>Ga0272448_1001380_pt1 | contig 32998 bp, 31 predicted proteins | sample YNPCB0191_FD_202220 | JGI IMG/M metagenome (GOLD analysis project Ga0272448, IMG submission 202220) | Hot spring sediment microbial communities from Yellowstone National Park, WY, United States - YNP-CB-019-1 | ecosystem: Environmental > Aquatic > Thermal springs > Hot (42-90C) > Sediment...
AGATAAAAAGCACAACTGTTAGATTTGACATGTATGGTCCTTTTCAGGTTAAAAAGATTCAGTTTAATTATATTTTATTATATAAACTCCTTTAAAAAAAGCAATAAATAACTCCTCAGCAAAACACATTGTATCCGGCTTCATTTCTCCTTTATAACACAACCCAGGTAGTGTTTCAAGCCTTATTGCAAAAAATTAAGCTGTTCTTCATCTGCGTGCGTAAGAATTTCAATGGCAGTATCCCAACTGGAGATTTATTTTTTCTCTATTATGTAGTAGATATATTTATTGCAGATGCAATTGAAATAAAGATTACCCTTGGGGTCTCTTTTAAAAGACAAACCCCTAAACCCTTTAAAAACCTAAACTCCTCCTTGCTTTAAATAAAATAATCCTCCAAGGGAATAACTTGCCAGTAAATTCTCCGTTAAAGCAAATTTTAGTTGCAAGCCGATTTTAACTCTGTTATAGTTAATATTATTATGGACAATATTAAAATAGGAGTGGTAGGGGTAGGCCGGTTAGGGGCTATCCATGCCAAGATATATAAAGATATCCCGGGGGTAACACTAACTGCCATCTGCGATAAAAATGAGGCACAACTAGAAAAGATAAGCCGAGAATTACAGGTGGCAGGCTTTAAGGATTATCGCCAGCTTTTCGATAAGGTTGAGGCAGTAAGTATCGCCACCCCCACCCAATCCCACTTTACAATAGCCTGGCAGTTTCTAAAAAACAAAATCCATGTCTTAGTAGAAAAACCAATTACCGCTACTTTAAAAGAGGCAGATAAGTTAACTTCTCTAGCCAGGAAAAATAAGGTTATTCTACAGGTGGGTCATGTGGAACGCTTTAATGCCGCCTTCTCCTGTACCCGCAAAATAATTACCCAACCAAGATTTATCGAATGTCATCGACTCTCTTCGTTTCCAAATCGCTCCTTAGATGTGGGAGTTGTATTAGATATAATGATTCATGATATTGATATAGTGCTGGGGCTTATGGAACAGCCCATCAAAAAGATTGAGGCAGTAGGCGTAAATGTATTAACCCCTTTTGAGGATATCGCCAATGCCCGTATTACCTTTGCCAACGGCTGTATCGCCAACCTTACTGCCAGCAGGGTATCCGATGAGGTAATTCGTAAGATAAGAATATTTCAAGAAGATACCTATATATCCCTCGATTACAAACAGGTAAAGGCCTTGCTGTATCGAAAAAAAGGTTCTAGCATTATCAAAGAGGAACTGCCAATTGACAATGATGAACCACCTTTACAAAAGGAGTTGTCTTCCTTTGTGCAATGTATCCAAAAAAACCAGCCACCGCTGGTATCGGGAGAAACCGCTAAAAAGGCCCTTGAGGTGGCCTTAAGGATTCAAAACAAAATATGGAAAAAAAGAATATTATAATTGTCTGTGGCGAGCCGTCAGGAGACTTACATGCCTCACTACTTGCCCAAGAAATAAAATCAATGCAACCCGGAATCAGTATATCTGGGGTAGGAGGTCCTCTATTCCAAAAATACTGCGATGAAGTTTTCTACAACATAGAAAAAATTGCGGTCTTAGGCCTAACTGATGTCTTAAAGAAACTACCAGAATTTATCCGCCTTAAGAGGCTAATCCTTAAAAATATTCAAGAAAAAAGACCATCTGGCATAATTCTAATTGATTTCTCCGGATTTAACCTCAGATTGGCCAAGGCCATAAACAACTCCTGCAAAACTATCTACTATATAAGCCCCCAGGTCTGGGCCTCCCGTTCAGGCAGGGTCAAGACCATAAAAAAATACATTCAGGGGATAATCGTATTTTTTAAATTCGAACAGCAATTCTACCTGCGTCACGGTATCAAGGCCGAGTGGGTCGGCCATCCCCTCTTGGATATTGTAAAACCCGCATCGGACAAAAAGGATTTCTTTTTCCAGCTAAAGCTCTCAACCACCAACCCCACCTTTGCACTTTTGCCTGGCTCGCGGCGACAAGAAATCGATAATATCCTTCCTATAATGTTAGACACAGCCAAATTCCTGCGTAAGGCCTTGCCTGCTGCACAGTTCATCTTAGTCAAACCTCCACAAATGAACCAAGCTATTTACCATCGCCATCTCAACAAAACCGATTTAAAAATAGTGATAGTTGAGGAAAAGGCCTACGATTGTATAGCCCATTCCGACTTCTGTTTGGTTGCCTCTGGTACTGCCACCTTAGAAACTGCTATCTTACAGAAACCTTTTATAATTATATACAAAATGAATCTGTTAAACTATCTACTCTATCGCCCCCAGGTTAGAATACCTTTTGTAGGGATGGTAAATATTGTTGCAGGAAAAAGGATTATCCCTGAATTTATCCAGTTTAGGGCCAGACCAAGGAAAATCGCCCAAACAATTTTAGACCTCTGGCAAGATAAAGAAAAAATGCAAGAGATTAAACTCAAACTCAAAGAGACAGTTTCCCTGTTGGGAGAAAAAGGTGCAACCAGACGCGCTGCCCAACTAATCTTAAATATACTCTAGCAACCATGAAGATAAATCCTACCAAAACGCTGTTTGAACTAATTACAACTATCTCCTTCGTCTTAGATAATAATACGTACCACAGCTGGCGGGTCGCAATTATCAGTGGAATTTTATCCCGCAGCCTTACAGGCCGTCTTGAGCAAAAAAAGGTATTCTACGCCGCGTTACTCCACGATATAGGTGGAGCGGGATTTCCTTTGCATATATTACACTACTTAAAACAAAACAACAAAATAAACCGGGATATTCTCCTGTCCCACCCTATAATTGGCGCCCAGATTATCTCGGATATACCAAAGATGTCTGCGGTAGCCCAGCTTATTATTGACCACCACGAATGGATTAATGGCCAAGGCTACCCGCGAGGCAAAACCGAAAAAAATATCCCCTGGGGCTCCCAGGCCATTCGCCTTGCTGACTCCCTAGATATACTTATTCAAAAAGGTATTAAAAATATCCCCCAGCTACGAATTAAAACAAAAACTTACCAAAATAAAGAATATCCATCCCAAATGGCAAGTCGTGTCTTTGCCCTGCTTAAAAAAAACAGCCTCTTTAAAAAAATAATAAACCCCGAGACTATACCCTTTATCCTTTTCCAGCTGGCAAGGCAAGTCGGACAGATACCTATCCCTAAAAAAATCGATGCCATAGGAAAGGCCATGAAGGCAATAGCTGAAATCATTGATATGAAACACCCCTTTACCTTAGGGCACTCCACGCGGGTATCACGTTATGCACTGGCTATTGCAATGAGTATGGGGCTTAACCACGACGAGATAACTGCCATTCGCTGGGCAGGTCTAATCCATGATATAGGCAAACTTATGATCTCCAGGAGGGTATTAGATAAAAATACAAAATTAAGCTGTCGGGAATACCAGATGATGCAACGACACGCAAAATACTCTATCTCCATAATGAAAAAGATGCCATCCCTGCAGGTGCTTACGCCCCTAGTTGCAGCCCACCACGAACATTTTGATGGGACTGGCTATCCATTTAAACTCAAAGGCGAACAAATTCCCCTCGGAGCCAGAATCATTTCTCTCTGTGATGCCTTTGACGCCATGACCTCTAACCGACCTTATCGCCAACCCTTAAATTTCTCTCAGGCCTGCGAAGAAATAAAACGCCAGGCAGAAAAACAGTTTGACCCCCAGATTGTCAAAATCGCCCTGCCCTTGCTTTCTAAACTTGGTTTCTAAATTTAAAATTAATTAGAAGGCAAGTTTTTGGGCCAGTTTTATACGTTCTTCAATTGGAGGATGGTCTAAGAAATATATCTTGACCCAGCGGGAAGGATTACGGTCAGCCATATTTTGGTTGGCGAGTCTATCCAACATAAAAACAAACCCCTCTTTGTCCTGGGTGGTCCTTAAGGCCAAGGCATCAGCCTGGCGCTCAAACATCCGAGAAAAAAAGTTACGCAATGGCTTCAGAAAAACATCCCCAACTGCAAAATAAAACAAAACCAATGGCAGGCTCGCAAGCTCGGTTAGAGAAGATAATCCAAAGTATCCCAAAACTGGTTTATTAGTGACAAAAATAACTAAAAGCAAACCCACGGTAGTAACAGACTCAAGCCAAAAGAGTTTTAAAAGATGTCCCAGCTTAAAATGCGCAAACTCGTGTGCTAAAATAGCCTCAATCTCCCGAATGGAAAAATTTAGCCTTAGGGTATCTGCCAATATTATCCGTTTGGTTGAACCTAAACCTAAAAAGGCGGCATTGGCCTTAACAGTCTTTTTGCTAAAATCTATCTCAAAGACATCAATGACCTTAAGACCCATCTTTTTGGCCAAAGCCAGAATGCTATCCCGCAATGAATCATCCTGGATCCTTCTATATCTAAAAAATAGAGGGACGATAATAATGGGAAATAGCCTAGTTAATAAAAAACTTCCCAACAACCAAAAAAAGGCAGTTGCCAACCACCATAGCTTAGGAAAGCTCTTCAGGCAAAATAAAAAAGTGAAACTGAGGAATAAAAAAATAAAATAGTTGATAAATCCTGCCTTGAGCTGGTCAATCAACCAATGCCCAAATTTCTGGCGCGAAAGCAAAAACTTATGCTCAAGCCTAAATGTTCGATAGAAATATAGGGGAAGGTCAAAAATACTAAAGGCAGCCAGAGAAACAAAAAGATAAAGAAAAATAACCGCGTAGTTACTTTGAAATCTCTCCTTAAGCCAACCCGCCAGGTTTAGCGAGTAGCCATTTTTAAGAAAAACAAAAAGAAAAATCAGTAAAAAAATATTCTCTGCTATAAAAAGAATATATTTGCAACGGGCATATTGTTTGATTTTAGAAAAATCACTATTTGGCTGCTGCATTATTCTTTTTAGCCGCATCCAGTGGCTCAACATTAACCACTGTCCTAATCTTACCACCAGCGGTTTTCTTACGGGTAAAATACACCTTGCCTGCGCATAAGGCATGTAATGTCCCTAACCCCTTGACATTCTTACCTGCAATATAGGTATGCAACCCACGCACAAGAATCTTGCCAGGATTGACCACCTCTCCATTCGAAACCTTAACAGCCCTGTCTTTTTTTGGAGTCGACTTTCCACCTGCCATTTTTAACCCTCCTTCTTAATTAAGCTGTACCTGTTCATTTTTATAGGGTATAGAGGCCTTTATTCCCTTTTTATTAAGCTCTTTGTATAAGGATGCAAGCTGGTCCTCTTCCCCATGCACCAAAAATACACCTTTTAAAGGAAGACACCTACGCACAAAAGAAAGCAATTCCTTTTTATCGGCATGGCCAGAAAAAGAGTTAAGCACTACTACCTCGGCATTCAGCTGGTAAGTTATGCCAAAGATTGGAACGGTTGGTTGCCTCTCAACTAACTTTCTACCCAATGTATCCTTGGCCATAAAACCGACTATTAAAATTGTATTTCGCGAATCCTCTATATTATGTTTTAGGTGATGCAGAATCCTACCCGATTCGCACATCCCTGAACCGGCGATTATAACCATAGGTCGCTTATCGTCATTGAGCGCCTTTGATTCTTGCTGGTTGCGAACATAACGCAGATTAATAAACTCAAAAGGGCCCTCATTACGACGAATATCGCGTTGAGTTTTGTGGTTAAGATAGGAAACGTGATTAATAAATTCTTTGGTTATTTCGGTAGCCAGAGGGCTATCCACATAAATAGGCAGAAACGGAATTGCCTTATCTTTTAAAAGTTCATTTAGATAATAAAGCACCTCCTGGGTCCTTTCGAGACTAAAGGCAGGTATAATAATCTTGCCCCCCCGTAAATAGGTACGGTTGATAACCTCTCTAAGCTGCGACTTGGTATTTTTTATAGATTCATGTAGCCTCCCGCCATAGGTCCCTTCCAGGACCAGATAATCCAGCCCCTTAGGGACAACAGGATTCCCTATCAAAGGAAGGTTCCTTCTGCCCAAATCTACTGCATAGCCGATGCTTAGGCTGCTACGGCCATCTAAACAATCCAAAACCACAATAGCCGAGCCAAGGATATGGCCGGCATCAAAAAGGGTAACATGTATATCCTGGGTAATTTTAAACCTCTGACCATAGGAGAGTGCCCGAAATATCCTACTTACCTGCAAGGCCTCCTTTTGGGTATAAAGAGGCCTGCGCAAAGGAAGGCCTAACCTCCGGTTTATTTTATTAACATAACGTATATCCTCTTCTTGTATCTTCCCTGCGTCTTCAAGCATAAGCCTGGCTATATCCTTGGTGGCTGAGGTGGAATATACCTTACAACGCAAACCATTCTTCACCAGGGTAGGAAGATTACCACAGTGGTCGATATGGGCATGCGAGATAACCACAGCATTAATCTGGCGGGGATTAAAATTAAAAGTGGAGTTTACCTTGTAAAATTCATCCCTTTTGCCTTGAAAAAGGCCAACATCCAAAAGTACCCTACTTTTAGCAGTAGATACAAGGTGACTCGAACCTGTAACTATCCTTGCCCCTCCTAAAAACTTCAATGCCACGCTCATTTTTTCTCTTTCGGATTAAATCTCATTGCTACCATAATCACAAAAACTACATATACCAGGCTAAAAATCAAAAGTTTAGGATGCCCACTAAAATAATCTGCCACTGCCTTGGGGTTAAGAATCGCTGCCCTGCCTACAGCTGCCAAGATGTATTGCATCCAAAAAATCTTTACTGGTGAGCCTAAGATAGCTGCCAGCATGTACCTTCTAAAAGAAAGCGGGGTAAGCCCAGCTGCCAGGTCTAAAAAGCGATAGGGTATAAGGGGCACTGCCCTTAAGATAAACAACCAAAAAAAACTTAACCCTGCCAGCCTTCTTCCTAAACCAGCAGTCTCTTTTAGCCCTAACCTTGCCTCAACATAACCCCTGCCAAAGGCGCGGCTAAGATTGAACAAAATAACTGCGTTTACCAACTCGGCAAACCAGATTAAAATGGCGCTTAATCCTGGGCCAAAAATCAAGGCACCTAACAGCCAAAATATATCCTTGGAGAAAAACAAAAAAAAGGTTACAACCACATAAGAGATAACATAAACTAATGCCGAATACACCAAAGGGATACTGTTCAGAAGCTGCTCTAATTGCCCTTGCTCAAAATACCAACTCTTATTAATAAACCAAAGGGCTAAAAATATAAAAATAAAAAATAAAAACCTTATGCGGATAGAATAATTACTGGTCATATTTTTAGCTGACAAACAGATTCCGTGAAGAGAATTTCCCGTCAGTGGTCAAATTAACACCTAGGCGTTTAAGACCCACGTCATCGCCTGGGGTAGGCAAATGGGTCATATGCATCTGGCAGCCTTTTAATTCGGTAAGCTTGTTCATTGCCAGCTCAGCAGTATGGTTGGTTGCAGCGCTTATGGATAAGGCAATCAGGGTTTCTTCTAAATTCAGGCTTTCAGAGTCAGCATTCAAAATCCCTTTTTTCAACTTCCGTATCTGCGAGATAATATTTGGGGATAATAAAAGTATGGAATCGGGTATATCTGCTAATACCTTTATCGCATTTAAAACCACGCTTGAGGCAGCATGCATAAGGGGAGAATTTTTACCCGTAATAATCCGGCTATCTTTAAGCTGGATAGCAGCACCGCAAAATACGCCAGCGTTGCCTTTGCCTTCTGCCTCTGCATCCCCAGCAGCCTTACGGGCAACCTCCACTACTGGCCTATCAGTAATTTTCACCTGCAACTCTTCCATCAACTTCGCTACCCTCTCCACAGTCTCTTTCTTCTCAATCCCCAATATATACTCGGTGTTATAACGAAAGTATCTACGGATTAACTCCTGAAGCGCTGCCTCTTGAACCACCTCATCATCAATAATTCCAAAGCCTGCCCGATTAACCCCCATATCCGTGGGCGAATTATAGGTAAAGGAGGCCCCTGTCTTGTCAGAAATCTTATCTAATATCAATTTCAAAATTGGGAAGCTTTCTACATCCCGATTGTAATTTATCGCCACCTGATTGTATTTAGCAAGATGAAAGGGGTCAACCAGGTTAAAATCCATTATATCAGCAGTTGCTGCCTCGTAAGCAACATTAACAGGGTGTTTCAGGGCAAGATTCCAGATGGGGAAAGTCTCAAATTTGGCATAACCTGCCTTTACCCCGCGTTTATGCTCGTGATATAACTGGGAAAGGCAACACGATAGTTTTCCGCTATTTGGCCCAGGGGCAGTAACCACTACAATAGGATTCTTGGTCTCAATAAAATCATTGCGGCCAAAACCCTCCTCACTTACAATAAGGTCTACATTAGTAGGATAACCCTCTATAGGGTAGTGCAAATATACCTTTATCCCCCTACGCTCCAGCTTATTCTTAAAAACCAGGGCTGCAGGCTGATTGGTAAAGCGCGTGATAACCACAGCTACAACATCCAAACCCCAGCTTCTTAGGTCGTCAATAAGCTTTAGGGTTGCTGCATCATAAGTAATCCCAAAATCACCCCTCAGCCGGCCCTTTTCAATATCTGCGGCAAATATACAAAGAATGATATCCAGTTTATCCTTTAATTTCTGCAAAAGACGAATCTTAACATTGGGGTCATAGCCAGGAAGGACTCGGGCAGCATGATAATCAAAACAAAGCTTACCCCCAAATTCCAAATATAGCTTGTTATCAAATAAGCTAACCCGCTCTAAGATTGCTGCGGACTGCTCTTTAAGATACTTTTCATTATCAAAGCCTATTTTTTCCTTCATACCTTCCCCATTAACTTAATATTAAGGTGCTATTTTAATAAAAAGACCTCCCTTTGTAAAGTAGTTTTGTGCCTCGAATCTCTCGTTAATAAACAGGTTAAGGCGCTTTTATTAAGCGCTGACGGACTAAATCGCTGATTAATTTCCCTTCGGCCCGACCAGCTACCCTTAAAGATACCTCTTTCATCACCCTGTTCATATCCTTGATATCCTTAGCCGCAGCCTCAACAACCACCTCTTCAATTATCCTGTTTAGCTCTTCAGGAGGAAGCTCGGGCGGAAGGTAGGTTTTTAAAATCTCAATCTCCTTCGTCTCTTTGTCTGCCAAATCCTGACGATTGCCATTAATAAACTGGGCCACTGCATCCTGGCGGGCCTTAATCTGTTTACGGATAACCGCAATAATCTCTTCATCGGTTAGGCTATTTTTCTTCTTTGCCAGGGCGGTGTTTAAAATCTCAGAGCGTAAGAAACTCAAAACCGAAATTTTTAAGGCATCCCTTGCCTTCATCGCCTCCTGATACTCCTTAAAAATTCTTTCTTCCAACATAGTATCTCCTTTTTTATAGATTAAGATTAGAAACAAACGTAGCTCTTAAATTCCTGCATTCTTTTTTTAAGCTCACCCAGAGTCAGAGAAGCAGTCCTTTCCAGGCCAAAGCCCTGTACATTAAAAGAGGCGGCAATTGTCCCAAAGGCGAGCGCATTTTTAATTACCGGCAACTCCAAACTTTGCCTTCGGCTTAGATAACCCATAAATCCTCCCGCAAAGGTATCTCCGGCGCCTGTAGGATCAACTATCTTGGCTACTGGAAAGGCAGGCAGGCAACAGAAAAATTTATCGCTATAAAACAAAACCCCATGCTCTCCCTTTTTGATAAGCACCATTTTGGGACCTAAAGAGCGCAGGGCCTTAGCCGCCTTAACCAAACTAATCTCTCCAGATAGATCCTTTGCCTCCTGCTCATTAGCAAAATAAATATCAACATTTTTTAATACCTTTTTAAGCGAGCTAAGCTTATTTTTGATCCAGTAATTCATGCTGTCCAGGGCTATCAAGCGAGGAGATACCATACACCTAATCACATAATGTTGTAAATCAGGGTCTACATTAGCCAAAAAAAGATACTTTATTCTTTTTTGCCCTCTAGCCAGTCTTGGCTGAAAGCAGGCAAAGACACCTAATTCTGTCTTTAGGGTTTGCGCAGAATTCAAATCCTGGCAGTAATCACCTTGCCAGCTGAATGTCCTACCCTTAACTATAGCCAAAGAAGAAAGGCACAGGTTACGCTCTTTTAAAAACTGAATATAACTTTGCGGAAAATCCTCTCCTACCACTGACACCAGATGCACACGGCTAAAAAGCCGACAGGACATTGAAAAATGCACTGCCGAGCCTCCAAGCATTTTCTTGCGGCGGCCAGAAGGGGTCTTGACATCATCAAAGGCAACTGTACCTAAAACTAATACATCCATATTTCTCCTTTAGTGCCTGCTAATAAAATCGGTTATGTCTTTGGGTAAATCCGCTTTAATTACTATTAGTTTATTTATCCAAGGATGGATGAATTCCAAACGCTGGGCATGTAGAAATGCCCTTTTCCCCTTTAAAGAAAAATCCCGCCGAAAGGCAAACCGGGATTCTCCCACCAAAGGGCAACCAATATTCTTAAAATGCAACCTTATCTGATTCTTTCTGCCAGTATCCGGGCTTACCTCAACGATACTGTAACCTTTTCTCTTCTCTAGAACCCTATAATTGGTGCTGGCGTATTGGCCAGCAAGGCACTGGGTTATTTTGCCTTTCTCGGGATGAGGCAGGCCATGGACTAAGGCCAGATATACCTTTTTTATCCTCTTTTGCCTAAAGAGTTCCATCATCCGCCCTTGGGCTGATTTGCCCTTGGCAAACAAAATTACACCTGAGGTCTCGCGGTCAAGACGATGACAGGGGTGTAAACGATAGGCAACGGACTTTTCCTTTAAAAGGGAGTTTAAAATCTCAACTAAGCAGCGTTTTTCTTTTCTTGGCGAAGGAATGGTTAAGAGCCCTGCCGGCTTGTCAACCGCTAAAATCCATTGGTCCTCATACAAAAATTTAATAGCCATCTATTTTATCTGAAGCATCCGCTCAATCGCCTTTTTGGCCCGCTGGCGGATATCATCAGACACCCTTACCTCCTCCTTAAGTTCCTCCAGGGCCCACAGCACCTTCTCTTGGGTGGTCCTTTTCATATTGGGACAAACCGCTGCCTCTGAAGCCGGATAAAATTCTTTAGATGGATTATCCTGTTTTAACCGATAGATAATCCCTACCTCTGTGCCCACAATAAACTCCTTGGCCTCAGACTCCCTGACATAACGACACATCTGGCTGGTAGAACAAACCACATCAGCTAACTCTACTGTCTCAGGAAGGCACTCAGGATGGACCATCACCTTTGCCTGGGGATGAAACCTCTTTTCCCGTCTAATATCCCTGGCAAGTATCCTGATATGCGTAGGGCAAAACCCATTCCAGGCAATTAACTTTTTATGCGTTACCTTTTGGACATAATCAGCCAGATATTTATCCGGGACAAAAATTATATCTTTTTTATACTTCAGGTAATTTATTACCTTCACTGCATTGGTGGATGTGCAACAGTAATCCAGATGCGCCTTTACCTCTGCCGACGTATTGACATACCCTACTACCACTGCTTTAGGATGTTCCTTTTTTAACCGAAGCATATCCCGAGCAGTAAGCATATTGGCCATTGGACAGTCAGCGGTTATATCAGGCACTATAACCTTTTTATCCGCAGATAAAATCGAGGCGGTCTCAGCCATAAAATGCACCCCGCAGAAAACTATCACCTTGGCATCGGTAGCCGCAGCAATCCGGCTTAATTCTAAAGAATCTCCCCGATAATCTGCAATATCCTGGACCTCAGGAAGCTGATAGTTATGCGCCAATATAATTGCCCGGCGCTGCCTCTTGAGTTTATTTATTTTTTCAATTAAGTTTTTGTCTCTATCAATCTTAATCATCTTAAGCCGCTACCTTATCTATAATGCCGCCTCCAATAACTTTTTCTTTGTCATAGAATACTGCTGACTGACCAGGGGTAATTGCAAACTGAGGCTTAAAAAAACGCACCTGAGCAACCCCTTTTTTTAAAATCCTAATTTCAGCAGGTGTCTGTTGGTGATTATATCTTATTTTTACCTCAAGGACAACCTTATTCTCAGATAAAGGAAGGATAAAATGCGTCCGGGCGGTGAAGAAGAGGCTTGCCTGCGCCTGCTTACGATTACCAACCACAATCTTATTTGTCCGGGCATCAACTCGGATAATATAAGCTGGATACCCCAAGGCTAAACCCAGGCCTTGACGCTGGCCAACAGTATAAAAAATAATCCCCTTATGACTGCCTAAAACCTTACCCTTTGTATCCACAATGGGGCCGGGTTGCACAGGCCTCTTTAAGCGGCTCAGGATGAATGTATGGTAGTCATTTTTAGGCACAAAACAAATCTCTTGGCTTTCTGATTTTTCCGCTACTGCAAAACCTACCTGTCTGGCTACAGCCCTCACCTCATCCTTAGTCAATTCTCCCAAAGGAAAAAGGCTACGCCGAAGCTGGGTCTGATTCAGGCGGTAAAGAAAATAAGACTGGTCCTTAAAAGGATCGCGGCCTTTTAATAGCTCAGAAATTATCTTTCCACCTGCGCTAGCTTGTCGGATTCGGGCATAATGCCCCGTAGCAAAGTAATCCGCACCCAAACTGAATGCCTTTTTTAATAAAGCCCCGAACTTAAGGAACTGATTACAGAGAATGCATGGGTTAGGAGTTTTACCTAACCTGTACTGTTGAAAAAAATTCCGAATTATCTTCTCCTCCAGCATCTGACGCATATCCACCACATAATGCCTTAAGCCTAAAATACAACTAACCCTTTTGGCGTCAACAATCCCTTGCAGGTTATTGAAAGATTTTACCTCGGGGTCCTTTGGTCCTGGCCCAAGCAACATAGTCAGGCCAATCACCTCAAAACCCTGTTTCTGCAACAAGACCGCTGCAACAGATGAATCAACACCACCACTCATTGCCACTACTACCCGCTTTTTTCTAGACATGGCTACCATTATACTAAAAATATCGTTATGCTGCAGGATTTATTACGGCTACCATTGCCAACGCGGACCAGCTGCCAGGCGTCTTTGTGGCTGGGGTATCCCTTCTATATCCTGGTATTCCACATTAAACAAATTATCTACCTCAAAAAAAGTCTCAACATTTCTGCCTAACCTGCGACATAGACGTAGATTACCAACCAACCACCCTCGACGATGGGGTTTCTTCCTATAAGTAAAAACCAGAGACTGCTGACCAAAAGGAAGGTCAAAAATGAAACCTATATTGACCAAATGCCGGCTGTAATTTAAACCATATTTATAAACCCACCCCTTACAAGATGTAAACCGGTTGTTATAGGAATAACCTCCCTGTAGGTTCAAAAAAGAATTTAGTTTAAGATGAAACGAATTTTCCCATCCCCATATCCTAACCCCTGCTAAATTTTCTGCCTGCCAGCGCGGCTGTAACTGCGTATGCTTAACCCAGTCAATAGTATCATCCTCGCTGCGAAAAAAAATAGTGCTTCTTACTGCCTTGCAACCCTTATCAAGAATGTATTGCAATTGGTAGCAAATTGCCCTCTCAGCAATCAGGTCAGCATTACCCACAGTGGTAGGGTCAGAGTAATAAAGCTCAGTAAAACTGGGTTGGCGTATATTCCGGCTTATTCCCAAACTAATCCTCTGGCCTTTAAAAATCTCATAAGCCAGGCTTAACGAACCGCTGGAATAACCTCGACCATCAATAATTTTATCTTCCCGAAAATTTGCCTCAAAGATAAAGTCGTCCGATAGTCCTTTGCTATAATCTAAAGCAAGGCTATTAGTTAATCTTTGGTGCTGGCCAAGATTAGTAGAATCAATATATTCGCGGCTCCAACCCAACCCCACTCCTAACTTGCCCCAGTTAATAAATTCTTGAGAAAAATATAAGTTAGGAGTTACTACATCTGTCTGGTGGTGATTAAGATAGCTGGAGCGTAGTTGCGTCCTATCTAACATAAATTTATCCCAGTGCCTACGCCAAAGTACCTGCGGCTCAACTGTTAACTCTCCAATACCAGACTTTGCCCCCAACTTTAGCAAAAAGGTTTTAGTCCATTCTAAAGAAAAAAATCCTTTAGCCGGGGTATAAAAATCATAGGCCCCAAACTCCTTCTCCTGGTAACCCAAGAATAAATCCCACATACTGGATGTGGTATCCAGTGCAGTTGTTAGCGAGGCAGTAAGTTTTTTAAAATCCGTACCCGGATAAAAGCCTGCTGACTCTGCATCCTCTAAGGAAAACCTAAGCCCCAGGTCATTTTTTTCTTCGCTTAGACTTAAAAGAAAGGATTTGGTCTGAAAATTATCAAAACTCCCTTCATAAAAAAACCTTTTTTCTTTGGGTCTGTTTAACCTAAAATCTAAGGCGCCTGCTAAGGCACCAGGTAAAGCCGAATTATAAATTACATTTACCTGTTGTATATCCTGCCAGGTAAATGGAAGGTCACAGTTATGGTGACCTGTCTGAGGGTCATTGACAGGCATGCCATCTAAAAACAAACCCACCCCCTGAAAGTTTGAACCCCGCAGGGAAAAATCCGCTTGGACTAGCGAAACTGGCGAACGACTCTGAAAATCCAGTCCAGGTAAACGCCAAGCCCCTACAAAAAAGTCAGAAGCCCACCTCAAGGCTTCATCCTTGGCAAATGAGTAGCTAAAAGGAGCAGGAGAGAAAGATCTCTTCACCACAATCGGAGCTAGCTCTAAAGACTCAGGATCCTGTTGAGCCAGACTAAAATTAACCCTACAGGATAACAAGAAAAAAATTAGTATTGGCCTAAAACGCATAATTGAAATTATAAGGCAGGGTTTTAATTTGTCAACTAACTTTATATTTTTGGTTTACAATCCAAGAAAGGTCCTTAAATTTTTAATAAAGGTGGGTTATCTCGCCTGCAGTTATCTTTTCTAATAACCCGGAATCCCGGCGCAGGATAAGGCCTCCATCTGAATCCACATCTACTGCCTCACCTTCGATATACTGGCGGTTGATACAAACCCTCACCCTGTGATTTAGGGTCAGTGCGTACCTACGCCAATTCTCAAGTATAGGGCCGCTACCATCCTTACAAAAAGAAAAATACCAAGACTCCATACTGCGCAAAAACTCCTGGAATAACTCTGCCCGATTTACGCTACTACCTTTTTGTTTCTTTAACGAGGTTGCCTGGGCTAAAAGCTCATCTTCATCGTTATTGACATTTATGCCAATGCCTACCACTATAAAATGCACTACATCCTGTTCCGCACTAAGTTCGGTTAAAATCCCTGCCAGCTTTTTATTCTTCAGGATTATATCGTTAGGCCATTTTATCTGGGGCTGCAAGCCAGTAACCCTATTGATTGCCTCATAGGCTGCCACTGCCGTCAAAAGAGTTATCACGGCTGCATCCCGAGGAGGAATCTTCGGCCTTAAAATTAAAGAGGCATAAAGACCTTTGTATTTGGGTGAAAACCACTGCCGACCAATCCTACCCCTTCCCTTAGTTTGGGTTTCACTCATTACTACTGCCCCTTCAGAAACACCCTTAGCGCCTAACTGGTGGGCAATATCCATTGTGGAGCTAACGCTATTAAAATAATAAACCTTATGCCCAAATATCTTGGTAGATAAATCCTGCTGAATTTCATAGGGAAGAATCCTGTCGGTCGCGCGCAAAAGTCGATAACCTAAATGGGGGACAGCGATAATATCATAACCCAAACCCTTTAGGCTTTGGATATGCTTCCAGAGGGCCTGACGGCTGACCCCAAGATGTTTACTGAGCTCTTCTCCGGAGATATGGCCTTGGGCCTTACGCAAAGATTCCAAAATCATTTTTTCTATGCCCCTGTTATTTAAGCTTTCTTCAATATACTGGATCATCTAACCTACCTTATTCCAAAAAATATAACGATTATAAAATAATTGTAGCAATGACTGACTAATCAAATATCTCATTCATACTGCCACTGCGATAACCTTGTAGATCTAAGGTAATATAACGGTAGCCAAGCTGCTTCAATCTAGTAACTATCCTTCTATGCACTGAGATAACCTTAGAAAAATCACTACTCATTACTTCAATCCGGCACAAATCCTCATAGTGCCTAAGCCTCACCTGTTTCAAGCCAAGTTGTTTAAGATACCTCTCTGCCAAATATATCTTTTGAATTACCTCAGGGGTAATAGGCCTGCCGTAGGGAATCCGCGAGGCCAGACAGGCCTGGGCAGGCTTATCCCAGATATCCAAATCAAACCTTCGACAATATCTTCTGATATCTGACTTGGTAAACCCTGCCTCTAAAAGCGGAGAGCGTACCCCAAACTCTTTTTTTGCCTTATCCCCTGGCCGCAAATCGAGTTTATCCGAGATGTTAGAGCCATCTACCACTACTCTATATCCTAAATTTTTGGCAATAGCAGTAAGTTTTTTGAAAAGCTCCCGCTTGCAAAAGTAACAGCGATTCCAAGGGTTGCTGCGAAAACAAACATCCTTTAATTCGTCAGTTGCTATCACTCGATGCCTTAGCCCAAGTTTTGCAGCCAAAGCCTTTGCTGCAACTAATTCCTCTTTAGGATAAGTAGCTGATACTGCAGTAACCGCTAATACCTTATCCCCCAAAACATCCTTGGCAACCTTAGCCAAAAAAGTGCTATCCAGGCCACCAGAATACGCTACCACTACACTCCCAAGCTGGCTTAAGATTTCTTTTAACTTGCCTAATTTTCCCATGCCTATATTTTAAGAATTAAAAATGGAATTCCATTGCCCGCGTGGGACAGATTTTAATGCACAGCTCACAGGCAATGCACTTTTTAGGATGGAATAGGACCTTACGGGTCTTGGGCTCTATTTCCAAGGCGGCAACAGGACAGACTGGAACGCATACCCCACAGTGGGTGCATTTGTCTTCGTTACGCCGGACATCATGACTTAAAGACTGTATCTTAACGCCACAGGACTTAAGGTATTCTATCCCTTTATCATAATTTTCTGCCTTGCCGCTAAGCTCCATAACCATCAAACCCTCCTGTTGGGGGGTTACCGAGGCCTTAAGGATATTAAACCTAAGGTCAAAATCCTTGACCAGCTTGTAAACAATTGGCTGGTCTACAAGGCGGGAAGGAAAATGTAACACAATCCTCTTGTTAATCATTATAAAACCTCCTGAATCTCCACTGGACTGATTGGCCTCTCTTTCAATGGCTTAAAGGTATATCCTGACTCTGCTGTTGGCAATGAGGCAAGCTTCTCGGTAAGAAGAAACTCTCCCTTTTTAATCCAAGACTTTAATTCCTGGCAGATCTTCAATGCCTTGGGATAGCTGGAGAGATTTCCTGTCGGAACCTCTTTGCCTTGTACTATAATCTTACCTTTTTTAAGTTGGGCGTAATTGACCTCTCCCAAGCTTGTTGTTGACATCTGGGGATAGTCTTGACTATAATCCACAATCTGGGTATAGATATCTTCATCCCTGGCTGCTGCATAGCGTAGTATATCTTCATCAAGGATGGGAATAGCCACGCCTATACCCACACAAAGGCTTACACCATAGCCTAAAATGCTTACCCCAACTAACCAGTCTGGTTTCATCTCTTTCAAATCCCCTATCACCGCCAGTGTCCCTGCCGGCGCCTGGGGAATGCCGTTTTCCTTGCGTTTTACTGAAGGATTATGTTGTGTGCCGTGCCAAACAACATAACCAATTCCCCCTCCTAAAAATATCCGCGTGCCTATGCCTATGGTTTTGTAGAAAGGGTCTTTAAGAAGCGGGGAAAGCTGAGCTGCCGAGCAATAATTGGCGTTTCCCAGACGAGGCTTAAGCATACCCATATATGTATATATGGTACGGTCAGAAAGATTAACTGCCACATTATAATTCTGGTAACAGTTACGTACATTAAAAAGCACTGCCTCATTCATATCCTTGATATTAATCCAGGTCTCAAGTTTGCGGCGGGGATAACAATCAGTGCCGTAGGATGAGGCCTCAAGTCGAACATCCTTGCCTGCCACCAACTCCTGGATTACATGCCCACCGCCGTATTTAAACTCGCCTGGATATACCTTATTACGCGGGTCATCATCCGGCAAGGCAGTAGCCCCTAAATAGATATCTACCGCAGCCAAACCGCAGTAGGCTGGCACATCGTTTAAGCGACAACTCCCTCCTCCGATCTTTATCCGGGGTTTAGAATGGCCAATATTAAAATATGCCCCGGAGGAGCACATCGGACCAAAGGTCCCGGTGGTAACAACATCCACCTGTTGGGCTACTTTCTTTACCCCTTTTTTGGCCACTAAATCGATAACCTCTTCGGCAGTAACTACAACTACCTTACCCTTTTTAATCTTTTCATTTATCTGTTTTATTGTCCGCATAAATCACCCCTAACTTTACTAAAATTAGGCTTAGATTGCCACTACCTCTTTAATCTCAGGAACCTCCTGACGCAGTATCCGCTCTATGCCCATCTTCAGCGTCATCTGAGACATTGGACAGCAGCCACAACTTCCCACAAGCCTTAACTTCACTACACCATCCGCAGTCACCTCTACTAACTCTACATTACCACCATCCGCCTGCAACATAGGCCTCACCTTATCTAACGCTGCCTTGACCTTCTGCTCCATCTTATTCTCCTTTCTTGTTAATTCAATACACCATTACCATCAACCTTAAAAATCAACCGAGAAACCAAAAGGTATTTTAAAACAAACTCAACCAGTAAAAAGCCCCTGGAACCTGGTTATTTCTTTTTTCACATCTTTACTGGCAACCACTGCTGAAATTGCACAGATTGCATCTGCACCTGCCTCTACAACCAAGGCTGCATTTGAGCTGTTAATCCCGCCAATAGCTACAATAGGTAAAGAAACCTGCTTTTTTATCTTCCGAATTACCTGTAATCCCAAAGGCCTTGCTGCATCTGATTTTGTCCGGGTAACAAATATTGGCCCTATCCCTAAATAATCCGCACCCTCATCCTGCGCCTGTTTTGCCTCTTTAAGACTACGCACCGTAACACCGATAATCTTATCTCTGCCTAAAAATCTACGGACAACTGAGCAGGGCAAATCCTCCTTACCCAAGTGAACTCCATCAGCATCACAGGCCAACGCTATATCTAAACGGTCGTTGATTAAAAAAATTACCCCCTGACAAATCCTTCTTAACCTTAAGGCCTCCTCATAAAGGGTACGGGTTGAAGCAACCTTGTTGCGATATTGAATAATCTTGACCCCGCAGTCCAGGGCATCCTGAACATCCTTAATATTCCCCTGTCTACTTAAGGTAGAATCAGTGATAAAATAAAAGCCTCGTATCGGAATAACCTTGTTGCCCATTACAAAAATTTGGCCTATCCAAATAATTTTTCACCCTGGGCAAAATTAGCACCCTTTAACTCCTGGATTACTAGATAGGTTGCCTCTTTGGGTTTGCCTGCTACCCGATAAAGGGTATCAGAAAACTCCTTTGCTATTTTTTCCTTCTGTTTCCTGGTAAGCCTGCCTACTAATTTCAACTCTACAATCGGCATATCAACTCCTTTCAAGTCTCCTGGTATAACCAGGTAGAAAGATAACGCTCCCCGGTATCTGGCAGCAATACTACGATAATCTTGCCATCATTCTCAGGCTGCTTAGCTATCTGTAAGGCTACCCACATTGCCGCACCACTGGAGATACCTGCAAATATACCTTCTTTGCAGGCAAGCTGCCGAGCTACCCTACCCGCATCATCTGACCGAACCTGGATAATCTCATCAATAATCTCACGATTTAAAACCTCAGGGATAAAGCCTGCGCCTATCCCCTGAATCTTATGCAACCCCGCCTTACCTGTCGATAAAACTGCTGATTCTTGGGGCTCAAGGCCGATAATTTTAACTGTTGGCTTTCTTTTTTTAAGTACCTCACCCACGCCGGTTATTGTTCCACCTGTGCCAATACCAGCAATAAAAATATCTACCTGTCCATCAGTGTCCTGCCAAATCTCCTCAGCAGTGGTCTGACGATGAATCTGCGGGTTTGCTGGATTTTTAAACTGCTGAGGCATAAAACTGTGGGGAATAGTTTTTAATAATTCTTCAGCCTTATTAACTGCTCCCTGCATCCCTTTTTCCGCTGGGGTTAAAACCACCTCAGCCCCTAATATCCTGAGTAATTGCCGGCGTTCTAAACTCATTGTCTCCGGCATAGTCAAAATCAACCTGTATCCCTTAACAGCGCAGACAAAGGCCAAGGCTATGCCGGTGTTACCACTAGTAGGCTCAATAACCACCGCGCCCTTTTTTAATTTACCTTGTCTTTCTGCCTCTTCAATCATTGCAATACCTATTCTATCTTTTACACTGGATAAAGGATTAAAAAATTCTAACTTAGCCAGAATCTGACCTGAGAATCCTTCAGCCAGATGATTAATCCTCACTAAAGGAGTTTTACCCACTGTTTTAGTAATATCCGCAAACACTCTCATCTTTACACTTACCAGCCTTTTGTAATTATAATTATATATAATAAATTGGCTCTTCCTTCTTAACCCTCTTGACTAATTCCTCAAAAGTCAAACTATCAATAATGCTCGAGGTGGCCTGGTAAACCTGCTGCCAAATCTGCCTAAAGATGCAGTTTGCTACATCCCGGCAATCCTTGTAATCCTTCTCGATACAAGCCACAGGCTCAAGCGGGCCATCAATAAACCTGATAACCTCACCCAGCTTAATCTCAGAAGGCGGCCGGGACAAAATATAACCCCCAACCTTTCCCCGCTTGCTTTCCACAAATCCTGCCCTTTTTAAATCTAAAAGTATCTGCTCCAAAAATTTTTCCGGAGCGTCAATTCTTTTTGCTAACTCGCTGATTGTGACTAAGTTTTTCCCATATTCTAAGGACAGCTCTAATATTGCCTTTAAGGCATAATCCCCTTTGTAAGTGATATGCATCTTCTAACACCCTTTTGTCTATAAAATCTATTACAATAGTAAAGTATAAAACAAAAAATAAAATTGTCAAGTTATTTTTTTAATTTTTCCTGTTTTTTAATCCTGTTCCAATTGGCAATAATCTCTTGAGTAGAATTAACTCTCACCTTTCCAAAAACATGGGGATGGCGGCGTTTCAGTTTTTTAATCAATCCTGCAATAACCTCTTCAATATCAAACCTACCCTCACGCAAGGCAATCTGGGAATGAAACATAACCTGCAACAGAATATCCCCTAACTCCTCTTTTATCTGTCTATCATCTCCTTTTTTTACTGCCTGGATAAACTCTTCACACTCCTGCTTAAGACAAGACAGGATACTCTTGTGAGTCTGCTGCTTATCCCAAAGACAGCCCTTTGGCCCATGGAGGATTGCAAATATTTTCTTTAGTTCAATAAACTTTGTCTTTTGCATATTTTAAAAAAAGGCGGTCATAACTTCGTTATAACCGCCATTTTTTTTACAATCTTCTTGATTGTATATTAGGCTATATTTTTTTTACGTTAGTAGCCTGATCGCCTTTAGGACCTTTGGTAATTTCAAACTCTACCTCTTGGCCCTCTTCCAAGGTCTTATAGCCTTCTCCTGAGATTGCGCTGTGATGCACGAATACATCATTACCGCCGCCATCAGGGGTAATAAAGCCATAACCCTTCTGGTTGTTGAACCACTTTACTTTACCCTTTGCCATTACTTACTTCCCCCCTTTCATTAATTTATTAATAGTAAATAATGGCCGAAAGAAAAACCGCAAGGCGAAAGTCCTTCACCCTTGCGGTTTTACAGCTTTCACTCCCTTATTTACTACTAACTGCATATATTTAATATATACTAAATTTTGAATTTGTCAACAATTTTATTGAAAATTATTTTATAAAAGAATGCCTTTTTGAATTAAGGCCTTTTACCAGTGCAAACCCGCACACATATACCACAGATATACTGGTCCGCCAGGCGCATCCTCTGGAACTCCTTCAGCCTTTCAAAGCAACGCTGGTGGTCAAAATCCTCAGGACTCTCCTTGATTGCCTGGGCTGGACAAAACTCTACGCAACGCCGGCAGCTACCACAGCTCTGACTGCTGGGAGAATCCATCTTTAAGGGCATATTAGTAAGCACAGTCACCAGACGGAATTGGCTACCCAATCTTTCGTTTACTAAAAGATTATTCCTGCCTATCCAACCCAAACCTGCTAAATAACCCACCTTCTTATGGGAAAGATGCGCATTTTGCTTCTGCCAATCCACAATCTGGGAAGCGGCAATGGGTATAGCCAAAAAACCCTTGCCTTGAATATAAGCGCCCACCTTAAACGCGCATTGGTCAAGAAAGGCATTAACCGTGCGGTAGTGGTGAAAGTAAAGACGGGTCGGGGCATCCTCAATATCTTCCAACACGCCTGCGGACAACCTAGCTGCCAGACTTATACCAGCGGTAATTTCCTGACGTATCCTTGAAGAGAGTATAAACTCATGTTTAATACTTGAAATATCCGCCACTCCAAAGAGGTCAGGCCCCAGGCCTAAAGAAAAATCCCTAAGCTCAAGATAGTTCTTTTCTTTCTCCATATATCTTTCGCAAATAAATCATTAAAACCGAGATTGCCGCAGGCGTAACTCCCGAAATCCGCGTAGCCTGGCCAAGGTTTACTGGCCTAAAACGAGATAACTTTTCTCTAATCTCCCGCGAAAGTGCAGGGATACTACGATAATCTAAATCTTGGGGGATGCGAATCTTCTCCAGGTGCACAAACTGGGCGACCTCGGATAGCTGCCTCTGGATAAACCCCGCATATTTTATCTCAATCTCCACGGATTTCAAAATATTTTCCGGAATAGATATTTTCAATAATCCCGCCTCTCTAAGCCCTGAAAGACTAACCCGCGGCCGCTTTAAAATTGCCTCCCAACTCAACGCCGACCTAACCGCAGACTCCTGAACACCTGCCAAATATTTGTCTAAGTCCAGGCTGGGCCTCACCCGTGTGTCCTTAAGATAAAGGATAGTCTTTTTTATCTCCCTTTCCTTATCTTGGACCTTACGGTAATCCTCTTGGCTAACCAAACCCAACTCATAACCAATCTTGGAAAGCCTTAAGTCAGCATTATCCTCGCGGACCAAAAGACGATACTCCACCCGCGAGGTAAACATGCGATAAGGTTCATTTGTCCCCTTGGTAGTCAGGTCATCAATTAATACCCCAATATAACTCAAACTGCGGCTTAAAATAAGGGGCTCTTTTTTCTCAACAGCCAAAGCTGCATTTATCCCAGCTAAAAGCCCTTGTGAGGCTGCCTCTTCATAACCGGTAGTTCCATTAATCTGTCCGGCAAAAAATAAATTCTTTATGGCCTTTGATTCCAGACTCGGGAAAAGTTGGGTAGGCTCAACCACGGTATGTTCTATACCATAGCCATAGCGTAAAATCTTGACCTCTTCTAAACCCAAAATTGAGTGGACCATATTCTCCTGAACGTCTGGGGGAAGACTGGTTGATAAGCCGTTAGGGTAAACCTCATTTGTGTCCAGGCCTTCCGGCTCCAGAAAAATCTGGTGCCTTGGTCTATCTGCAAACTTAACTATTTTGTCCTCGATAGAAGGGCAATACCTTACACCTGTACCAGTAATCTTACCGGAAAATAAAGGAGACCTATCTAAATTATCTTTAATTACTTTATGGGTCTCGGCGTTGGTATAAGTAATATAACAAGGAACTTGGGGTAAGCTACCAGCCGGGCCAAAAAATGAAAATTGGGGAAGCGGCGAATCGCCCAATTGTTCCTTCAGCCGCGAAAAATCAATTGTCCTTTTATCTAAACGGGGGCAGGTCCCAGTTTTAAAACGCAAAAGGCGAAAACCTAACCTTTTAAGTTGTTCTGCCAGGCCTAAACAGGCAGGCTCGTTGTATCTTCCGCCACTAAAACTAGTAAGCCCTTGATGAATCACCCCTTCTAAAAAGGTACCGGGTGCAATCACAACGCTTTTAGCTGATAACTTTTGCTTACGGGTCTTCACCCCGCAAACAACACTATCCTTTAAAATAAGCTCAACCGCTTCATCCTCAAAAACAGTAAGATTGGGAGTTGCTAAAACTATTTCTTTCATATGAAAATTGTATCTTAACATATCAATCTGCGCCCGGGTTGAATGCACTGCCGGCCCCTTAGAGGCATTTAAAACTCTGAACTGGATACCGCAGGCATCTGCTGCCTTAGCCATCTGACCACCCAAGGCGTCAATCTCCCGGACAAGCTGACCCTTGCCTACACCGCCAATCGCTGGATTACAACTCATCAAACCAATGGTTTCCTTATTTAAGGTAACCAGGATAGTGCTTTTACCTAAACGCGCAGAAGCCAAAGCTGCCTCTATACCAGCATGACCTGCACCAACAACAATAACATCACATTCCATAATTTTTAAAAAAGACTATCTTATAATTAGGATTTAGGCTGCGGGTTGGAAAATCGAATATATTAAGGTAAGCATAAAAGGGAATCGTTAATAACAAATTTTACACCTTGATTACCAGCAGCAAAAAAACTTCTTTTTTATTTGTTTTTCAACTAACACTTAGAGTAACCGCAGGCGTGACACTTAACGCAACCCTCCTCGTGCCTTAAGGCACCGCCGCAGTCTGGGCAAACCCCCACAATATCGCCTCGGGAATTGCTATTGGAAGATTCTATAGCTAGGCCCTCATCGTTGTGGGAATGTTTCATGGCCACAGGAGGAAAATCAGCCACTACCTGAGACTGCTGCCCATTCATCAACCTCTTCTCTATTACCCGGGCAATGGCATCAGCACAAGAAAATATCCTCTGGCCTTTTTCCCAAGAGGGAGAAGGACAACGGATATTCCTCAACTGTTCAATAATTGCCTTGACCTCGATACCCGAGCGAAAGGCCAAAGATACAAGCCTTCCTATCGCCTCCAGTTGCGAGGCAGCACACCCACCAGCCTTACCCATCTGGGTAAAAAGCTCAAACGGCCTGGCCTGCTCATCTAAATTAATTGTTACATAGAGATTGCCGCAACCGGTAGCAACTTTAGTGGTAGTGCCCACAATAGTCTCGGGCCGCGGACGAGGAACAATCCTGCCTGTGGTTTCTTCTGAGGCCTTCTGTGCCGCACCTCTATCATCTTTTGCGGCTACGTTTAATACCTGTTCCTCCCGGCTTCCGTCGCGGTAAACAGTAATGCCTTTGCAACCCAATTCATAAGCCAAAAGATAGGCCTTGCGCACATCCTCTACAGTGGCGCTATGAGGAAAATTTATCGTCTTTGAAGTAGCATTATGGACGTACTTTTGAAAGGCCGCCTGCATACGCACATGCCACTCAGGAGAGATATCATGGGCAGTGACAAAAATCCTCCTTATATCCTCTGGGATTTCCTTTATATCCTGGACAGAAGAATGTTGGGCAATTTTTTCCATAAGCTCACGGCTGTAAAATCCGCGTTGACGGGCTATCTCCTCGAAAAGCGGGTCAACCTCTATCAATTTGTCATTATCCATAACCTTACGATAGTAAACCACAGCAAAAAGTGGTTCAATCCCGGAAGAGCAGGGACCGGCAATTATACTGATTGTACCAGTAGGGGCGATGGTGGTAAGGGTGGCGTTGCGCAAACGCCTACCTCCCTCTTTTTTATCGTATCTACTTCCTTTGAAGGCGGGGAATACCCCCTTGGCAACTGCCAACTCCTCGGATTTATTCATTGCCTCATTTTGTATAAAAGACATAACCTTTTCAGCCAAGGCTACTGCCTCTTGGGAGTTATAAGGTATACCCAAACGGATAAGCAAGCTCGCCCATCCCATTACCCCTAGTCCTATCTTACGCGTGGCCTTGGTAGCCTTTTCTATCTCAGGTAGAGGAAATCTATTAACGTCAATAAGATTATCCAAAAATTGCACTGCCAGGCGGGTTATTCTTTTTAATCTCTCCCAGTCTATCTCGTAGCGACCGTTAACTATTTTATACATAAGCGCAAGGTTCACTGAGCCTAAATCGCAACTCTCATAAGGCAAAAGAGGTTGTTCACCACAGGGATTAGTGCTTTCGATTCTACCTAATTTCGGGGTGGGGTTGTCTTGGTTGATACGGTCAATAAAAACAACGCCGGGCTCTCCATTTTTGTGCGCCTGCCTAACAATCAAATCAAAGACCTCCCGGGTATTAAGCCTGCCTACCGGCCTTTTAAGATGGGGGTCGATAAGGTCATAATCCTCGCCATTCTTAAGCTTAGCCATAAAATCATCGGTTATCCCTACTGAAATATTAAAATTAGTAATCTTGTTATTATCCTGTTTACAGGTAATAAACTCCAAGATATCAGGGTGGTCAACATTAAGGATGCCCATATTCGCTCCCCGACGTGTACCGCCCTGTTTAACTGCCTCAGTAGCTGCATCATAAACCTTCATAAACGAAACTGGCCCTGAGGCCACGCCTCCTGTAGTTCGTACCACCGAACTCTTTGGCCTAAGACGGCTAAAGGAAAATCCCGTCCCGCCCCCGGATTTATGAATAATTGCCGTGGCCTTTAATGTCTCAAAAATCGACTCCATCGAATCGTGTATTGGCAAGGTAAAACAGGCAGATAGCTGTCCTATCTCTCTACCGGCATTCATAAGACAAGGGGAGTTGGGCATAAATTCCAAGGAGGTCATCGCCTGATAAAACTCTTCGGCTAATTTCTCCACCTCCTTTTCCGATGCACCATACCCTGACTCAGCCGAGGCAATTGCCTTAGCCACCCGCCTAAACATCTCCTCGGGCGTCTCAATCACATTACCCTTATCGTCCTTTGCCAGATACCTACGCTGCAGGACCTTCAATGCGTTTTCAGATAGTCTAAGTTCTGCCATATAATCTCTCCCCCAGCTAAAAAGATTTAACCGCTACCACAATAAGTATACCCTCCCAAGAGCACCTTGTCAACATAAAAATACTATATCTTGGGTTAAGATATTTTTAAACCTCAACAAATTGTGTAATAGTTAATTTGCTCTGCCTAGAAATGTATATTTTTAGGCAGAATCCAACCTCCGGCAGGACTCCCTTATTATCAACTCCGCTGGCAAGATTATTTTTTCCACCTTTGGTCTACTATCTGGCTGCGATTGCATCAATACACTTATTCTCTTTAAGCTATCCTGCGCCATCTTTACTAACGGCTGGCGGACCGTGGTTAGGGCAACTGGGCCATAAAGACCAGAGGGGTTATCGTCAAAACCAACAATTGATAAATCTCCAGGAACCGACTTACCACTCTCGCGCGCCAATGTCATTACCTCCAAGGCCATAGAATCCGAGGCCACAAATACCGCAGTAGGTACAGGTGATAATTTAAGTAATTGTTCGGTTGCCTGACGGGCCTGGCCCCGCGAGTAATCAGTTTTAAATATAAACCTATCTTCAACTGGCAATCCATTCCTTAACAAGGCCCGTTTGTAACCTTCAAGACGCTGACTAGCGGCCTGGGTCACCAAATCCCCCGTAATATGGGCGATACGCCGATGACCCAAACTCACCAGATAATCAACCGCCATCTCAGCACCTTTTACATTATCGATGGAAATACAGTCGACCTCCAAATCATCTACATTATTATTTATCACTACACAAGGTATACCTTTATTCAATGCACTCTCCAACTGGTACCTATTACCGATGATATCCGCAAAAATTATCCCACCCAGGCCCCGTAGATTAAGTGGCGAACGACTATCCGTAAGATGCAATAAAAGATCAAGTTTAAAGACCTCGCATAAAGTCCCAATGCCCCGGATGAGCTCCAGCAAATAAAAGGAATAAAACATGCCCTCGTAACGCGGTATAACCAAGGCCACCACATTGCTTTTACCCGTAGCCAACCGTTGGGCAATTACTGAAGGCTGATAGTTAAGCTCCTTTATCGCCTGCAAGACCTTAAAGCGGTTTTTTTCTTTGACCGTACCAACTTTATTGATCACACGGGAGACGGTGGTAATAGAAACCCCTGCCAGGCGGGCAACATCCTCTATGGATATATTTTTGGAGGGACCTTTTTTTATCCGAACCATCTATAAGAAATTATTTGACCAGATCTCCCACTTTTAGGGGCGTCATCTCTTTTTTGATATCACAGGCAGAGATGGACCGACGGACCTGAATCACCTCAATATCTGCAACCTGCTTGGAATCCCGCCAGACCTTAAAGACATCGCCTATCTTAACCCCATTATCCTCACCCAGGTCAATGACGACAAAATTATTATCGGCATTTACAGCCAATATCTTACCCACCAAAGATGCACCCACACTGGATTCAATTGGCACTGACTCCTGTCTTGGCCGCACCACAATTGGAGGAAGCTCTACTGCCTCTTCTTTCTTCTCAGGTGAAACAGACTCACCTGAAGTCACTTGTTTCTTAAGGGTATCTATCTGGGACACACTGGTCTGCAGGTTGGTATCTAACTCCTTTACCTTCTTTTCCAGATTGGTGTTTTTATCTTGTAGTTCAAGCAACTTGCGTTCTAGGTTCTCTTTACGCTCATTAATGGCAGCAATTTGTCGACGCAGCATCGCATTCTCGTTTTTAATAACTTTGACAGCCTCATCAGCGGCAATCTTCTCGTTTTTATCCCGCACCAACTCCTGGGCCAGGCTATCCATCATCTTCTGGTTGTAGTCGAGCTTGCGCTGCAATTCCTCCTTATCGCGATTAAGATTGGTAATCTCCAATTCTAACGCTGCCTTATCCCGCTGTAACTTTTCATTTGTCAACTGCAACTGCCTCAGCTCAGAACGAATATTCTCTAACTGAAATTCGGCTTCTGTCTTGGCCTTCAATATCTGGGCCCAATAGGCATCTTCGCCCGAAGATGCTACGGCAGGACTAAGGGAAGACGCCTGGGAAACCACTTGGGGCTTTTGCTCTCTAAGCTTCTTTACCTGCTCTGCTAATTCCTGCCTTGCCTTCTCTGCAAATTGGTATTTTCTATCCAGCTCATCCTTATCCCGAATTGCCCGCTCGAGATCGCCAGAAAGCTGCTGTATACGTAACTCTAGATTTTGCCTCCTTTGATTAAGTTCATTTACCTGAGAGACTAAGGAATCATTCTCTTTAGTTAACTTATCCCGCTCTTTTTCCAATTCTGTCTTGGCTGTCCAAGTGGTGTATAAACCTATAGAAAGCACCAGGACTAAAACTGCTAACACAATCAATACCCCTTTTAGTCTCTGTTCCATCCACCCCCCTATTTATAGCTACTTTAATTTGAGAAAATACTAAAGGCGCTATTAAGTACGCGCAAATACATTCTCTAATACCAGACTTGCTGCGCCTACTGCCACCGCGTTCTCCCTCAGCTGGGAATAAACTATCCGCAGATCCTCAACCACCTCTCGGAATGCCCAATCCTTAACCGTGGAGTTTATAGTAGCCAAAAATTCCTCTCCTGCCTCTTCAAATCCACCGCCAATAACCACAACCTGCGGATTAAAGAGATTCACTAAAAAGGCAACCTTGATCCCCAACCTTTTAGCTGCTGAATTTAAAACCTGCTGCGCCACTGGATTTTTCGCCCGGGCAGCAGTAAATACGCTTTTTAAATCCAGGTCTTGTAAGGCAACGGTTATCGCCTTTTGAAATTCCAAAGAGGCCTCTTTATTTTTACTTAAAATCGATTTGACCTCATCGACAATGCCCAAATCCATCTCCCATCTTTTTAGGAAGCAATCCCGGCCTGCCTGGCAACTAAAATCATCCTGCTGTTTGTAGTTGTAAATCGAAACCTCTCCTGCATACCCTTGAGTACCGGTATAGACCTCACCATTAATCATGATACCACAGCCTACCCCCGAAAACATATAGATGACATTTTTATAGCCTCGGTCCAAATCTAACCAATGCTCACCAAAACAGGCACTGGTGGCGTCATTCTCAATTAAAACCGGCAGACTAAACTCCCTTTCGAGTAATTCCCGCAGCGGCAGGTCTACTGAGGCATAGGTGTAATAATGGTCCATCTTCTGTGGCCAACGAATAGAGCCATCTTGACGATTCACCAGACCTGCTATACCTACGCCAATCCCCTTAATATTCGGTAAGTACTCTTTAGAACGGCGGATAACCTCGCGAATAATCTCCAAGACGCACTCAGTAACCTCTTTTACTGAGGCACGGGGACGGGAGGCCTGGGTCTTGACAATAATATTTCCCTTAAGGTCCAAAAGCAGACCCACCATATTCATCAGATTCAATCCCACGCCTATCGCATAACCGGCAGCAGGATTTAATTCCAAAAGGGCAGGCCGCCGACCACCTTCTGATACATCCAACTCCTTTTCGTATACTAGTTTTCTCCGGATGAATTCGTCGATATAATTAGAAATCGTCACAACATTTATCCCCATCTCTTTGGAGATATCTGGCCGGCTTATCGGGCCGAATCGCCTTAATATCTCTAAGATATCAATTGTACGCCTTTCCTTCTCGCTAAACTCTTCTTTGCGTAACCCTTGGGGACGCATATCATTACTACCTTTCTCCGTGGCTAAACAAAATCTAAAATTAACTTCTCTTAAGGAAAATAATAACCTTAACTTATTGTTATTTATACTACTAAAGAAAATACAAGTCAAGTATTTTTAAACAATTTTTAAAAATTACTTTGGCTTTTAAATCTGAAGGGATTTGTAAGGCTTAATTGGGTATAAAGGAAGACAAATTTTCTGGAAGTAATAATTGCTGCAACGCGGTACAAAATCTTTAGTTGTGGTCTTTTAACCGAATGCTAATCAACATGTAAAATTCATTCCCAAAGAATAACATCCATCTCTAAAAACTCTAAAATATGCCGCAGTGATAAACTACAAACCGAGCAATCATCTTCTTGTTTTCTCAGTATGGTGGCCACACAAAAAAAGGCATCCTCGAAATACCTCCCGTACTCACCTGAGGCATAACTGGCAAAAATACACTCCTTAAGACGTTCTTCTTGCGGAATAATCCCGGCCAAGGCCATCTTTTTAAGCTCATCCCACTCCCTATCAAGGTCAAATCTTCTAGCACCCTGCATTCTCAAAAAATCCTTATCATAGAATGTATGCCTAATCTGCATCCTCTCTGCCAAGCCAGTTAAGTCTATACCGCCATAATCGCTGGCCTTTGAGGTTACCTGCTCTTCAGAAGATTTTAAATCTTTGGCCTCCCCAGATACGCCCGCTTCATCAGCTGCTATCAACCCATCAAACCCAAAAAACTCTCTCAATCTCTCAACCAACATTTTAAACTCCTGGGCATACTCTGGTAGGGAAAATTTATATAGTTGAGAAATAATATTTATTCTATTATAATCGTCAGAGCCAAATTTTACCCATAACTGCTCATCTAAAGGTTCAATGATTTTCGCAAAAGATTCAGGGTTATCAAGTATTACCTTAATAATGGCATTGCAGATTTCTATTTTTACCTGTTGATGGACGGATTCGTCTTTATCTTTCAAGGCCTTAACCAGAATGACTAATCCACTCCAGGGACTTAAAAAAAGTTCTGCCAGGTATCCTCTCAACTCGAGTCTTGCCTCTCGCTGCAATGGAGAAAGGCCTTGAAGCAACCTGGATTGTCTTGGGTTCAAAAAGTCCGCCCGATGCTGCCTCTCATGATAAGCCACACCTTTTTTTATTTCCTGCTCCAACCCTTCCTTTTCTTTCATAGTTACTAACTTCAACAAGGAAAAGTAGGCTGCTGCGCGTTGCCCATCAAGCGCTGAAAAAGAAGTATAACCTAAGGCATCGGAAGGAAAGGCGCTATTTAAAAATAAATCCTTGAAGGTGCGCTCCTGAATTACTTTGGCTATCTCAAGGGATTTTCCTTCCTCTAAAAAAGAAATAAAATCCTTAAGGCTATCGCTAAATATTACCGGGCAGCCGTTAAAGGTCTTGCCTAAGTCATCTTTAAAAAAAGACTCATCCCCCAATATAGGTCTAATTAAGACAACCTCATTTGAAAAAATCTCTTCAATATAAAATGGATTTTCATAAAAAGAGTAATGACGAAATATCTTTGTCTGGCCATCCTCAGATACCAACCCGAGCTCATGAAATCTCTTATAAACAATCAAGATGCGGAAGTTGAGTAGATAATCCCTTAATTTTAAATACAGCTCCTTAATGTCTTGGTCGCTGAAGCGTTTATTTTTTATTATACGGATTTTAAGCTCCGAATATTCGGGTGGTAAAAACTGTAGGAGTTTCCAGTAAAAATCCTCAAACTCCCCCTCAACATTATCTTTAGTAAGGGTTTTTATTCTTGCCTCAAAATCATTAAATAAGCGCATAACTTCTTCGGCCTTGTTTCTTGCCTCCGAAAAACTAACCCGAGGAAGCGTTTGCTGGGGATTAAAAGAAAGGCGCATGGCAGCCTCTCTAACAAAATTGTAAAAATCACCTTCGGCTACATCTTGGACCGAAGACCACAGCCGAGTAGTGACTGTAGGCAAAGCTATACCTAAAACTGCTGCCAAGAAAGTACCTAAAAACCCTCTCCTTGTTGTTTTTTGGGGAGTTGGCTCTTCATTAGTTTTATCACGCCTAACAATTTTAATTGGCAAGGGTCCTTCTTCGCCATTAGCTGGAATGAATTCAACTCCTACCTTTCTGGTATTGGGAAGCTCTGGAATCTTTCTACCAGGTACCCCTGGAATTAATATAGCGGCTCCTGGAATGTTTCCTAAATTAACCCCTCCTGAAAAATAGCTCCTTATACTTTGGCCAAAGGCAGTATAAGCTTGGGCCCTGAGATTGTATTCTCCTTCAGCAAAGGACTGCTTGTAGGCCTGGTAATAGTTTTGTTTTGACCAGCTGGTTCTACTGGTAAGCCCAGTAAGGTCTTTTTGGTTGATGCGACTGGATAAGGTATTGGACTGATTGGCAAACCTCTGTTTAAACCACTGGGCAAGGATGAGCGAGTAGTAAACCTGCCTTAAGGAGGCATACTTTTTGGAGGTATTGATTTGTTGGGTTAGTTTAGGGATAATCAGCTCTCTTATAAGTTGGCTTGAGTATTCATTAAGCTTTTTTAGTCTTGGGTCTTGGAAGTTGTAGACTGCGTCATTTTTTAAGTAATCCT
>Ga0272448_1001382_pt1 | contig 32964 bp, 16 predicted proteins | sample YNPCB0191_FD_202220 | JGI IMG/M metagenome (GOLD analysis project Ga0272448, IMG submission 202220) | Hot spring sediment microbial communities from Yellowstone National Park, WY, United States - YNP-CB-019-1 | ecosystem: Environmental > Aquatic > Thermal springs > Hot (42-90C) > Sediment...
TCACTAACTTGTTCATGTGTGCCCCCTTGAAAAGATACAAAACGTATCATATTTCAGGGATTAGCACAAAATATTTTACACCCTCTTGTACGCACAGTATAGGGCTCCAATATGCAGAAACGGCCTCCTTTCGGAGGCCGAATCGTGCCCGCGTTGCCGAAGCTTCGCAGTCGTCAGTTATATTTATACCACCGACAACATGATTCTGCAATAGGCCTGGTCGCATTATTAGCTAATGTAATCGCGATCTGAATAGATTGTCGCTATGCTGCTTTCCGCGCTTGCTCTTCTCCGACGCTCAGCACGATTTTGCCATGCGCATGCCCGCTCTCGCTCATCTCCTGCGCCTTGCGGGCATCTGTCAGTGGCAGCACGGTGGTTACCTCGACTTTGACACGCCCTTCGTCGATGAGGCGGGCAATCTCCGCCAGTTCGCGGCTGTTTACGTCGGCGCGGAAGATTTTCGCGCGCACGCCGTGGGCTTCAGCTTCGCCTTCCGGGATGGGATGGACAAGGGAGACAAGGATGCCGCCCGGTTTCAGCACGCCCCACGAGCGCTCGAAGGTGTCGCCGCCAATGGTGTCGAGTACCATATCCATGTCATGTGCCACGTCCTCGAAGCGCTGGGTCTTGTAGTCGATGACCACATCGGCACCCAGGCTTTTCACGTAATCGACGTGCTTGCCGGTCGCCGTGCCGTAGACGGTCGCCCCCTTCCATTTCGCGAATTGTACAGCGAAGCTGCCCACGCCGCCGGCCGCTCCGTGAATGAGCACCTTTTGTCCGGCTTGCAATCCAGCCTGATCGAAGAGCGCCTGCCAGGCAGTGATGCCGGCGACGGGGATCGCCGCGGCATGCACGAAGTCGAGACTCTTCGGCATAAACGCAACCTGATTGGCCTTTGCGATGGTGTACTCGGTATACCCGCCATACTCCGGCATGGCCCGGCCAAAGACGCGGTCACCGAGGTGGAACATATCCACCCCTGGCCCAACCATGTCCACCACCCCCGCCACATCCGCGCCCATGGTGAGCGGCAATTGCATGCCGCGCATGCCTTCGCGTATCTTCCAATCGACCGGATTAACTCCCGCCGCCATCACCTGGATGCGCACCTCCTCCGGACCAGGCTCCGGCATGGGCATATCTTCCACCTGCAGCACATCCGGTCCGCCAAACTGATGAATCCTGACCGCCTTCATATTGTCACCCCTTCCCGCGCACATGGAGGGTGCGTGATAGAGGGATTATAACGGGGAACGCGGGGGAGGGTTGGTGCGGATTGTGTGGGAATCATGCATTCGCGTTACCGTTGATAGCACCCGCCAATTCTTTCTCTTGCTCTTACTCTTTCTCCCAGAAAGATCCCGATATCATCCTCGCTTATCCGTTACCCATCAAACACAATCGGCAACCCGCTCTGCTCCGAAGCCTCCGCCGCCTTCAACAGTAATTGGATTGCTCCATCGATCGTCTCTTTATGCCGCAACGCGCGATGGGTGATGGTTGAGAGTTTCACCAATTCTTCGCGGAGGCTCATGGTGGAACCAAAGTACCCGAAGTCTGTCTTCACTGGGAAATCGAAGGTGGTCGGGAAGTAGAATCCCTGGTTGTCTTCATGGAAGACCAGGTGAGGGTAGCTTGATTTCTTTGTGCGCCAGGCCCCTTTCAACGAGGGCAATGCGTCGAGGTCGTACCCGTCGCCGAAGGCCTTCTCCGGGCCGATGAGCAGCGTTTTCTGCGGGTAATCCAGGAAGGCGGCGAATTCGCGCAACAGGTCGAAATTCGTGTAACTGAAGCGCTCGGAGAAATGGATCTCGTCTGAATTCGGCATGAAGTAGCGCTTATTGCGCTGGTGGCGGCGCACGTATTCGAGGATGGCATGTTCCACCATGCCGGCATCCGTCGCGCTCAGCGGCTTTGCGCAGATCACCTCGACCTCCACGCCGGGCATGAGCTTCTGCACCGGCGGCTCGTAATCACGCATAAATAAGCGCCGTGGGCGCATCACATGGATATCCAGTCCCATCTCGATCCTCTGGTGAACGTAGTTGGCACTTCAGGCTTATCCTTATACTCGGCAATGGGTCGGTATGTCGTCTTTGAGCATGAGCATGAGTAAGAGCATGAGCATGAATTATCCAATCTGTAATGCCGCCAACCCAAAATACTCCCGATACCCATTCACCATCGTCAGGTAGTTCTCCAGTGGGATGCTGGCGGTGATGGCGTTGCTGGCGCAGAAGATGTGGCCGCCGTGGCCTTGGCCGGCTTCCAGGCAATCCAGCGTTTCGGCGCGCACCTCGGCGGGGGTGGCGAAGCTGAGGGTGTTGCCGCAGTCCATGTTGCCGTAGAAGGTGATACGCGCGCCGTAGTTGGCTTTCAGCCGGCGCAGGTCCATGCCGGCGTGCTTGTCGATCTCCAGGTAGCCGTCCACCTCGCAGCCGAGCAGGAAGTCGTCGATGACCGGCCACAGGTTGCCATCGCTGGCATTCACCGCCCACCCGCCCGCGGCGTGGATGCGCCGGGAGAGGGTGCGCACTTCCGGCACGATGAACTCGTGGTAGGCTTCCGGGGAGATGAGCGGGCGCGTGCCGGAGAAATCGCCGCCCACGCCGATCTGACGGATGCCCAGCGCCAGATAGCGCTCGATCATCGCCAGCGCCGTGCGGGTGGCCAGCGCGAAGTGCCGCCGCGCCACTTCCGGCTCCAGCAGCATGGTCTGCATGAGGTCGACATCCGTCCACACCCCGTGCGCGTAGGCGGGTGCCAGGATGGGTAGTTCCACCCTCCGCCGCTCCATCTCCTCACGCAGCGCTACGTAGATGGCGAAGGTCGCATCCGCCGGCGGCGCCCAGTTCGCCTCCGCCCGCGCCGTGCGCTCCGCAACGCGCTCCACCGGGTCATCGCTCACGATAGGTGCCTCTTCGACCGTCCCGCCCACAGGAACCGGCACCACGTAAAGCATATCATGCCCCATCCGCTCCGCCAAGTCCAGCCGGTCGATCGCACACTGCCGCACCGCCGCCTCGACACCCTCCGCCGCGCACAGCGCCGCCCAGCATGCCTCCGCCTGCTCCCCCAGGCTGTAATCATGCACAGGCCGCCCCAGCAAAGTCTCCGCCAGCGGGGTCTGCAGCACATATTCAAAGATCGGCGTCCGGTCCGGCGTCTGATGCCGGAGAGCGGCCTCGATGCGTTCACGCGAAGTCATGAACCCTATCCTTGATTCGAATATAGGAAAGCCCGTTTGTTCGGTAACCTTTCCCTGTCACCGACGGCACTCCGCTGCGCTACGTGCCTTACTACGAACCTTAAGCTTGTTTTTCTTCCGTAGACAAATAGTGAAGCGATGACGCGTTCCCACGACATTCCACCTGTTGCCATGCCAAAATAAAGCCCCAGGTTCGTAGTAAGGCACGCAGTAAAACGGAGTGCCGTCGGTGACATGTAAGCCTTTCGTTTGAAAACCCCACCCCATCGCCGACGGCACTTTTTACTTTTCCCTTCCCTACTGCTCACTCTCCTCTTCCCCTGCACGCTCCGGTTTGAGCTGCGGGAAGAGGATGACGTCACGGATGCTGGCGGCGTCGGCGAGGAGCATGATGAGGCGGTCGATGCCGATGCCCAGGCCGCCGGTGGGGGGCATGCCGTATTCCAGCGCGCGGATGTAGTCGTCGTCCATCGGGTGGGTCTCTTCGGCGCCGGCGGACTTCTCGCGCACCTGCTCCTCGAAGCGACCGCGCTGGTCGATGGGGTCGTTCAGCTCGGAGAAGGCGTTGCCCATCTCGCGGCCCGTCATGAAGATCTCGAAGCGCTCGGTCATCTCCGGGTTGTCACGGCGGCGCTTGGCCAGCGGGGAGATGGCCGTCGGGTAGTCGATGAGGAAGGTGGGCTGGATGAGGTTCGGCTCCACGAACTCCTCGAAGAGGTTGTTGATGAGCGTGGAGAGGGTGGCGCGTGGGTCGACATGGATGCCCATCGCCAGGCAGAGCGTCTTCGCCGACTCGAAGTCGAAGAGCTTGCTGGTGTCCACGCCGCCGAACTCGCGCAATGCGTCCATCAGGCTCAGCCGCCGCCACGGTGGGGTGAGATCGATCTCCTGCCCCTGGTAGGTGAGCTTCAGCGTGCCAATGGTGGCCAGCGCGGCGGTGGTGAAGATCTCCTCGCTCAGCCGCATCATGTCCTCGTAGTTCGCGTACGCCTCGTACACCTCCAGCATGGTGAACTCGGGATTGTGCTTGGTGTCGATGCCCTCGTTGCGGAAGTTACGGTTAATTTCATACACACGCTCCAGCCCGCCGACGATGAGCCGCTTGAGGTAGAGCTCGGGGGCGATGCGCAGGTAGAGGTCGATGTCCAGTGCGTTGTGATGGGTGATGAAGGGCCGTGCCGCCGCCCCGCCGGGGATGGCCTGCATCATCGGCGTCTCGACCTCCAGGAAGCCTTTGTCGTCGAGCAGCCGGCGGATGGCCTTGACGGCGTTGCTGCGCAGCAGGAAGGTCGCCTGCACCTCCGGGTTGACGATGAGGTCGACGTAGCGCTGGCGATAGCGCGTCTCCACGTCCTTCAGCCCATGCCACTTCTCCGGCAACGGGCGCAGGGCTTTGGAGAGCACTTCGAAATTCTTCACGTGGATGGAGATTTCGCCCATGCGCGTTTTGAAGACGTAGCCTTCCACGCCGAGGATGTCGCCGATGTCTACCAGCTTGAGCCGGTTATACAGCGCCTCGCCCAGGTCGTCGAAGCGGAAGAAGAGCTGAATGCGCCCGCTGACATCCACCAGGTCGGCAAAGGTCACTTTCCCCTGTCCGCGCCGCGAGGTGATGCGCCCGGCCACCTTCACCGTCTGCCCGTCCATCTCTTCGAAGTGCTCGGTGATCTCCCGCGCGGTGTGCGTGCGCCGGTACTCGGTATAATGGAAGGGATTCACCCCCTCCGCCTCCAGCGCCGCCAACTTCTCCCGGCGCTGCTGCATAATCTCATTCAAAATCTCGTCAGCCACGTTCTCATCCTTCCCAACCCCGCCGCATGGTTGCGGCGGGCGGCTCTATCTTACCTTAGAATGGGGGTGAGAGACAAATGTTGTCTGAACCTTGATTAAAGGATTAAAGGATTGAAGGATTCGTCGCAGACAGGTTAACCTATTACATACTTCCCTGATCTGTCGACGGTGACTCCAAATTCTGACAAACGTAAAATTCCTCCCCTGGCAATTCCATAGCCCACGACTTCGCCGCGGGTAGCCGGGTGTAAGTATAGGAACACTTACCTGCGACGAATCCTTCAATCCTTTAATCCTTTAATCAAGGTTCAGAAATTTTCCTGGAACATTTTCCCCCGACCTGCCGTCCAATGGGTATGTATGATTTTCGGGCCATTGGAGGAGAGCCGATATGAGAAGTTTACTGGTGGCGTTGTTGCTCGTTTGTTGCGTAGCGGTGTGGGCGGAGGCGCCGGTAGTCGCTCCGCCGCCGTTTGAGGAGCACGTGACACAGGGGGCGTTGCGGGTGAAGACGGCGGATGGCGGGGTGGTGGAGTGCCCGCTGAAGCATACCGACGTGAAGGCGGAGATTTCCGGGTTCATCGCCTCTGCCACCGTGACGCAGACCTTCGTGAATCCGTATAACGAGAAGATCGAGGCCGTGTATGTCTTCCCGCTGCCGCACACCGCGGCGGTCACCGATATGACCATGGTGGTGGGCGACCGGCGCATTGTCGGGCTCATCAAGCGGCGTGCCGAGGCACGGCAGATCTACCAGCAGGCGCTGGAGCTGGGGCAGACCACCAGCTTATTGGAACAGGAGCGCCCGAACATCTTCACGCAATCCGTGGGCAATATCAAACCGCACAGCGAAGTGCGCATCGAGATCAGCTATTTCGATGTGCTGAAGTACGACGACGGCGTCTACGAGTTCCACTTCCCCATGGTCGTCGCTCCGCGCTACATCCCGGGCAACGCCACCTCAGCGAAAGCGCCGGTGGCGGACGAGTTGAAGGGGAAGGTCGGCGAGATGCCGACGCCCCCGCCCGGCACGGCGTCGCCGTCGGGTGCCGGCTGGTCGCCGGATACGGATCAGGTGCCGGACGCCTCGCGCATCACCCCGCAGGTGTTGAAACCGGGTTACCGCACCGGGCATGACATCAGCCTGGCGCTGACACTGGACGCCGGCGTGCCCATCCAGAACCTGCGCGTGGTGAACCACCAGGCAATAGCGCAGCGCGCGGGCGAGACGAAGGCGACGGTGGTGCTCTCCCCGGAGGACAGCATCCCCAACAAGGACTTTGTCTTCCGCTATTATGTGAAGGGCAACAAGCCGGAGATGGCGCTGCTGACGCACTCCAAAGGCTCCGGCGAGGGCTACTTCATGCTGATGATGCAGCCGGGCGTGGAGGACAAGCTGAACAAACCGCAGCCGCGCGAGGTGGTCTTCACCATCGACGTCTCAGGCTCCATGCAGGGCGATCCCATCGCCAAGGTGCAGCAGGTGATGCGCACCTTCCTGCCGCTGCTGGGCTCCGATGACACCGTGCAGGTGGTCACCTTCGCCGACAACTCAGTAAAACTCTTCGACAAGCCGGTGCCTGCCACCCCGGAGAACATCAACAAGGCCGTGCACTTCATGGACGCCGTGCATGCTGAGGGTGGTACGGAGATGCTGCAGGGGTTGAAGACGGCGCTGGATGCGCCAACTGATCCCGAGCGCGTGCGCATGGTGGTGCTGTGCACAGACGGCGACATCGGCAATGAAACGGAGGTGATGCACGCGGTGCAGGCGGCGTGCGATCACCTGCGCGTTTCCGTGGTCGGCATCGGCTCCTCGCCCAACCGCTATCTGCTCGATGGCATTGCCAAGGCCGGGCAGGGGGTGAGCGGCGTGGTGGAACTGAATACCGACCCCACCGAGATGGTCACGCGATTGTCGAACCGCCTGCACCGCGCGCAACTGGCGGAGATTCGCCTGGACTGGGGCGGGCTGCAGGTCTCCGACGTCTACCCACGGCAGATCCCCGACCTGTGGGCCGGGCACCCGGTAATCCTCTACGGGCGCTACTTCACCGGCGGGCAGGCGCGCATCACACTCTCCGGCAAGGTGGGCGCGGAGCAGGTGGACTACCCGCTGACCATCGAGCTACCTGATATGCAGCCGGAGCACGCCGCGCTGGCTCCCGTGTGGGCGCGGCAGAAGATCGAAGACCTTTCCACGCAGATGTACGGCGGCGAGGTGCCCGAGGTGGTGGAGGCCATCACCCAGGTGGCGCTGAAATACCGGCTGATGAGCCAGTACACCAGCTTCGTGGCCGTCGATGAGAAGGATATCGACGGGCTCAACGACACCCCGCACCCCCCGCGCCGCGTGGACGTGCCGCTGCCCATGCCGGATGGCATGAGCTTCGGCGGCGTATTCGGTGGAGAAGTGACCGAGGATGCCACAGAACAGCCGGCGCTCCTTGCACGCACCGATGCAAATGGATTACGGCAATACCTCCCACAGGGAATCCAGCAGGTTATTGGTTTGAGCGGGTTGAATGCGATTATGGTCGCAGATGCGTCGGCGACCGGCACATGGGCTGCCCCAGGCGTACCCGGCGCCGCCGGTCCGCAAGGTCCTGCCGGTGCACCAGGTGCGACGGGTCCACAAGGCTCGACCGGTATCGTGAATCAACCCGCAGGTCAGCTTAATCTTGCCTACGATTGCCTTTCCATACCAACCTCCAGCATGACAGCGAATGTCATTGGGACATTTCAGCCAGCGCCGCCATCCCCCACCACGCCAATGACCCTGTCTGCAAACGCAACCAATGGCGCAAGTGTGACGTATAAGTTTACGCCTGCCTCCAATTCTACTGCCTCATACGCACAAGTGGTTGCATCAGCCTCCGTATCCGGCAGTGCAACGCTATGGGCACCGACACATGCCCCCACTACGCTTGCCGCCCAAGCAAATGTCCGATCAATCAAATTAACGCCTGCAGCAAGTCAGAAACGGCCTGTGGCCAGCCACATGAAGGTGACGGCAAAGAAGCAGAAAGCGGCGTCGCAACCAACCAGAGCGCGAAACACCACACCGACTCCACCGGCCCCGAAACCAAAGATGCCGGCATTAACTCCCCCACCAGTAGCTGCACCTCCACCGGCTGGTGGTACCGGCGGTAGAGGGTACACTACCCCCCAGGTGAGGCTCGCTAATGAGGCGGTAGGTGAAAAGGTCGTTGCCGGCAAGGATCAGCAGGCTGCGGCAAGCTTCGCCGATTGGAATAGCACCCGGCTGGATGAGGCAAAGGAGGCGCTGACCGACGCAAACGATTTGCGTACTGCGGGCAAGCCGCAGGATGCCTTGCCGCGCGCCCAGCAGGCGTTTTTCCTCGACCGCGCCTATGTGGCCTTCCACGGGAATGATCAGGGACTGGGACAAAATATCATGCAGCGGCTGGGTGAGATGGACGCGCAGCTCACCGCCGTCCGCGCCAAAACGGCGCCGGCGACGAAGCTCGACCTGATGGTGCGCGACCAATCACTGCAGGAGGCGCTGGACGCTGTGAGCAAGGCTGCCGGATTGGCGCTGACCATCGTGCCAGGGAGCCTGGAGGATGCCGCCGAGTTGGCGAACCAGCCGCAGGTGCGCATCACCTTCCTCGACTTGCGCCACGCCACCGTCGCGCAGGCGCTGGACTGGCTGCTGGGGCCGGCGCACCTCACCTGGCGCATCGCCGGCGGCACACTCACCGTGGCCTCCGCCCGGCGCTTGCCCGGCAATACCCCGTGGGTCTACACCGTGGACGGCCTGCTGCTGCCCACCCTCGATGAACTGAAAGGAAAAGATGCGCCGAAGACGGTGAAGGCGACGATGGGCGATTTCCTCACCGCCGTGCGTCTGACCATCGGGCAGGCGGATGATCGCGGCGGCAAGGCCCCGGCGGCGGTGCTGTTGGATGACCGCCACCTGCTGATCTACGGCGACCCGGCGACGCACGCGCAGGCGGCGGCGCTGCTGGCCACGCTGAAAGATCCCAACGCCGGCGTGATGCGCGTAGGCGCCTACGTGCCTGACCTGGGCGCCGCCGCGAAGCTGAAGGCATTGCAGGTGCTGACAGTGAAGCGCTGGGCCACCGGAACAGCGCAGCGGCAGCAGGTGCGCGACGCGGTGGAGCAGCAGCGCGTGCTGCACATACTCGCCGGGTCTGCGTGGCCGCTGTTGGCGCAGGCCGGTCAGCCCGCGTCCGCCGAGACCCTCGCAACCCTGCATTCCGCCTGGCAGGACCCGCAACTGGATGCCGTGATCACCCAGCAGAGCTGGTTAGCCATGCGCAATGCCTGGGCGGTGACGCTGGCCGCGCGTGAGATTCCTGCGGACAAAGAGCTGGCTGAGTTGGCGACCATGGCGTATGTGGCCGTAGACAAACACTATGCTGAGGGATTGGCGCTGCTGCAGAAACAGCCGAACGATGAGGCCGGCTTCTATAACCTGTTCTACGCCACGCTGGCACTGCGCAACGCCAGCGCCGGGCAGATCAGCGACAAATTGAAAGCAGATCAGGCCACAGCGGAGACGCTATTGGCGAAGGTGGAGAAGGCCAATCCGCTCTACCTGCTCCACGTCCTCGCCGCCTCCTTCTTCGCCCCCACCGCGGAATCGGATGAGGCATTGAAAGGCTTGATTCAGGCTCATGAACTGCACGGCGATGACCTGGTGGTGCTCGCCCAGCGCGCTGCCCAGCAGCGCGGCGGCAACCTCGCCCGTCTCTTCCGCGAAGAACTCCCCGCCATCACCGGCGGCCAGCATCTGAACGGGCATGTGGTGGTGTATGTGAATCGGTAGTGGCACGCAGGGTGGCACGGGCTTCCAGCCCGTGAGTCTCCTTGGCTTCCAGCCAAGGCGCGTCGCCCCGACAGGATGTCGGGGCGACGCTCGCATGAGCATCCTGCTCATGCGACTCACGGCCAGGATGGCCGTGCCACAAGCTCCTTCCGATACGTATCCACCAGGCTGCGGATGCGCAGGCGCTGGCGGAATTCCTGGTCATCCATCGGTTGTGCCAGGGTGACGGTGATGAAGGCCGAACGACCGGGGGTGAGGTGGAAGAAGTTGTCGGAGAAGCGGGCATCCGCGCCGTCCAGCTCCAGCCATACCCACAGTGCGGGGTGTTCGGCGGTGATGCCGACGTGGAAGGTCTGCGCACTCTCCCGGGTCACCATGATGCCGAAATCCGGATCATCGGCCAACTCCAGGTGCTTCGGGCGGGTGAAGGAGACGAAGTTCGTGGAGACGGACTCGCCGTCTACTACCAGCTCCAGCCAGAGCATGAGGCCACGCGCGCCATGCTCATCCAGGTATGGTTTCAGCGCCAGCGTATCAACCAGCATGTTCGCCTGCGCGGGGATCTCCACCGGCAGCGTGCCTTCCGCCAGCGTCTCGCCGGCGACATCGGTGAGCAACCAGGCCACCTCGCCGTGGCGCGCCTGCAACTGGTCGCTGGTGATATGGATCTCCACCGCGCCGGTCTGCGGATTCTCCACGCCGGAGACGAGCAGCGGCGCATAGAACTGCTTCGCCAGATACTGGCAGGCTTTCCAGCGCCCGTGGTAATCCAGCGAGGCCCAGCTTGCCACCGGCCAGCAATCGTTGAGCTGCCAGTAGAGCGTGCCCATGGTGCGCGGCATCTGGCGGCGCCAGTTTTCCACCGCGTATTTCATCGCCATGCCGTGCAGAATCTGGCTCAGCCACAGCGTCATGTCAAAATCGGTGGGCAGGCGGAACCAGTCCAGCATGTAGCTGACGATGGTAGTGTTGCCGATGCCGCTGCGCTGGTGGTGTTCCATCACATAGCTGGTGATGTTGCGATCGGTGGGCGCGGTATAGCCCTGGACGGTCCGCGGCTCCGGGAAGGACTGGAAGCCGAACTCGCTGGCGAAGCGGTGCTCGCAGGTGCGATACCACTCGAACGGTTTCTTGCCGTGCCACACATCCCACAAGTGCGCATCGCCCCAGCCCGCATGGCTGTGGTTGCTGCGCTCCTCCCGCGGTGAATGCGGGCTGCACGGCCAGTAGTCGCGCTCAGGGTCGAGTTCGCGCACCACTTCCGGGAGCAGCGTGTCGAAGAGCTTGCCGTAATCCGCCCAGCTCATCGCGTGGTCGTTCCACTCGTCAGCCACCAGCCCCATCTCCAGTTCATTATTGCCGCACCAGAGGGCGATGCATGGGTGATGGCGCAATCGGCGCACATTGTCCTCCGCCTCCGCGCGCACACTGGCCATGAATGCCTCATCGAACGCGGGATAGGTGGAGCAGGCGAACATGAAATCTTGCCAGACGGTGATGCCCAGCTCATCGCACAGGTCGTAGAAGCAGTCCTCTTCGTAAATGCCGCCGCCCCATACGCGCAGCATATTCATATTGGCTTCAGCGGTGCTGCGCAGCAGGCCGGCGTAATGCTCGCGCGTCAGCCGGGTGGTGAAGGCATCGGCCGGGATCCAGTCAGCGCCCTTGGCGAAGAACGGCACGCCGTTCACCACGAACTGGAATGCCTCCCCCCATTCGTCGTCATGCCGGTCCAGCGTGAGTGTGCGCAGGCCGATGCGTTTCGTCACGGTGTCGAGTCGTTCGCCATGCACGTCGAAGAGCTCAATTTTCACCTCATACAGCGGCTGCGCGCCCATGCCGTTCGGCCACCAGAGCTGCGGGTCAGTGACGGTGACGACGGTGCTGTCGAACACCTCACTGATCAACGTGCCGTTCAGCGAGACGGAAGAGCGGAGCGTGAGATCGCTCGGTGATGCAACAGCATCAATGCCCACGGCCATGGTCAACTTCACTTCGCCCGGCACGCTGTGATCCTGCTGCACCTGCACCTCGGTGAGGCGCGCGGTGTTGAAAGCAACGATCTCGATGGGGCGCCAGATGCCGCAGGTGATGAGCACCGGGCCCCAATCCCAGCCGAAGTTGCACGGTTCTTTGCGCACCCAGGCGCGGCCTTGCATCTCGCGCGGCCCGCTCCAACCTGGGAGGTGTCGCTCCTGCTCGCGTTGTTGAATATACGGAATGGGGGAAGCGAAGCGGACTTCGAGGGTGTTCTCGCCGGGCTGCAACAACGGTTTGATGTCAAATTCCCATGTGCGGAACATGTTGTCCGTCTCCGCCACCGGGGTGCCGTTGACCATGATCGTCGCCAATGTGTCCAGTCCATGGCAGCGCAGCAGCACGCGCTGCTGCTGTAAACATTCCGCAGAAATCGTGAACGTGCGCGTATAGCCCCAATCCGTTTCACCGACCCACTGCACGCGGTCTTCATTGTCCCGATCAAACGGCTCCGGAATCTTCCCCGCCGCCAGCAAGTCCGTGTGTACACATCCCGGCACCCGCGCGGAAATCGCTTCCATCTGCCCGGCCTGCCGCAATTGCCACTCACCACCAAGGTCAATACGCTGCATCAGTCACTCCTTCATGGGAGGTTGTATTTTCTGGTTCACTATTATCGAGAGATTGGCCGGAAAATACAAGATCAGGGCAGAGGTTGCATGGCTGAGCGAGTCAGCGATACGCACAAAGCGGGGGTGAATTGGAACGTCGAAAATAGCAGGTTGGCTTGACGGAGTGACGCTTGTCACATACACTTTGTTTATAAGGAGATCGAGTGATGAGCAGCCGCATACCGATTGATCGAGAGCGTATCGCCGCATTTTGCCAGCAGCATCATATCCGCCGGTTATCGTTGTTTGGCTCGGTACTGACGGATCAATTCAACTCGGAGAGCGATGTCGATGTGCTGGTGGAATTTGAGCCGGGGCAGGAGCCGGGTCTCTTCGCCATGTCCGGCATGGAAATCGAATTAACGCAAATGTTGGGCCGCGAGGTTGATCTCCGCACTCCCATGGAGTTAAGTACTTACTTCCGGGAGGATGTTCTTCGGGAGGCCGAAGTGCAGTATGCTGCGTGACGTGGCACGGTCATCCTGACCGTGTGTCGCCTCGGCTTCCAGCCGAGGCAAGTCAAGTAAGTCCTTCACGCGCCCCGACTGGAAGTCGGGGCGACCCATGGGCTGGAAGCCCATGCCACATGCCACAGGAAGCCTATACTATATACGACATACGACACCGCCCCCGCTTCACGAAGCGGGGGCGGTGTCTTTTCGGCGATGCCGATTGATTATCACATGGCGGATGCGACCGTCACGTGCTGCGCGGTGCGGTTCATGCGGCCGAGCAGCAGGTCGTTGCCGGAGAGCTCCATGCGGTAGGCGGTGGTGCCGGCGTCGTCGCTCAGCAGGGAGAGCGGTTTGCCGTCGGCGCCGAGTAGCCAGAGGCGGCCGCCTTCTTCCGCCGCGACGAGCGCGTGGGCGGCGGGTGACCAGCAGACGTTCTGGAAGGCGTACGTCGACTGGAAGAACGGCTCCGCTTTCTTCGTCGCGTCACGGATGACGGAGAGCGGGCGGGTGCCGCCCCAGACGGCGGCCACGACATCGCCATTCGGCAGCAAGGCGACGCCGCCGACATGGGAGTCGAAGCTGGCGGTGAGGGTCATGTTGCCGTCGGCCAGGTTGAAGCGGCCAGCGTTTTTGCCCCAGCCACCAGCGGCGGCGGTTTTGCCGTCAGCGGAGAAGGCGAAGGCCATGGCGCCGCTGATGCCGTTGCTCCAGAGGCGGGCGCCAGTCTTCGCGTTCACGGCGATCAACTGGTTGGTGCCAATGAGCAGCGTGTCCGTGTTCGGCACGAACGCCACGCCGTAGACGCTGTCGGTGATGCCTTGTGGGGCGGGAAGCACACTACCGTTGGCATCGACGACAGCGAAGTCCAGCGTCGGCCATGCCGGTTTGGGCAGCTTCTTAATGGTATCTTCCCAGGCGTATGTGTTGTTGAACCACCCGCCGGCGGCGATAGTGCCGGCGCTGTTCCAGGCGACGCACAGGATGCGGCTCGCACCATAGGTCTGTTGCGGGCTCACCAGCGCCGCCGCCTTGCTGCCGCCGAGGATCTTCCCGGTGGCGGCATCCAGCACGAAGAGGCCGGGGAAACCGCCCACGGCGATGCGGTCGCCTTTCGGGCTCACCGCCAGCGCGCCGCCCTGCAGCAGCACGGGGCTGGACCACAGCATCTTGCCGGTCGCATCATAGGCCATGGCCGTGCCGCCGGCCTGCAGCACGAAGGTGGTCTTGCCATCCGGGCTGGAGCCGACGCCCACCGGGGTGTCGCCGGCTTTGATCTCCTGCTTCACGTTGAAACGGGTTGCCGAGATCACCGGAGCAGCCGGGGTCGTCTTCACCGCGGCAGTTACTTGAGCCGTCGGAAGATCCGTCTTCCCGGCGATAGCATTGAGCAGCCATTGGGTGGCGATGTCCAGATCGCCGAACGCCCATACATCCTGGAAGCCGGCCTGGTAGCCGCCGATGCCCCACTGGATGTACGACCGACCCGGGCCGGGGAAGGTCGCGGTGATCGGGCGATTGATATGCCCGCGCTCCCAGGAGTGCTTGCCCAGCGTCTCCCACGGCTTGTCGCCAGTGGTGTTGCCGGCCAGCACGATGGCGTGGGCGTAGATGTTCTCGAAGTTGGCCGACCACTGGTCCTGCACCGGACCGGTGCCGCCGTGGTTCGGCTCACGCGTGAACGGCTTGATCTCGAACTTGGGATTCACTTCGACGGTCATTCCCTTGGCGCGCAAGGCGTTGGCGATCTGGGTGGCCTGCGCATCCGGGCCGATGACCGCGAACTTCTTCGCATCCAGCCCGCCGAAGGTGCGCAGCAGGTCCCAGTGCATCTTGTCCAGCGGCGGCATCACGGCCTTGCCGGCAAAGAGGTCGGCGATCTTCTTCGCGTCGTCGAAGTAGACGGAGACCGGGCCGGCGGTCGCCTGCGCCAGTGCCGCCTGTGCGGCCGGCTTCACGGTAGCCGTCCCGCTCACCTTGCTGCCGGTGAGCCACTCGGAGATCTCCACCGTGTACTTGCCGGGCGCGGCGTTGGCGCCCAGTGGGTAGCGCATGGTGAAGTTGGTGACAGCGCGCTTCTTCAGCACCACCGGGGTGGTCGCGCGGTAAAGGTCGTCGATCTTATTGCCGGCCGGGTCGAAGATGCGCATCCGGAACGGCAGGTAGCCGGCGGTGCCCCACTCCAGGTCGATCTGCAGGGCGTTGTCTAGCGGTCTCACCCCGAGCTTCATGGCGCCGGGGGCGGCAGGCAGGTGCAGCCAGCAGGCGCCGTCGCCGGCCGCCAGGTGCAACGGGGCCTGGATGGTAGTCGGATCATCTCCTCTATAAGCAACAAATCTGGCTGAAACAGTACCGCCATTCAACAGGTCGTAAATCACGCCGGTTGCTGGGACGTTGATGGTAGTGTCCAACGGAATGGGGTCCATCTGCCGCTGGCGCGTGTTCGTCGGGTCCTGCGTGTTATTGCCCATCAGCAGATACGTGGCGGTGCCGCAGCGCTGCACGCTCATCAGCATGGTGTCGGCCGGCGCATTGGATGTGAACATTTGCGGACCAAGCAGCTTCTTCAGATCCGCGGCGAAGGTTGGCGTCAACTGCAAGGCGTGCTCGCGCTGGCCCCAGTCGGTGCTGATTGCCGGCGGATTGGCTTCGGTGAAGTTGTAATCCACCAGCACGGCGCCGGTGAACTTTAATTCGTCTTTCTTATCCTGCACGAACTTGCCGCCGGCGGCGATGTAGCCTTCGATGGCCTTGCGGAAGGTCGGGGAGGCCACGGTGAGGCCGGGGCAGTAGACGACTTTCCACTGCTTGAGGAAATCGGCGCCCTTTGCGCTCACTTCGCCCTCGTCCAGCCAGTTCGGCATGATGCCGCAGCTCATGATGCGGCGCACGACCTCATTGACCTTGTCGCGATGCTGGCTGGCGTATTGCCCGCCGTTGCCTTCCGGGATCTTCGGGTAGTTGGCGCCGGCCAGGTCAAAGGCATACTGGCGATGGCTGAGCAGCGTGGCCACTGGCGCCAGTGCGCGCGGCATGCGGCTCATGACATCGCCGACCATCGCCATGCGGCGGTTGTTTTCGGCGATCTCGAACATGCAGTTTTCATCAACGTAGTTGCCGCCGGCCAGGCTCCAGTCGTGGTTGGGATCATACTCCATCCCTTCCAGCTTGACGGACCACGGCAGGAAGGTCTCCTGGCGCATCTGCGGATAGTCGAAGACGTTCCACATCGGCAGGTAGTAATGCGGTTTGTCCCATGACCAGCCGTGGTTCGACTCGGCGGAGATCACCGCGCCCCAACTGCCCGCCCAATCGCTGTAGCCGCCGTGGCCGCTCAGCACGCGATACGGGGCGTCCATGCGGGTGTCGACGCCATCGGTGACATTGCCGGGCGAATAACTGGCGGCCATCTGGTTGATGGTGGTGAAGTTCGGGTTCACGACATCCACACCCCATACGGAGCCGTACCAGGCCTGCTGCAGGTACTTCAGGCGCATTTCCACGAAGTCCATGAAGTCGTTGACACGCGGCTTGTACATGGGCATGGTCTCTTCATACGCGCCATACGGCATCTCTTTGCCGGTGAGCTTTTTGAATTCTTCCAGGTGCGCCGGGATGCACCAGGCGTTGGGCTGTGTGCCTTCCTTCACCGGCCACCAGGTAAGGCCCGGTTCGTCGAAGGCGTGCATGCCGGCCATGGGGTAGATGCGGTTGGAGAGCGTGGCGAGGCTCATCTTCCAGATCACCGCGCGCTGCACCCAGGGATCGCCCCAGTCGTTGATCAACTGCAGGTCGAGCTGGTGGCCGCCGCCCATCACCGCCATGGAGAAGGGCTTCATGCGGCCGGCGATGTATTCTTCCACCAGGTCGCCGGGTTTCGGCTGGCGTACGCTGGCGTTGATGAGGTCGCTGCTGAAATACATCCAGCCGCCCTTCATCAGCGCGGTCTGCCAATCGGCGTTACCCTGCATCCAGGTGCCGATGAAATAGGCATTGGGATTGAAATCCTGGTGCACGGCGAAGCTCACCGGCTTCGCTTTCGCATCAGCCATCGCGATGCTGGCGGTGTATTGGCCGGGCTTCAACGCCCCCGGCTTCAGTGCAAAGAGCGTCGCCTGCGCCTTTCCGGGCGCAGCCTCGACCGCCACTTGCACGGTGAGCGCAGAACCGTCCTGCTGCCGGACCTCTACCGGCACACGCTTCAGATTGCCGCCGTCGTTCTTATACACCACGGATAACTCCACCGGTTCAGCCACGGTGAATTGCGTCCGCGTGCTCGTTAACGACAGATCAAGCGTATCGGCAAAGGCAGTGGTCGCTGCCAGCACGAGCAGCGCCAGGATGACGTACCAGAGTGTTGTTCGGTACATAGAAGATGCCTTTCTGGGTTAGAATGGGTCTGGATTACCCTGAGTATTTCAATAGTGGAACCGGATTTCCTTTTTCGAACCGGTTAGATTTACGCTGGGTTGTGTCCCGGCTATACCAACGCATACAATTTCGGGGACAGCTCCCCTCACTTCTTTTGGTTGGCAGGAATTATAAAAATGATGTTTGACGGGAAGGTAAGCGCATATAGGGTTTCGGGAACAGACACCGAAACTCCTGATGTCCCTCACCCAGTGCTGAATAGGGGCACGGGTAGCATCCCAAATAACCGGAGTTTCGGTGTCAGTCCCCGAAACCGGTGCAGCTTCCACTGACCTGCTCAAAGAATTTTCTTGTGCAGCAATCTTTTCGTGTCCTTCGTGTCTTAGTGGTGAAAAACCGAATCCCCGCCCCGGCCCTTCGTTTGCTTTACAGGAAGAGGAACGGCGGGTACACTACTTCCGTGTTTGCGCTTATCCTCCCGGACCTCGGTGAAGCGGCGGTTGACCGGCTGTACAGTTACCATATTCCTCCCAACCTGCTCGGCGACGTCGTGGTCGGCGGGCGGGTGACGGTGCCGCTGGGCGCGCGCCAGGTGCAGGGGTATGTGCTGGCGCTGAACGAGCAGGCGGAGGTCGAACTCGGCAAGGTGCGGGCGGTGCTGGGCGTGAAATCGAACGAACCGGCCTTCACCGCCGAGCAGGCGCAGGTGGCGCGCTGGCTGGCGGAAACGTATCTCTGCCCCATCTCCGAGGCGCTGCGCCCCTGCCTGGCGGAATCGGGGGGCACTGCGGCGAAGCGCACCTGGGCGTGCGCGGAGGCGCAGGGGGTCACCACGCTGTTGCCCGACCCGGCGCTCAATGCCGTGCTCCACTACGTGCGCGATCACCCCGGCACCAGCAGCGCCCAATTGCGCGCAAAATTCGGCGAAGGCGGCATGACCGCGCTGGAGTCGCTGCGCCGCGACGGGCTGATCCGCCCCGCAGGTGGAAAGCGCATGCAGGCGCGCGAGCTGGCGGCCGTACAGCCGGCGCTGGCCCCCACAGAGTTACTGGAGGTGGCCGACGGCCTGCCGGCGCGCGCGGCTAAGCAGGCGGCGCTGCTGCGCTGGACGGCGCACATGCTGCCGCCGGCGGACGATCCGGGGTTCATCCCGCTCAGCGCACCGGAAGTGGCGCGCCGTGCGGGGGTGAGCGATGCGGTGGTGCGCGCGTGCATCGAGAAGGGCTGGCTGCGCAGCGAGCGCATCGCCGTGCGCCGCAACCCCTGGGAGATGGTGCGCGGGCGCAAAGCCGTGCCACCGCCGCTGACCGGCACCCAGCAGGCCGCAGTAGAGGCCATCACGCGCGCTGCGGAGGCGCGGGAGGCGTGCAGTTTCCTGCTCTTCGGCGTGACGGGCAGCGGTAAAACGGAAGTCTTTCTCCACGTCATCGAGCAGGTGCTGGCAGCCGGGCGGCAGGCCATCGTGCTGGTGCCGGAAATCTCCCTCACCTCGCAGGCGATGGCCCTATACCACGGGCGCTTCCCCGGGCAGATCGCCGTGCTGCACAGCCACCTCTCCCCCGGTGAGCGCTATGACGAGTGGCAGCGCATCGCTACCGGCGAGGCGCAGGTGGTGCTTGGCGCCCGCTCGGCGCTCTTCGCGCCCTGTCCCAACCTCGGCCTCATCGTCATCGACGAGGAGCACGAGTCATCCTACAAGCAGGAGAGCAGCCCGCGCTACCATGCCAAGGCGGTGGCGCTGGAGCGGGGTCGCCTGTGCGGGGCGCCGGTGGTGCTCGCCAGCGCCACCCCCAGCCTGGAGTCCATGCGCGAGGCGGAACTCGGCCTGCACACGCTGTTGCGCCTGCCGGAACGCATCGAGCGCCGTCCGCTGCCTATTGTAAAACTGGTCGACCTGCGGCGCATGACGAAAAATGCCAAGATCCTCTCCCACCCGCTGCGCGTGGCGATCGAAGAACGGTTGGCGGCAAAGCAGCAGGTGATCCTCTTCCTCAACCGCCGCGGCTTCTCCTACACGCTGCTCTGCCAGAGCAGTACCTGCGGCTACTTCGAGTGCTGCCCGAACTGTACGGTGCCGCTCACCTACCACCAGGAGGCCAACCTGCTGCGCTGCCACCACTGCGACCACCAGCAGCCCCCGCGGCTGGTCTGCCCGAAGTGCCAGGGTACGCAGATCGCCTTCAAGGGCGTGGGCACGGAGCGGCTGGAGCAGGAGGTGCAGGCGCTGTGGCCTACGGCGCGGGTGGGGCGGCTGGACCGCGACACCACCGCGCGCAAGGGGGCACACCACGCCATCCTTGACCGCTTTGGGCGCGAGGAGACGGACATCCTCATCGGCACGCAGATGGTGGCCAAGGGGTTCGACTTCCCCAAAGTCACGCTGGTAGGCGTCATCGCCGCCGACACCTCGCTGGGCATCCCTGATTTCCGCGCACCGGAGCGCACCTTCCAGTTGCTCACCCAGGTGGCCGGGCGCGCCGGGCGCAGCGAGTGGCCGGGCGAGGTGATCGTGCAGACCTACCAGCCGGAGCACTATGCCGTGCAGGCGGCGCTGGAGCACGATTACGAGCGGTTTTACCGCCAGGAGATCGGCAAACGCGGCGACCCGGACGCCTGCTGGCCGCCGCTCACCGCGCTGGTCAATGTGCTGGTCAACGGAGAGAACGAGGCAGAGGTGAAGGCCACCGCCGCCGCCCTCGCCCGCCGTGCCCGCGAGATCGGTGCCGCCCGCGTGGTGCTGCCCACCATGGAGGAGAAATCGGTACTCCCCGGCCTGCTGGACCTCTTCGACCCGCGCCCGGAGGAGGACGAGGAAGAGGACGACCCATTCGGTGCCGAAGCGCTGCTGCAGCGCGACCTCCCCGCCGGCATCAACGTCAACGACCCCACCCCCTGCCCGCTGGAACGCCTGCGCGGCCGCTACCGCTACCACGTCATCCTCCGCGGCCAAAACCGCCCCGAACTCCGCCGCGTCGCCCGCGAACTGCAGACCATTGCTCCGCCGAAGGGGGTGGTGGTGGTGGTGGATGTGGATCCGATTACGATGGCGTGAATGGGATTGCGGAATGCGGATTGTAGATTGCGGAATATTACTACACCGGTACGCTTACACTACTGAACGGAAGATGCACCTGGCTTTGGGGACTGTCCCCAAAACCCTATCATGGTCCCCGCCAACTTTAGAATAAATACGGCATTAATCCAGCGTGAAGAAGCGGAAACCAGCACAGGCGACGGTATAGACCACATGGCGGTGGACGCGCAAGTTCGGGTAGCGATGTTGCAGATCGGCGGCGTAGTCAGTTACCTGCGTGACTTCCTCCGGGCGGGGTGATGTCCATTGCAATACGCCAAGCCGTTCACCCTCGACCCGGGGGAAATGTTTGAACTCGAGCAGCAAGGCCTTCTGCTCAAATGCCGTGTGTGGCCGGCCGATTGCCTCCCAATCACTACGCCCCGTAGGATGGTTCACCTCAATGGCGATCATCAAGTGACGCGCGAGGTGGCGCAGGCATAATTCGTAGAAGGTTGTGCGGAAAAAATTTTCGTTCGCCTTATCGAAGGCCTGCGCGGGGATTTGACCGATATATACCTGCCAATAGCCGGCAAAGAGCATAGCCAGGTCATGGTCGTCAAGAAACTGCCGGAATATCGCGTTATACCCCTGTGACACTTCAATCTCTTCCATCTCATTGAAGAACCGGGTAAACAGGGTTTTGACGGTCAGGTTCGGAAAGACGAGGGTGAAATCGTCTTGAAATGTGAGCAGACCGAGATAGTAGAGGCTCATTGGCATAAAGCGCGGTGCGAGGAATTGCCGGCTGTCAAAGACGCTGGTCAGCATCGCCATGTCCACCGGAAGCGCGTTCTCGAAGAGCAGGGTCTCGAGCAGCTTGCGGGTTTCCGCATCGCTGCCGGCCAGGCGGCGAAGCCAATTGAGGTCGAGCTGCAGGTTGTAATCGATGGTTTCCGTCGGAGGGATCCCGTCGTTGATGACCAGCTCATTTAAATAATAATTGCAGATGGTGGAATTGTAGAGTGGGTTAGCGGCATCGGGCAACAGGCGATACCCATCATAGTGGGCACATAAGTCGTCTCCCACTTTGCGGCGAAGTTCCGTCGGCCAATCGTGCTCGGCGAAAATTCCGTCCACATAGGCATCCACCTCTGCCTGGGTGAACCCCATCATCTCCAGTACCTGTTTTTTCAGCGTGATGACCTGGCCGATATTGAACCCGCTGGTCAGGTCATCCATGGTCACCGGCAGCACACCGGTGACGAAGACGCGCCCTACCGAGCCTTCGCCAACCCCGGCCTTGATCACCTTATAGAATGTGCGCAGGAACGATTCGCCGGTGGTGAGTTCCCGGTACAGATCATCTTGCCGGGCGGTCAGCAACTGGTTGGTGAAGTTGTCATATTCATCGATAATGATGTAGAGCGGCGGGGTGTTCCGGCTGCGGATGGTCGTCAGGATGGCGCGCAACCCGTCGACAGCAGAACCTGCCTCCACCGCCTCGCTGAAGTCGGCATGCTGCTGATTTTCCGCCGCGAACACCTTGAAGGCATCCCGGCAGGCACGGGTGAATGCACCGTTGAGCCCGGTGAGATCGGGCTGGACTTCGACCACCGAGAAGTCCAGGCGCAAGACCAAGTAGCTGTTGCGCTCGGAGGTAGGCTGGCGTCCGATTGCCATCTCCCCGAATAACTCTTCGAAGCGGTCAGCGTAATTGATATCGTAATAGTAGGCCAGGAGCGAACACCACAGACTTTTCCCAAAGCGGCGTGGTCGCAGGAAGACGGGAATCTTGTACTGCTCCAACTCACGGATAAAGCGGGTCTTGTCGACGAAGTAATAGTTGCCGGTGACGATCTCCTCGTAGTTCGCTATCGCATATGGAATTTTCTTCGCCATAAATGCCTACTCCACCCGGTTCAATTATGTGCTGGCCTCAAGGTTGTGTCAATATGCTTTCCTTCCATGCTATAGTATATACAACCCTGACCATGGAGGTTAACTCATGCCCGAGAAGCTAATCGTCCTGCCGCGATTTTTCAAGGAGAGCGATGTACAGAATATTCCGCGCAAGCAGCAACGACATTGGGCAGACTGGCTCAAGCATACCATTCACGATACAACCTGTTGGGAAGTGGTGGATTCCATCGTCCTTCATCATGATGATGTTGTCCTTTTGCGGCAGTGGACTGAGAATAGCGAACCGTTTGTCCGTCAGGGGGCGGTGCAGGCGTTGTGCGAGTTCGGTCCGGTGAACTGGGAGGACCTGGAAGCCTGGCTTTGCGATGAGAATGAGGACGTGGTTCGCATGGTGATCTGGTCTATGGAGAACCATATCACGAAAAGCGCCGCATGGTCGCTTTGTGAGTCTGATAAAAAAAAGTGCGCAGTATTACTATGCGAAGTCGTGAAACAAAAGGCGAGCATGGCTGTCGCCATCCAACTCCGCATGCTGGCGGACGAGGACGAGTGGCTGGAGATCATCTGGCCAAAGGCCGAAGAGGTGCTGGATGCCGGCGGCGACCTCACCGCCATCATCGTCGGGTTCTTCGAGGACGTGATCAAGGAACGAAACTGGGGGCCGGATGACCCGCACCTGTGCCACTGGTTCGAACCTGAGTATGAACTCCGCCAGTACGCCTTGCTGAAGGTCGCCGCCTGGATGGGGCTGAACGAGGGACGCTTGCGGGAAATCGTGGAGCGGTTGACGCAGTCTTCACATGCGGAAATTGTGCGCATCGCATGCGGCGTACTGAAAGGGAGCATTGGGTACGGGGATTTCTGAATGCCGACTTGCTTTGCAGAGAGCCCGATAATGCAGTACACTTTATGCGCAAAATGAGAAGCCCGTGGACGTCGTGAGTGCCGGCAAAAAGATTCCGCAATCCGCAGTCCGCAATCCGCATTTCGAACGGGAGTACGCATGATCCATTTCAGTCACAGCCAACATGTCAGCGACCGCAGTCAGCTCTTCACGCAGTCCATCATTCGCGAGATGACGCGGATGAATAATCAGTACGGGGGGATCAACCTGGCGCAGGGGTTTCCGGATTTTGATCCGCCGGAGGTGATCAAAGAGGCGGCGGTGGAGGCGATTCGGGCGGGGCATAACCAGTATGCCATCACCTGGGGCACCCCGGCCACGCGGCAGGCGATTGCGGAGAAGGTGGGGTGGTACAACGGGATCACGGCAGACCCGGATGCCAATATCACCGTCACCTGCGGCGCCACCGAGGCGATGATGTCGGTGATGCTGGCTATTGTGAACCCCGGCGACGAAGTGATCATCTTCGAACCGTATTATGAGAACTACGGGCCGGACACCGTGGTCTCCGGCGCGAAGCCGGTGTACGTGCCGTTGCGCGCGCCGGATTTCACATTCGATCCGGAGGAGTTGAAGGCCGCCTTCTCCCCAGCCACGCGCGCCATCATCATCAACACCCCGCACAACCCCACCGGCAAAGTCTTCACCCGCGAGGAGCTGTCGCTTATCGCCGAACTGTGCCAACAGTACGACGCACTGGCCATCACCGATGAAATTTATGAGCACATCCTCTACGACGGCCACCCGCACATTTCCATCGCCACCCTGCCGGGCATGGCGGAGCGCACGGTGACCATCAGCGGGCTATCGAAGACGTACAGCGTCACCGGCTGGCGCATCGGCTATGTCATCGCCCCGGCGGCCATCAGCGAGGCCGTGCGCCGCGTGCACGATTTCCTCACCGTGGGCGCGCCTGCACCGCTGCAGATGGCCGCGGTGACCGCCCTGCGCATCGATCCGTCGTATTACCGGAATCTCGCCGTCGGCTACGAACAGAAGCGTAACCTGCTCCTCCCCATCCTCCGCGAGCTGGGCTTCAACGTCTTCACCCCGCAAGGGGCCTACTATATCTGGTCTGACATCACCGGCCTCACCGACATGGATGGCTGGGCGTATGCCGAACACCTGGTGCGCGAGATCGGCGTGGCCACCGTCCCCGGCGGCGGCTTCTACAGCCACCGCGAACTGGGCGCCCGCCACATCCGTTTTACCTTCTCGAAGAAGGAAGAGACGCTGCGGGCGGCGGCGGAGCGGTTGATGCGGTTGAAGCGCTGAGCGATTGTTCATCGTGATGCCGTGTTACTTCAACAGGCTGCTTGTGGGTCGTTCGTCATGAGTGCCGTCTTTTCAAAACGAGTAATGAGTGATAAGTGATTAGTTGCCAGTGATCGGACAATCGGACTAATCACTAATCACTCGATCTTTCCCACTCGAACGGAGCTATGTGGCACTTCACGACAAGTGACCCACTAGGCTTCCGGACCTTCCTGAAACGGAACCCGTTCCGTCTTCACCATCCCCGGTATGAGGACACCGTCGAATTGGAAGCGCACGCAAGCCGGATCGACCGCCGAGGTGATCGTGACGGACAGCGAGCGCGGGACGGATGCGGGGGGTAAGTGCGCGTGATAGACCTGCCAGGAGACTTCTTCACCCCGTCCGGCAACCGGTGAGATGTGCAGTGTGTCGCCGTCGAGCAAGGCGCTTGCGGAGAGCAGGTTGGACGCATCGATGCCCAGGCGGGCGGCATACGGGCCGCAAAACATCCGGACGATGATGGCTAATGTGCCGGACTGTGCCATGAGCGGTAGTGTGGCGTCGAGTTGTGCGATTGGCCGCATCGCCGGCGTGAGCGGTGTGTCGGGTGCCAGGTCGTAATCGCCATCAGCCTGCACCAGCGCATGATACTCCTGGTGGAATGCGGCGTCAGGTTCGACGTTCAGTTGCTGAACCTGCAACGGAATGGCTTGCGCCGGTTCGGATGCGGGAAGCGGTAACGGCAGCGACGGAATGGCCGCTGTACATGAGGCCTGGGCATCCGGACGCACCACTTCCAACAGCACAATGTCGAAAGGACGCAGGGGGTAGCGTACCCCCGACGTGAAGCGCGGCTCGCCGGGGGAGTTCGTGAGTTGGCTTGGTGCCGGCCACCAGCGATATAGCTTCCACGGTCCGGCATCCGGCAGTCCCCAGCGTTCGTTCAGTTCAACCTCGGCGATCTGTTCCGTCCAGGAACAGTTGTTGAGCGCAATAAACGCGCGGTCGCCATCGCTGCAGCCGTAACCATACAGGGTATCCGTCCACGGATTGCCGAGTACCAGACGCGGGTGGGAGAAGCACTGCGGATTCGTCTGCATCAGTCCGATCAGCCGGGCCGCGTCACGCCATTCGTCGTCGCTGAGCATATCGGGATGTCCCCAGAGTTGTGCCAGCAGACTGCCGCGGCACAGATCCATGACCAGCCCGTCCGCCCAGCGTTCGGGGCCGATATTGGAATTCCAGAGGTTTTTCGTCAGCCAGATCCCTAACGAATCCTTGCCGCTGCGCGGGATCTCGGCGGCGAACTCGTGCGCGCGGTCCAGCCCGAGCGTCACGCTGTCGCGGAAGTACAGCGTCGGTTGCTCGGTGGGATTGCGCGCCTCCATCCACAGCCCTTTGGCCTCAAACAAGGTGTCCGCCCACTGCAGCCACCACGGCGAGCTAAAGCCCCAGTATAACTGGATGAACAGGTCAGGGTGTTCACGATCGAGCATCTGGAACAGCGCGATGCAGGCGTCAAAGCTGGCGGTGATGGAGTAGTTCCCGATGCGATGACCATGGTGCGGATTGTGACAGCGGTGGAACGTTTGATCGATGACGAAAAAGTCCATGCCGAGTTGGCGTCGATAGTCGCGCATGCCGCTGGTGACCATTGTGCGATAGCCCGGCGCCACCATACAGAATCCCCCCGCCCCGTACACGGTATTCAGGGAATCTGCCAGCACGGGATTGTTGCCCAGGCTCCAGCAAGTCGGACTGGTTCCTGCCAGTCCCAGCCCCAGCTTCATACCGGAGCGTTGCAGCCGCTGCCAGAATTCGTCGGGACCATTCGGCCAGCGTTGCGCGTCGAAATGCAGGAAATCGCCGCCGGCATCGATCTGGAAATACCCCAGGCAAAAGGTGTCGAAGTGGATGATGCCTTCTTCCTGCAAGCGCGCACAGGCGTCAAGACGGCTGAGCTCGCGGTTTTCATATTTATAGAACGTCTCGTCGTCGTTCATCGGCCAGAACAGGTGATAGGCACGGTGATGGTCCCGCTGTTGCCGTCGTGCCTGTCCTTCCACGTAATCCCGGAAAACCCGCCGGCAATCTCCCGGCGCGGACACGCCCCGCACCACCTCCGGCAGTTCCACTGGTTGCGCCTTCGCCAGTGTCGTGCCCTGGAAGTGGCGCACGCGAAACCGCCCTTTGTCGCACTGGTTCAGACTGGCCGGATGCGTCGAGGATACGAAAAACTGCTCCTGCGCATAGGCCGGGAAGCCGACCCCGCCGCTATCGGGGCCAGCGCTGTCGGTCTGAAATTCGCTGAGGTCGATGTCCAGGAGCGGCAGTTCGATGCTGGAGCCGTTGTCGAGCGTGGCGCGGCGTACAAGAACCGGCGCATCCGCCGACCAGCTATAGCGGAGTGTGGCGAACACCCCGGCGGCGGATTGGAGCCGGACGGCAAATCCCGCCTGCTGCCCGCTGCCGAGTACGTCATAGGAACACACCTGAAAACGCTCTTGCTGCAGGGGAGCGCCAACCGTGATATATTGCTCGAAAAACACATTCCATACACAGGTGTGCATGGTAAAGGCACGGAAGGAATCGCGTGCTTCCAACTCCGGCGGGCGGGTGAAATAATCTTTCAACTGCACAGCGATGACATTGTCCTGCCCGAAGCGCAGTCCACGGTAGGCGTCGCTGTCGGGGTGGATGGAAAACACCCCGGGTTCGCGAAACAGCCCGGACGCGTGGCGTTCACCAAGCGGAATGCCATTAAGAAATATGCGCATGAAGTCGAAGTCACCGAGGGAGTATCCCCCCAACGTCACCCACACCGGTTGACCATCTGCCGATTCCGGCAGGATGAAATGGCTTCGCACCCACTGATACCGATTGGCGCGCGGGTCGGTTTCATGTTGCGGGGAAAAGAGGCTGGGAATCAGCGTCGTATACCCTACGGCATTCCCCATTACCCCCCAGGAGGAATCATCGCAAAACGGGTCGTAGAATCGCTCACGGTAGCCGGCGTCATCATCAGGCGGAAGACTTGCCGCACTGCTCGCGGTCTGCCGCCACCCGGGCAAGTCGATCCGGTGCTGTGCAGCATCCAACCAGCAGGTGAGTTCGCTCCCGCTGCCTTGCAGCGTGGCGCCGGTCAGCCGGTTGACCCACTCCACGATTCGCAATTCCCCGGACAAATCCAAGCGCACGGAGAACGCCGGATGCTGCAGCCATGCCGACCCCGCTTCCATGGTTACATCACATAATTGCTTTGCCATACGAATAACTGTCCCTATCTCTTCCAGCCGCTTTCACGGATAACGGCATCGTATTATCTCTATTATTCATCCGTCATCCCGGGTGTCAATAGCGGAGAGGGAGTGAGTCGAGGATAACATGTTATTCGTGAGTACTGAGGAGGCAAAGCGATTGGTGAAGCTGAAAGGGTGCCACGCGCCCCGGCTGGAAGCCGGGGCGACTCACGGGCTGGAAGCCCGTGCCACGTTAGCCGACCAGCCACACGGGATGGCTGTCTCCCGGGCCTCTCGTGAGTTGCTTGAGATTGCGCCCGGTGACATCGATGACAAAGATCTGTCCGTTGCGCGTGAAGGCGAGGCGGGTGCTGTCCGGGCTGAAGGCGGGGTCGGTGGCGTTTTTGGCCAGCGTGGTTTCGCGGCGGTTGGGGGTGTAGGTGATGATGTTGATGTTCGGGATGGGGTTGGGCACCACCGGGCTGACGACGAGGGCGGTGTAGCGGCCATTCGGGGCGAGGGCAGGGTAGGCCACGGAGACGCCCAGGCCATGGGTGATGACCGGCTCGGGGGTGTAGGCATGGTCGGCCATGTTGTTGGTGAACATGCCGAAAATCGTGCCGCCGCGCGCAAAATAGATCTGCACGCCGTCCGGGGTGTAGGTCGGGTCGCTGCCGTCCTTCGCCAGCGTCTTCTCGTCACTGCCGTCGCTGTTCACCAGGCGAATCTCATAAACCGGATTGGGCGCCACCGGCCCCATGGCGAAGACGATGCGGTCGCCGGCAGCGCTGAAGGCCGGGTGATGCACGGCGACGCCCAGCCCGTGATGCGTCACCTGCCGCGGGTCGCTGCCGTCCGCGTTGGCAAGGTAGATATCCCGCCCGCGCACAAAGGCGATATAGCGGTTATCCTGGCTCACCGCCGGCTCCGCCGCATCCGCAATCACCAGCTTCCGGTCGCTGCCGTCCGGCGAGATGCTATACACGCTTGACTGTCCATTCTGCAGCGAGGCGAAGAGAATGCGGTATCGCGGCGTATTCCCCTGCGCATGGCAGAGCAATGGGAAAAGGAATATGAGCAATACGAGCCACCACTTCATCGGGACGACCTCCTACCCGCATCGAGATATGATCACTGCGGGTATTGCCAATATGCAGGCAGGAATAACCGTTGAATTTGCATGGCCCCAATTCATGCTCGTGCTCATGCGCTTACTCATGCTCAAATGATGAGAGCAAACACACCCATGTCACGGCTTGATTTCCACGATCCACTGCAAATCATCATCGTGAAACGCGTAGGCGATATGCAGGTGCTCTTCACGGGCCAACGCGCGCACCAGTTCATGGTTGGCCAATGCCTGGATCACCCGCTTCAGCACCCCCCTGAACTGTGTGGCAGAGAGGTATTCGGCATCCCCATAGAGTTCTTCGGCTTCCAGGCTGGAAAAACGGTCGAGCTCGAATTCATCGATATCGATCCTCTTACCGGCAGGAACCGGGGTCTGCTTCAATGCCAGGATAATGTAGCCGTATTTCGGGTCACAATCCAGCAGGATGCCACCCAGCCGTTCTGTGTATTGCGTTTGATAGCGTTCCAGGCTTGTGAGGAGAAAATTAAGGATCGTCTCTTCCACCACCGGCAGTTGCGCTTTCGGACGTTTGGCGAAAACGGCGGAATAATCGGGGGTTGATGGCGCCGGTAAGACGACATCGGCGCAAAATGGCATGAACCGCGTCTTGTGGGTATAGTAGGAATTGAGTGTGCGGATCAGCTCAGTCGAAATGCAGAATTTCCCGGCGATCACCGCCAGGTGTCTATCGGGCGGCACCTCATCGGGTGAATTGAAGCAGACCTCCGGTAACGGCACGAGAAATTGCTGTTTGTAGCCCGGCCATCTATCGAAGTGATTCTCCTTCTTCACACTACCAGTTTGTACCGGTATGGCCACAAATCCCTCACTATATGGAAGGAATTTCTTGATAGTATCGCTGCAGAATAATGGGATGGGTAATTTGTTGGCGAAGATCGACGGGTAACTGCCGCCGGTTTGTCCTGGACCGTGATCACACACGATCTTCAAGCGGCGGAATTGCGACTGCCGGGTATGCAGGGTGAGAATATCCCAGTTGAACTCTGCCGGATACCACCCTTCAATCATAATGGTATCGCCGGTATTATCGTAGGGTATGCGCCAGCGTGATTCCCGGTTAATTTGCAACAGTTCTTCAATGGAATCATACGCGGCGGGCTGCGCTTTGCGCCGATTTGCGTCTACGGCCAATCCTAAAAGCGCATCCAGGTAGCGTGGACAGACATCCTGGAGGCGCTGAAACGCCGCGCGCGCGTCGTCATCGCGGTGGAGGCGTTGCAGCGCTTTCGCCTTATACGCCAAAGTCGTCAGGTGGTCCGGTGCCCCTGCTAACACACGCTCTGCCCAGTGCAGACATTGGTCGAACTCACCCTGCGCGTACGAATAATCTGTCATCAAAATGGCACTGTTGGCACCATTCGGATCGATGGCGAGCAGCCGCTCGATCCAGGGGAGCGCGGCGGGATAGCCTTCTTCCCGTGCGAGAATATACCCCATGCCGAAGAGCGCATTGGTATTCGCGGGATTAGCCGCCAGTGCGCGTTCCAGCCAGCTTCGCGCCTCCTTCAATTTTCGTTGGTAGAGCAATGCCAGACCGAGTTCGACCATTGCCGGCGTGTATTCCGGCCAGGATTTCAGCGCGTTCCGCGCCGACATGTCAGCGCCGGTAAAATATTTGATTAGTCGATACGTGATGGCGAGTTCGTAGCAGGTGATGGCGTGTTCCATCAAAAGCTTCTGCATGGCTTCGCGATCGCGCGCATACATGAGCCAGCGGTGTGCCTGCACGTAGTTGCCTTGATGCCGAAAAACCATCCCCTTTGTTCGTATCGCAGAATGGTCACCTTGGCTTAACGTCAGCGCACGGTCCGTATCTCGCTCAGCCGCCGTAATGTCGCCCGCAGCGAGGTGCAGGTTGGCGCGAATGGTGAGCAGGCGGTAGAGGTCAGTCTCCGCATGAGTTTCCGCCCATGCGACTGCCTGATTTACCAATTCCAGCGAGCGTGCCAGAGATTTCTGCTCAAACAGGATGAGGTAAGCTGCAAAGATGAGCGTAAAGTCTCCATCGCCGGCTTGTTGCGCTCGCTCATGACACTCCCGTAACTGCGCCAGTGCTGCATCCGCCTTGCCGGACTGCTGCAGCATGGCAGCGTCCCGCATATGTTGAGTATAGTCCTCTACGCGTTCCTGTCGATTTTCCATCTGCCTGTACCCCTGCTGTTTCTGTGAACCGTTCACTCGTACGATGCACAAATTAGTATTAGCTTCAAGGCGAAGGATACCTTCCGGCAGAGCCCCGATAAGGAACACCTGGGCGAGATGGATTGCCCCAGGTTTGTAAGCATGATACCTATCGCCAGAAGGGGGAAAGACCATATAATCGAATATATAGGCAACAGGTGAACGGGGAATCAGCATTCCAGCGGAATCCATTCACCCATCGAGGAGAGAGCTTATGAATCTGCTTCGCATTTCACTGGTCGCAGTTGCGACGATTTTCTTTGCCGTGACCGCCGCGCTGGCGACCGTCACGCCGCATGCGCTGTTTTCCGACAACATGGTGTTGCAGCAGGGGTTCCAGACACCCGTGTGGGGAAAGGCGGCGCCCGGGGAGAAGGTGACGGTGAGCATCGGCACGCAGCGGGTGTCGGCGGTGGCGGACAAGGATGGGCGCTGGATGGTGAAGCTGGCGTCGTTGAAGCCCGGCGGGCCGTACCAGATGACCATCGCGGGCGAGAATAACACCATCACCATCAAAAATATCCTCGCCGGGGAAGTGTGGGTGGCATCCGGCCAGTCGAATATGGAATACGGGCTGGGCGGCGTGACGGACAGCGCGAAGGAGATCGCGGACGCCAACTACCCGGAGATTCGCGTCTTCACCGTGAAGACGGTGGTGTCCGGCATGCCGCTGGACGACGTGAGTGGCAAGTGGGAGGTCTGCACGCCGGAAGTAGCGGGGAACTTTTCTGCTGTCGGCTACCTCTTCGCCCGCGACCTGTACAAGAGCATCAAAATGCCCGTCGGTCTCATCCACAGCGCCGTCAGCGGCACGCTGGCCGAGGCGTGGACGAGTGTGGATGCCTTGAGCAAATCGCCGGTGCTGCAGCCGATCCTCACGCGTTATGCGAAAGACTGCGCCGACTACCAGCAGGCGGTGGCGGAGGGGAAGAAACCGGCGCCGGTCGACCCCAGCACGCAGACCACGCACCCGGGCGGGCTCTTCAACGGCAAGATCGCCCCACTCATCCCCTACCGTATCCGCGGGGTGGTCTGGTGGCAGGGTGAGTACAACAGCGAGCGCTGCATGCAGTACAAGACACTCTTCCCCACGCTCATTCACGATTGGCGTGTGAAGTGGGGGCAGGGCGACTTTCCCTTCCTCTTCGTGCAGTTGCAGAACCTGGATATCCAGCCGCAGCCGAACACCGCGCATTACGATGAGATGCGCGAGGCACAACTGTATACCTGGAACACCGTGCCCCTCACCGGCATGGCAATGATGGTGGACGCCGGCGATGCCAATAATATCCACCCGCCGCACAAGCAGGTCGCCGCCGAGCGCTTGACGCGGATTGCGCGCGCGCTGGTCTACGGGGAGAAGGACCTGGTCTATTCCGGTCCCATCTACCGCGCGATGAAGGTGGAAGGCGAGAAGATCCGCTTGAACTTCGACTTCCTGGGTGGTGGGCTGGTGTCAAAGAGCGGCGACACGCTGGGCAGCTTCGTCATCGCCGGCGCCGACCAGAAATTCGTCCCCGCGCAGGCAAAGATCGATGGCAACACCGTGGTGGTCTGGAGTCCCGAGGTGAAAACCCCCGTGGCCGTGCGCTACGCCTGGGCCGATAACCCCACCTGTACGCTCTACAATAAAGCCGACCTGCCCGCCTCGCCGTTCCGCACGGACGACTGGCCGGTGAACACGACGGGGAAGAATTAAGAGGGTGTTGAGTACAGAGAGTCCCGAGAGGGACGGCCGAAAATAGCCCAGCAATTCATTGCTGGGGTTGCCGAATAACGAAAAGGCCAAGTCCCGGCAGGGACGACCGAAACCATACGTGATGTATTCACTGTCGGTCGTCCCTGCCGGGACTTGGCCTTTTCTTCGCACCATAACCCTGAAGTTTAGCCATTTGGGTGGTGAGGAAAAAAATCGTTTTAGTTAAGTTGATTTAGGTTTGGTCAGTGGTGTCCTGGGGTATGGCTTGGTTGAACAACAATCCCACCCCAGGAGACACCGACA
>Ga0272448_1001383_pt1 | contig 32953 bp, 40 predicted proteins | sample YNPCB0191_FD_202220 | JGI IMG/M metagenome (GOLD analysis project Ga0272448, IMG submission 202220) | Hot spring sediment microbial communities from Yellowstone National Park, WY, United States - YNP-CB-019-1 | ecosystem: Environmental > Aquatic > Thermal springs > Hot (42-90C) > Sediment...
TAGTTTGAAGCAACCTGCCCAATCCGTCATAAAAAATATATATTGGATAGTAATCAGGATAATTGGTCGCTGTTGGAAGGTCTGCTGCCTTAACTTTTTTGGTAATCTTTGCTGGATCAGTTAGGGGGTTGGAGACGGTAAAATCATATTCGTAAATTATACCTGGAAAATCAAGGCAATCATTTGGGCCAACAACCTTAATAAGCCGCCCAATAGCATCGTAAATGTTAACGGTGGTCTGATTATTCTGGTCAGTAGTGGATTTAACCTGACCAAATAAACCATTATCTAAAGCCACCCCTTCTACGCCGTAGTATTGCATAGTTACAGTATGACCAAGGGGGTTAAGAAAAGTAACTGGAAAAATATGATAAGCAGAATCGTAGCTGATAGTCGAGGTATGATTGTTGGCATCGGTAGTTGAAATCAAATTACCATACTCATCATAGGCATAACGCTTGGCAATCCACTTCTCTTGAGCGTTAACGGGGTTATAGCACCATAATTCTTCTTTGGTTAACAATCCCTTGCTCGGCACACTATCAATACTCAGATTATTATCATAATAAAATTTCTTCTGAGAGATAAGTCGATTGGTATGGTCGTAAATCTGGACTAATTTTGGTAATGAGACAATCCAGTCTAAAGTATTGTAAGCATATTGGATCTGAGTGACTAATTTATCATCTGCTATATCTATACCGCTGACTGCGTCTATCTGTCCGTAGTTAATAATCTCAGTAGGATTACCGTATTGGGGAGATTCATTATAACGATATTCTATCTTAGTCCTTTTTGCGCTGGAATCTCCGTCATAGACATAATTGTTGGCCTCTGACATATAAACGAATTTTATATCAGGATAACCTAAATAGACATTATCTTTAGCTAACCAACTGACTTCATTTTTATAAAAAAGATTACCTGTGCGGTCATAAAATTCTTCTTTATAAAGTCGACCTCTTAAATAATAGTCTTGGTGGAAATAACTAAATATGTAGTTTCCTTCGGCGTCGATTGTCTTCACCTTTCCGAAGCCGCAAAACTCGCGCTGGGTAAAATCAAAAATAGCTCTATCATATTCATAACTAGTTGAGTAAGTATCTCCTCTTCCGTCTGAGGTTAAAATAGAACTTACAACATAAACTGGAAAGGGAAGATTCTGTTTGTTTTCTGGTTCTGTATTATCAGCGCCTTTATACGCAGAGTAAGTAACTGTAACAGAACCGCCAATACCATTTGAAATTGAGTTTAATAAATCTGGATAAGGGCCTTTAGCAAGATAAACCCTCTGCGGTTCGTTGTAATAAAACTTTATCAAATCAAGCAAACCGTCAGCGTTGATATCGGCAAAGCGCGTTCCCCAATTATAAAAATCTCCGTCGGGCATATCCCACTCCGCCTGCCGCGTCCAATTGGTTGTAGTATTAATAAAGGTTCTTCTGTCTGTATCTTTGGCAACAAGAATATCAACATACCCATCGGCATTAATGTCAATAAACATTGCTGCCCCTGTAGATAAATCTACATCGGGAATCTGCCAATTGGAATCTAGGACCCAACCTCTACTATTATTAATATAGGTTTTCTTATTATCGCCCTTACTAATTACAAAATCAAGTAAGCCATCGGCGTTTATATCAACTAACTGTGTTGAGCCATCGGTAAAAGAGCCGTCAGGCATAGCCCAAGAACTTACCAGTGTCCACCCTTTTATCTGAGAGCCATTGTTGATATAGGTCTTTCTTGTGCTTGCATCATTTTTAACTACGTCGAGCAAGCCATCAGAATTAATATCAGCTAATTCTACTCCACAAGACCAGACAGGGCTCGGCCAATTACCTTCATTATCATGAAAAACAAATTCTGTGCCGTTAGGAGTCTCCCAGCTTGAATCCTGTGTTGACCAACCATCAACTCCATTATTCATTAAGGTAAATCTTCTAAATCCTCCATCTGCACCATTTCTATGTAAGACCACATCTAACCACCCGTTTCCATCGACATCAGCAAGCCGCGTTCCTAAATCCGCCCAAGTACCACCCCTATACATCATTAAAGGACAACGGTCAGGAGTCGTTGGCATAATCCACTTATTCGTACTTTGCCAGCCGCTACCGTTGTTTAAAAAAGTATAATAATGGATATTGACCGGTGTGGGATTGTGGTCCTCGTATGCCCTGACAATATCAACCAGACCGTCGCGATTAATGTCAACGAAACGCACTCCGTCATCGTGACGAGGTCCACTTGCAAGTTTTGCCGAATCAGGGATTATCCAATTTTGGTCCAGTTGCCATCCTGGCTGCTGTCTTTGATAGCTAAAGGTAATAGATGGTAATTTTGTATTATTGTCCTTGCCATATTGAGTAATCGAAGACAAAAGCGATCTGTTTGTCGTTGGGCTCTGGACATAATTAAGCAAATATCTAATAACTCTTGATCCGTTTTGCTTAATAATTATCTCTTTTAGTCTTTGGGTTGTCTTGATAAGAAATCCTGGGCGGTAATTAGTCAAAATATCATTTCTATTTTCGTATTGAAAGCTGATTTCGAATGCCGGATTTATTCCAGTTGGCTCAAAACCTGTATAGCCAATGCCTGCAGGATAAACTTGGTTATTATCTTTATTATAAGAAATAGTCATATAATTACCTACAGGTGAGCCTATTTTATCCAAATGCCAAGAAAAAACTTTTGAGCCTTCTTCCCGACGAGAACTCGATGTCTGTCCGAAATAGTAAGTCATTCCTGTTTTGTCCCTCATCACCCAATAAGTTCCATTAAAAGTAAATTTCATAAAGGATTCTTCTATCTTTGCACGGAACTCTTGTCCTCCAATATTTACTAATTCAACAGTTGAGGCAGAAGATTTAAAAAAGAATTTATCTGATGAATTATATTTTGGTGGACCATCTTTTGTTGAGCGTTCAATAGTTCCCAATTCTAAAATCCAACCCATACCTAAAATATCATTTCCTGCCTGAGATGAATAAAATAAGTTAATATCAGGCTGAATACCTGCCCGTCCGTTTATTACAACAATAGGAACCGAATAGCTAAGTGCACCGCTAAAAAGATTGGGTTTAATATTCGCCAGAGTATTAAAATTCAGATTATTAACGAAGACTGTGCGTGCGGGGTCAATAGCGCCCCCATATGATTGAATACCAATTTGGGAATCTTGGTCCTTTTTTGTAGCGCTACTCTCTAAGTTAGTTGGCGTCTGCAAAGTGCTGACCTCTGTCTGCTGACTATCCGCTGTGTTATTTCTTGAGATTGCTTCAGAGTCAGATTGCGCAACAACTTCCTCAGCATAAACTTCTCTAGCTACCTGCAAAGAAAAAACGAATAAATGTAGAAATATTAAAATAATTGACAACAATTTAAAACTTATATTTTGTTTCTTTCTCATAATCCCACCTTTTTGTTTGTATTTATTTAAAAATATAGCTATTTTTTAAAACTCATTCCTATTTTTTGCTTTATTTTAATTAAATTTAAGTTCATTCTGGAGGAATGGGAAAACGATATATAAAAATTTCTCGCTCAGCACTCGTACTATTACCGACTGAATCTTGAACCTCTACTCTTAGAATATGCTTACCGCTACTTTCTAATCCTGTAGGCCAAGAGAAAAAAGCAGCACTTCCTGACTGCTTAAGCTGACCGTCAACTAAAAATTTATAGGTTAAAGGTGGAGTTCCACCCCTCAAACCAACCTGCATATCTACTTTTTGAGACACAAAATATTTTGTTTTGTTGTCTGGATAAAAAAAGTCAATGGTCAAAGGGCCACCGACAACTCTAATTCCATCGCTTACACCAAACTCACTATATAATCCCACCCCGTTTTTAGCTCGAACGTTAACGTAATAAGTCTGACCAATAGCCAAGTTTAAATTATAACAAGTTATCTCGGTATTTTGACCAGCTAAGCCTAAACCCAAAACATCGTTTCTATATGGAGCAGTGCCGATTGAGTAATGATATTCGACAATCCCTGATTCGGGATCTTCAGAGCTAAAACTGAAATGCAAGAAATTAGTAGAGGTGGTGGTCTCTCCGTCGTCGGTAACTATTGGTGTTGTTGGGGGTGTAAAATCTAAAGGCGTCAATCCAGCATCTAATTTTAAGGTGCCTAAGTTATTTACTGTTGCTTGGGTCTCAAAAGTGGCGTATTGATTCTTTGTAAAACTTACCAAAAAATTTAAAGCACTACTGCTCTCATCGGCAATATTGACATTCAATGAATATGAACCATCAGGCAGTGTTGTAGTAGAGGCAATGACGCTTCCTTTCCAAAGCACCTCTACCTTAGCTGAACTTATACCAAAACCGTTGCTTGCATTAAAAACAACTCCTTGAATTTTACCGCTAAAACAACCGCTAATAAAAAAACAAAATAAGATTAAACTTAATATTTTAATATTGATTTTGGCCATATACTACCTCACCTAAATTTTTATCTAATTCTTGATTAATCTGAAAATATTTGCTAATCAAATCTTCAACTAACAAAGAGTTTACATAGGGGCTAAGATTTTCCTGAAGAAAATGAAAAAGCAAAATCGCATTTTCGCATTGGGATTTCGCCTCATTTATGTTACTTTCAAAAATCTCTCTTAGATTTTTACGACAAAAGGCCTCTGCTATTAACTGCGGGATTGTTAATACCGAAACTTTTAACTTCTCAATAATTTTATCTTCTTTTTCTTTTGGTAATTTTGCAAAAACTTCATCTAAGAATTGAATCATTGCTTCACAAGAGAGTACATATGATTGTTGTTTTTGGAATAATGGTACCATCCTTCTGTTATAACTCATAAATTTAAGCCTTCCTTTCTTTCATTATTGATTCTTCTGGAATAATCTAAAATTTTATTTAAACCATAATTAACACACTGTTCCATTTTTGTCAAGAATTTTTTTTCCATTTTTGGAACAATATAGTTAATAATTTCCCTTTCTTATTGAAAGATAATAAGTTAGAAAAAATAAGATTAGGGTTAGAAAAATAATAAATTTCCTTTTCTATAAATTTATTTTTCCATATTTGAAAATCTGTTGACTACTAATTTGTTTTATGTTAGTATGACTTTGAAGTTCAATCTAAATAAGGAAAGAATATGAATATCGGCGAGAAACTGTTACGGTTGCGAAAACAACGTCAGATGACACTTGAGGAAATCTCTCGTAAGGCTGGTGTTGGTAAGGCAACACTAAGCAGAATTGAAAATAACATTACTGCCGGCACTCTAAAAACTCATATGAAAATCTGCGAGGCGCTAAACATCAACCTAAAAGATCTCTACGAAGACTTGGAAGTGCCTAAAGAAGAAATCTCTGTGCTTGATCAAAAGGAAATAAGCGATTCTGAGGTATTCTCTTATGATGAAAAGACTAACTCTGTTATTCTTACCAAACAAGCGCAGAAAAAAAATATGCTTCCGCGCCTAACCATTATTCAACCCGCTGGTAAAACCCACTTAGAACAAGACCCTACTGGCACAGAATGTTTTGTCTATTGTTTAGAAGGCGATATTGAAATCAAAATCGAAAATAAAAGCTATTGCCTAAAAAAAGATAACAGTCTCTATTTTGGCTCTTTTTTACCCCATCAGATTATTAATATAGGTAAGCGTACTGCAAAATGTATCGTTGTAAAAAGTCCAGTAGTGTTGTAATCTTGAAAATATATTTTACCAAACAGCTATTGGTTAAGTAATTCTTAATAAGCACATCAAGCAAAATAACCTAAGGCAATTCAAGAAATTAGTTTTGGAAAAGCTTAAAATTTTAATCTGTAATGCGCAAAAGGCCTTCTGCCAAGCCCTAAAACTAATTCTAAAAGATAACTACGAATTAGTCTTTTGTCACACTAACCAAGATTGTCTTAAACTGATTGCAGAAGATAAGAATTTCGAATTATTGCTTTTGGAATTTAAGATTAATGACTTGAATGTAAGGCAGCTCTTAAAACAGATTAAAGAAAAAAGACCTAATTTAAAAGTGATTCTATTCAGCGATTATAAAAATAAAAAAATCCTTCAAGAAGCTCTTAAGATTGGCGCAAGTGACTATATAACCCTACCCTTTGAAGCCAAAGAACTCATTAATATTATTCAAAAAAACTCTCTTTTTGGCGCTATTTAGGTAAATTTATTTGTGTTTTTTAGACTAATTTGTTGCAATGGGTAGTAAAATTTCAAATTTCGTTCCCAACCCATATGTTGAATCGATATTCACTGTTCCGCCATGATAACCAATAATTTTTTGAATTACATAAAGACCAAGCCCGGTTCCTTTCTTGGAGGCAACCTTGGTAGTAAAAAACGGTGTAAATAGCTTTTCTTTATGATTATCTTTGATACCAATACCGTTGTCCTCGAGAATAATCTTCAGTTGCAAACCCTGTTGTTCAGCGGAAATACTAATCTTACCCTTGTAGTCATTTTTACCCTCTTGCCTAAGTAGCTGTTCCTTTTCTTTTATCGCATCATTGGCATTATCGATTAAATTAAAAAATACCTCTTCTAACTGAATCAGATTGCCTTTTATTAAAGGCAAATTCTCTGGTATATGCTTGTTAATATCAAGCTCGTAAAGATGAACTTTATATTTAACCATCTCTAATGCGCCATCGATAATCTTACTAAAAGTTAGTAACTCAAAACTAGATTGACCAGGACGGGAATATTTCAATAATCCTTGCACTATCTCTCCACCTTGCATAACATTTGTCTGAATTTTTTCTAAGGCATATTTAATTTGCTCAAAGACAGATTTTATCTCTGGTGAGCAGTTATTAAAGTCGGTCGTCTTGATTATATCTAAAGAATCTCCGGTGATAAGCGACAAAGCCTGAAAGCGATTGTTTATTTGATGCGACAAACCATCTGCCATTGTTCCAATTGTTGCCAATTTTTCTGCCTGAAATAATTGCTCATGAATCTCTTTAATTTCCTCATAAAATAAGGCATTCTCTATAGCAAGGGCTGCCTGATTTGCCAAAACCGAAAATACACTTAAGTCGTCTTGGGAATAAATCTTGCCTGATAATTTTCTGCCCAATACAATAAAACCTAATAGTTTATTTTTTGAAAAACTAGGGACGACTACTTTTGCCTCTAGTTCTTTTAGCTCCTTTTCCAACAAGGCCATTTTTGAATCAAAAGGATTGCTCTGTAAATAAAGCTCTACTTCTTCGTAAGTTATCGGTTCCCGATGTTCCATAAGATACTTAATTAATTGGGAGTCGTAATCTATATCTAAAGTCTTATCTTTTGTGCTGGAATATCTAGAAACCATCAACTTATAACGATGATTTTGCTCATCAATAAGAAATATCGAGGCAAAATCAATCTTAACGGTCTTGGTTACCACGTGCACAATAAGATTGAGCAGTCTCTTTAGCTGCCTAATTCTAATCATTCCTCCAGAGGCCTGGCGAAGTGTCTGTTGATACTGCCTCTGCTCACGAAGGAGTCGTTCTTCGGCTTTACGATCAAGATAGAGATAAGCAAACGGCCCAACACTAGCTAAAGCTGTCAATAAACCCATAGGTATAAACCACCAATTAACCCCAAAATTTGCGGTTAGATATGGCTGAAACATATAGGCAACAAAAAAAGGAAAACCTAAAATCAGAGAATAAATAATGCCGAAAATACCGGCCTTGGTGAAAACAATTCTAACATCAAGAAAGCGGTATTTAATAATACTGTAACCAATTATGATAAAAAAACCCAATACAGCTATCGAACCTAATGGGAATATCTCAAATCCATAATTTCCAATAAAATCAATAGAGGCGATACAAAAAATAAAAATTGCTAAAATTACATTTTTTATCTGATTTTTTTTAAGTCTTGTGACTTTTTCATCATGTAAAAATCGGAATAAGTAAAAGATGCAAAATAAATAAAAAATAACTAAATTAACTAAAAATAGGGGATGTAAAATTCCAGCCCTAGGATAGAATCCCCAGAAGAATTTATACAAGCCATCAACAATCAAATCTGTGAAAATAATTAAGGATGACCATACTACAGATAATAATACAATTAGATTTCTTAATTTCCCTCTGACAAAACCTTTTAAAAAACTTAAAGTAAATAATAATCCTGTGGTAACAATATTGGCTATGCCAATATAACAAACTCTAAAAAATATATCTGCAATATCTTTCTTCCTAGAATTATATGCTAACGAAGCAAAAAAAAGCCACAAAAATGTAGAAATGGTAATATAAAAGAAGGACCTATTAACTTGACTCTTTGGGTTTCTAGCATACACTACCCAACCAATAAGGATTACAAGAAAAGAACTAATAAGTGGAAGGATTGAATATGGATTCATTTGGTTTCTTTAATTATTTTTTATCTCTAAAAAATATATTTGCTCAGATCAAAAAATATCTGTGAATAAAATATCTTATTCAGAATAAGGTTATCTTATCTTGAGTAAATTCGAAACTAGAATTATAATCAATATTTTCGCTAAAGCAGTTCTCTTATCTCTCTGCAACTTCCAGAAGCTAAATTCAAAACTTTCATTTTGATCTGAACAACAATCTATATTTCAAAAACCACCTCTTTCTTTTTGTTTAAAATTTTGCCAATATTACACAGGCATTATTACCGCCAAAGGCACAGCTATTATTCATCACTATACTCACCTTTTGTCGACGCGACTTATTTGGAATACAATCTATATCGCAGTCGGGATCCGGAGTCTGATAATTTATTGTGGGAGGTAAAACTCCGTCTTCTAACGCCAAACAACAACTAATTGCCTCAATTGCAGAGGCAGCGCCCATAGTGTGACCAAGCATAGATTTTATTGAACTCACTGGGATTTTTCTATAGCGCTTACCAAAAACCTTTTTAATTGCAGCGACTTCGGCTTTATCATTTTGTATTGTCCCTGTGCCATGTGCATTAATATAATCAATATCTTCGATATCAATCTGCGATTCCTTCATTGCCTTTTCCATCGCCTTAGCAATACCTTCCTCGTTCGGTTGAGTCATATGATATGCATCGCAACTTAAACCATAACCTAAAATTTCAGCGTAGATTTTTGCCTTGCGTTCTAAGGCGCTATCCAAAGACTCAACAAGTAACATCCCTGCGCCTTCACCAAGCATCATTCCTCTTCTGTTTTTGTCAAATGGTTGGCATTTTTCAGGTGCCATTGCATAAAGACGGTTAAATCCAGTATAGGCTACCTTTGAAAATGCATCTGCGCCGCCGGCAAGAATAAAATGACACTGTCCGTTCCTAATAATATCAAAGGCGTAACCAATACAATAATTTCCCGCTGCGCATGCAGTTGGCATAACATAATTAGGGCCTTTTGCCTTTACTTCAATAGCTACTGCCATAGATAAATTACTACTGGGATATAGCGAAATAGATGAAAAACGAATACTATCCACTCCCCTTGTCAGCCAAATTGAATCCATCTCTTCAACTAACTGGGCCTCACCCATTGTGGTGCCAACACAAACCCCTAAATTCTCCTCTAATTTAGTATCTAAACCAGCATCTTTGAGTGCCAGCTTAGATGCCGCAATGGATAACTGCGAAGCCCTACCCAAAAACTTTATTTTACGTCTATCGATAAAATCTTCTGGTTGGAAATTATGGATTTGACCGCCGTACTTGGTAGGATAATCTTTGGTATCAAATGCTGTAATTTGGGAAATTCCGGACTCCCCTGCAATAAGATTATTCCAAAATAATTCCTTACCAATACCAATAGAGGAAACTACTCCTAAGCCCGTAATTACCACACGTTGCTTCATGCCTTAATTATCCATATGTTTTGCTTACTCTGTTTATTGCAAATAACGCTTCCGATTCTAATTGCAATGCGCTCTAATTCTAAATAAGTTATCTATAAAACCTTATCTACCGGCCTAAATCAAACAGATAAGCAATTTTAAATTCGGAAATATTATCTAAATATATTTCTCTTATTTACAATAATAATTCCAACATATGGTCAGGCATTATAAATTATCAGCTATATTTCTTTTATAGAAAAAGATATCTCTGCTTGCGCTACCTTTTTGTCATCCACAAATACCTCAGCTGAAATGATACCGATTGTCGAAAAAATCTTTACCGGTCTAACCTCAATCTTCAATTGGTCTCCCGGCACAACTGGCTGATAAAAACGCGCCTTATTAACTCCTCCTAAAAAATAGATTCGGTGTTTATTCGGCTCAATGTCTTTCTTTTGTGACAGAATGAACCAAACTAAAATTATTCCGGCCTGCGCCATTGCTTCTATCATCATCACCCCAGGCATAACTTTTTTATCTGGGAAATGACCTTCGAAAAATGGCTCATTTATGCTTACATTCTTAATCGCAACTACCCTCTCTAAATTAGTCTCGATTATCCTATCAATCATCAAAAAAGGATATCTTTGGGGTAATATCTTTTTAACATCGTCAATGCTTAAAATATTGTTTCCCATCGTTAATTTATTTTAAGATTTTTAGTTCCTCTGGGCTTATAATACTAACTAATTTTTAGTCTTTTTCTTATTTGACAAAAGTGACTCTGCCAAATCAAGAATCTTTTTTAATGATGTTATTTTGGGCAGATTCTCTTCTGGAACAACTACCTTATATTTTTTTTCAATCGCAGCCAAAATTTCTAAAGCCATCATTGAATCAGCCCCGAGGTCGTTAAATAAATGCGCCTCAAGAGGAATATCCTCTGGTTTCTTCTCAAGTACTTCAGCTATAATCTCCCGAATTTCCTTTTCAAGTTGAGACATAAGAAACGTCCTCTCTTCCTGAACTCCGATAAAAATACAAAGTTCTATATTTAGTTAATCTTTGGGCTATTTCATATTTATACCACCATCTACCTGAATAACCTGACCGGTGATATAAGCAGAATCATCGCTCAACAAAAACATTACTGCATCTGCTACATTCGTCGTAGTGCCAAAATTACCCTTAGGAATTAAGCCCTTTATCTTCTCAACGTATTCTGGTTTTAAATCCTTGGTCATTTCAGTTTCAATAAAACCAGGGGCTACAGCATTTACTCTGATATTAAATGGCGCCACCTCTTGAGCTAAGGCCTTAGTAAAACCAATTATTCCTGCCTTTGCTGCCGCATAATTGGTCTGCCTTGCTCTACCAGTTAGTCCAGTAACTGAGCTAATATTTACAATATTTCCGCTTCTCTGTTTTAAAAAGGTAACAATGCAGGCTCGCGTCATATTGAAATATCCGCCCAAATTTGTATCAACTACTTCTTTCCAATTATCTAATGTCATATTCATTAAGGCGCTATCTCTAATAATACCAGCATTATTAACCAAGATATCTAATCTTCCAAAATACTCTTTGGTCTTTTCAACAAACTCCTTTGCGGCATTAAAATCGCGCACATCAAATTTATTGCTTAGTGCTTGGCTTCCCAATTTTTCAACTTCTTTAAGTAAACTCTTTGCCGCATAATCGCTCTTCAGATAATTAAAAGCAATTCTTGCTTTGGTTTGTGCCAAAGCCAAAACTATCGCCCTACCTATACCTCGACTTCCGCCTGTAACTATTGCAACTTTATCTTTTAGCATACTCTCAAGAAATTATAATTATATTTATTAATTATATTTTTGAGAATTAATTCATATATTTCCTCAATACAACGCAGGTGTTGGTCCCGCCTGGTCCAAACGTATTTATAAGTGCGTTGGTAATATTTGCCCTGCGGGATTTATTTGGCACCACATCTAAATTATAAGCCTCCTCACGCAGCTGATAGTTAATCGTTGGAGGTAGAAAACCATTCTCCATCGCACCGATAGTTGCTGCCACCTGTAAACTGCCGCAAGCACTAAATGTCTCTCCTATCATAGATTTTATTGAGCTCACAGGAATCTTATCTATTTGTTTGCCAAATACATCTTCTATAGATTCTGCCTCAATTAAATCTGCATACTTTGTAGAATTGGCGTTAGCTGAAATATAATCAATATCTTTTGGTTTTAACTCTGCATCTTCGATAGCCCTACGCATTGCTACACGAATACCAGTGCCGCGACGATTGTATTTATTTATTCGATAGGGATCAAAATAAGAACCAAATCCCAAAATTTCAGCATATATTTTAGCACCACGTTGCTTTGCTGAATCTAAATCTTCAATAACCAACATTGCTGAACCCTCACCAAAGACAATACCATTTCTCCGTTTATCAAAGGGGCAAGAGATTTCTTGACCAGTTCCATTCGAACCAGCTAAAAACTTTAGCTTATAAAATCCTAAATAGGTATGAATACATAGTTCTTCGACACCCCCCACTAATACTGCTTTTACCCTTTTAAGTTTAACAAAATCATAGCTATACCGTAGAGCGTCCAAACTTGAAGTATAGCCGGTGGAGATTGTGGTATTGAAGCCCTTAATATTAAATCGAATGGAAATTTGACTAGCCGGGGAATTTATGACAGTATTGGGAAATAAAGCTGGATTAACATATCGTAGCCCTTCGCGAAGCGCAGTCTTATCAAACTCACTTATGCTATAGATGCTTCCTAAAGTAGTGCCTACTACTACACCAATTGAATCACTATTTGTTTCATCTATCTTTAAATTAGCGTCTTCTATTGCTAACTTTGCTGCAACATTAACAATTTTAGTTGTTCGGTCGAGTGTACGCAAGCCTTTCTCCCCTAAATAATGCGCAGCATCAAAATCATCTCTTATTTGTCCAGCTAAATGAGTTTTTAAATTGCTAGTATCAAATAGCGTAATTTGTCGAATTCCTGAAACCCCTTTTTCAATATTCTTCCAAAATTCATCCTTACTAATGCCATTGGAAGTAATAACACCAATGCCTGTAATTACTATTTTTTGTGAGTTTTTCTTCTTTATGGTAGCCATAAGCGTTATACAAATCTCACAAAAGCTCTTTTTCCTTCTTTGCTGACGAGGTAGTCCTCTGCTCCCTTTCTTTTATCCATTTTTCTATAGATTTGCGATTAAATCTCCAATCTGCGCCAATTTTAAAAGCAGGAAGCTTATTCTCTCGAGCATATTTGTGAACAGTAAATAAGTGAATTTTAAGATATTCAGCTACCTCTTTAGCATTCAATATTTCACTGCTTTTCTTTCTCATGATAGCTCCATATAATTAAATACAATCAAAGATAATTTTTACTATATAATCAAAATTATCTCGTGTCAAATTATTTTTTGACAATTTATTTATAACAAAAAATGGCTTAAAATAATTAAAAATAGGATTTATTTAAAAAAAGAAGATTATTGTTGCTCAATAATGGCCAAGACCTCTCCAACCTTAACCTCTTCAGATTCTTGAAATAATCTTTTTACTAAAACGCCGTTGATTGGACAAGGTATATTGAATACTGCTTTATCTGTAGCAATCTCAACTAAATCCTGATCCTTATTAATCTTCTGACCTTCTTCAAAATACCAGTAAGAAATAGTTGCTTTCTCTATTCCCTCTCCTAATGGTGGTAATCTTACTTCATACATAACAAACATTCTCCCTTCTATCTTTTTTACTCAATGACAAGACAAATTCTTTCATAAAACTTTCTGCTATTATTCTCTTAAGCATCAGCAAAGGAATTCTGTGCCCTCTTTCTTTTTCGATAGAGGTCATCTCTATATCTAAACCACAAGGCCTAATCAAAGAAAAATGTTCTAGTTCTACATTAACATTTAAGGCAAAACCATGCATACTGACAAATCTATCGATGCCTATTCCTATTGAGGCGATTTTTTTATCCTTTACCCAGACGCCTCTAAATTTTGCTTTTTTAGATGCATTTATCTCAAGGGCTTGCAGAGTACCTATTAAAGCAGATTCTATTTTATCAAAGAAGATACTCAAATCCCTATGAATTTTTCTTAAATCAAAGATTAAATATCCTACCAATTGCCCAGGACCATGATAGGTAACCTCACCGCCCCTATTTAAACCAATAACAAAATCAAAATTCCTTTTCTTAATCAATTCATAATTAATAATATTGTCTACATTTGAATTTCTGGATAAAGTTATTGTGGGTGGGTGCTCGCATAAAATTAAAGTATCTGGCTTATCTGCACTTACTACTTGATTATGAATTTTCAGCTGAAATAAAAATGCTTGCTTAAAAGAGACTCTCCCTAAATCTAAAATATCTAGGCCGCTGTGTCTAATAATAAACATTATTTTATAAGTTAATGTAGGGCCTCAGTAAAAATTTCTGAAATACTTGGATGGGCAAAAACTAAATTCTTTAAATCATTGGTTTTTAATTTATAAGCAACAACTAATGCCAAAGTATTAATTAATTCGTTAGCTAATGGTCCAATAACACTAGCACCTAAAATTTGTTTATTTTTATCGCTAATAATAAGTTTTAAATAGCCATCCGCTTGGTTAAGAATATGGGCCATCCCAATTGAAGAAAATGGTTTTTTAATAACCTTGATTTCAATAGCTTGGGATCTTGCATTTTTCTCATTAAGACCAACCTCAGCTACTTCTGGTTCAGTAAAAACCGTCATAGGTATTGCGCTATAATTAATCTTTTCAGGTAAAAGAAACATATTATCAACTGCTTTTATTGCCTCAAACCGAGCTACGTGTGCAAGCTGATAACCGCCGATACAATCGCCAGCCGCATAAATATTTAAACAAGATGTTCGAAGAAAATCATCTACTCTGATAAAACCATTTTGATTTAATTTTATCTCAACTGTTGAATCTGAAATATTTTCTGGATTGAAAATTCTTCCCACACAATGTAAGATTAAATCATACTCAGCTAGGTTTTCATTTCTTACGTCGTAATTAGTTTTTACAATGATTGATTTCTTTTTAAATATTTGCTCTATTTTATTTGAAATATCGCTATCAAAATTGGAAAGTAATCTATCTAAAATTTCTACTATAGTTATCCTTACTCCTAAATTACTTAAGGCAGAAGCCAACTCACAACTAATTATTCCTCCTCCTACTATTAACAATCGTTTAGGGTAATTGTCTAACCTGAGAATGTCGTCGCTTGAAATAATTCTTTGATGATCAAATCTCAAAAAATCCAAATCCTTTGCCTCTGAACCCACAGCAATCAAAATAAACCTTGCCTGTATCTGTTGATTAGTCTCCTTAATGATTAAGCTGTTGTTAGAAGTGATTTTTGCGGTCCCAACTATAAAATCAACTCCAGAAGACTTTAATAAAGAAGCCATGCCATCTTTCAATCTCTTGATTATGCTATTTTTTGTTTCCTGAAAAAGTTGAGGATTAAATTTAGAGGAATCTTTTAGGCTTTTTATTTGCTGAAGTAAAACCTTTGTAGGAATGCAACCACTATTGAGACAGACGCCGCCCAGCTGGTTCTTTTCGATGAGACAAACTTGTTTATTTAACTCTCTTGCTCTAAGGGCAGCATTAAATCCTGCCCACCCAGCACCAATAACGGCAAGGTCATACATCTTTAATGGGGGTATAGTAAGCGGATATTTTGTTTTAGAGAACTAACTGCCTCTAAAAATAATTTTTGCTCATCTTCCTTAAGTTTTAAATCTACTATCTGATGAATTCCATCCTTATCAATCTTCGCTAATACTCCAATACAGACATCCTTAACCCCAAACTCTCCGTCTAAATAAGCTGAAATCGGAATCTTGCTATCTCGATTATAAATAATTGCCTGACAAATAGCCAAAATTGCTCTACTAGGGGCAAAATAAGCACTGCCACTGCCATATAAAGACACGATCTCTGAACCTCTATTTTTAGCCATATCTACCAATTCCGCTATCTGTTGTTTTGATAAAATTTTATCTAGTGGCCGATTGTTTACTTTTGAAAGACGCGGTAACGGAAGCATCTTATCACCATGAGCGCCGATAACCAAACCCTTCGCTTTCGATATTGACACAGCCAACCTCTTACTTATAAGATTACTAAAACGCCAAGAATCAAGACTTGCCCCCATGCCAAAAACTTTTTTTCTCTTAAAACCTGTTTCCTTTAATACCACATAGCTCATAATATCCACAGGATTAGTTACTACTATAATAATACAATTTGGACAATATAATTTTATTTTGTTTGCTATTTCCTTTACAATATTAAAATTCTTTTTTAAAAGATCTTCTCTGCTCATCCCAATCTGACGAGCAAAACCAGCGGTAATTATCACAATATCTGAGTCAGAAATTTGAGAAAAATCTGCCGTAGCAATAATTTTCTTATTATTAAAAGAGAAAAAACTTCCATCTTCAATGTCAAAGGCTTTGGCCTTGGCTAAATTTTCATTTATATCTACTAAAAAAACATCTGCGAGATTACTCTCCGATATTCTCATTGCTGTCAAACCACCAACGTTGCCAGCTCCAATAATTGAAATCTTCATTTTTTCTATCCTTTAACTACAATTAAAAATTTAGCGACGACAATAAGCTATCTTAATCTCTCAATAATTGCCTTGGCCATTTGTTTTGTTCCAACCGCCGTAGGGTCGTTTCTATCCTTCTTTAAATCATAGGTAACGAATTTGCCCTCTTTGATAACTTCCTTAATTGCGCTATCTAATCTTCTGGCGGCCTCTTCTTCTCCGATATGTTCCAGCATCATAACTGCACTTAGAAGCGTTGCGGTAGGATTTACTTTGTCTTGGCCAGCGTATTTGGGGGCGGCTCCGTGAACGGGTTCAAATAAAGCACAATCCTTACCAAGATTTGCGCCAGGGGCAACACCTAACCCACCAATCAAGCCAGCGCATAAATCCGAAATAATATCCCCATATAAATTAGGCAATACTAACACATCAAAATTCTGTGGCCGTAATACCAGCTGCATACTTAAATTATCAACGATTGCCTCATTAAAATCAATCTTTCCCACATAGCGCTCTGCCACTTTTCTTACACAATTTAAAAATAATCCGTCGGTATATTTCATGATATTTGCCTTATGCACTGCGGTAACTAATCTTCTTTTATGCTTTAGGGCATATTCAAAAGCAAACTCGGCTATTCTTCTTGATGCAAACTCAGAAATTGGTTTAATAGAAATACTCGAGTCTTGCCTAATCTTCTTTTTACTTATTGAATTAATGAAAGAGATTAGCTCATGGGTTGATTTATTATCTTTTTCAAATTCAACACCGGCATACAAATCTTCGCTGTTTTCCCGAATAATAACAATATCTATATTCTGATAAGGGGTAGTAATAATTCCCTCGATGCTCTTTGCTGGACGGACACAAGCAAATAGTTCTAATTCTTGTCGGAGGGCAACATTTACTGATCTAAAACCGCCAGCTATAGGAGTAGTAATTGGACCCTTTAAAGCTACTTTATTTTTTTTAATTGACTCTATAAGCTCATTAGGTAATGGTGTACCAAATTTTTCTATTGCCTGCTGACCAGCGGTAAACTCTTCCCAGATAATCTCAACGCCAGTGGCCTCGATACAGCGACAGGCAGCCTCTACTACCTCAGGCCCAATACCATCACCTTTAATTAAAGTAATCTTATGTTTCATAATTTTATAGTTTTGTGCTTCATAAAATGGGCCACCAATCCTCCATCGGCAAGCAACCTCTGCATTACTTCAGGAAGTGGCACTATTGTCTTTTCATAATTTTTGGTAATATTTTTTAGAATTCCATTTTGTAAATCAATTTCTAATTGGTCAAATTCAGATATAGAAGAGGTGTCTGCCTCAACCAAAGGTAATCCGATATTTATACTATTGCGATAAAAAATCCTAGCAAAACTTTTAGCCACAACACAGACAATACCTGCCTCTTTGATAACTAACGGAGCCTGTTCGCGTGAAGAGCCCATTCCAAAATTCTTTCCAGCTACTAATATCGATTCACCTGCTTTTAATTTAGAATAAAAATTAGGGTCATAATCTTCTAAAATATGTTTCGAAAGCTCTTTTATATCAGAAATAGAAAATTTATACCTTCCTGAAATAACTAAATCGGTATTTATGTCATCACCCAAACAATATGATATGCCTTTTATTATCATAAATTCCTAAATTCGTCCTGGTTTTTCACTTTTGAGAGAGCGGTCTCTAAGGTGATAATATTTTGGCGATAAAGACTTTTTAAACATTTATCCATTGTCTGCATTCCAAATTGGCTACCCGTCTGCATTAAGGTTGGAATTTGCTCAACCTCATTTTCTCTGATGAGATTTCTTATGCCGGCTGTTGCAATCATTATCTCAGTAGCTAAAACCCTTCCTTTATTATCGGCTCTCGGTAACAATAGTTGAGATACTACCCCTTGAATACATTCAGCCAGCTGAAGTCTTACCTGTTGCTGTTGATTAGGAGGGAATACATCAATTATTCTTTCAATTGTCTGAGGGGCATCAGGTGTATGAAGGGTTGCTAAAACTAAATGCCCAGTTTCAGCTGCCGTTATGGCAGTAGAAATAGTTTCTAAATCGCGCATCTCCCCTACCATTATCACATTTGGGTCCTGCCTTAGAACATGTCTTAATGCCTCAGCAAAAGAGTGTGTATCAGCATAGACCTCGCGTTGCTTTATGACAGATTTTTTATTATAGTGAAGGAATTCAATTGGGTCCTCGATTGTAATTATGATATCACTTCTTTCGCTATTAATTAAATCTACCATTGCTGCCAAGGTAGTTGATTTGCCGACTCCTGTGGGCCCAGTCACCAACACTAAACCATTAGGCCTTCTGGCTAAGTCGGCCACTATTCGAGGAAGACCCAGCTCATCAAAAGTAGGAATTAAAATCGGAATTCTTCTAAAAGCTGCCTCAACACAACCTCGTTGGATATGAACATTTACCCTAAATCTATCCAAACCAGGCATAGCCAATGATAAATCCAATTCCCAATCTTTCTCAAATTTTTCTTTTTGCTCATTAGATAAAATAGAATAAATTAATCGCTTAGTTTCCTCTCTGGTAAGCTTAGGAAATTCTGCAGCCACAATCTTGCCATCAATACGAATTAGTGGCGGCATTTTCTCCGTCAAGTGTAAATCTGATGCTTTCTTATCTATTACATATAACAATAACTCCCTTAATTCCATAATGTCTCCTTTTTGAATTTTCTAAATCTTTATTTTTCTTGGATCGGTAATTTCGCCCTTTACTGCTGAGGCAGTAACAGTAGCTGGAGAGGCCAAATATATAAAAGCATTGGGATTGCCCATTCTCCCTTTGAAATTTCTATTAGCAGTTGAAATTACTACCTCGTTATCAGAAGGAACTCCTTGATGTGTCCCTACACATGGTCCACAACCAGGATTAACCACCGTTGCTCCCGATTTAATAAATATGCTTATCCATCCTTTTTTGACAGCAGTTAAAAAAATATTCCTTGAGGCAGGCGCAATGATAAATCGGACCTTAGGATGGACTTTTTTAGATTCTAATATTTTAGCAGCAATCTCTAAATCATCTAATCTTCCGTTAGTACAAGTGCCTAAAAACGCTTGATTGATGGGTATATTTTTTATTTGGTCAATTGAACAAACATTATCAACAGTATGAGGACGGGAAATTTGCGGAGAAAGTTTAGTAATATCATATTCTTTAATCAAACAATACTTGGCGTCTCTATCGGCATAAACAGGTCTGAGTCTCTGTTTTGTTCTGCCTTTCAAAAAATCAAAAACTTTTTTATCCGCTGGGATGATGCCGAATTTGGCACCTAATTCTACAGCCATATTACATATGGTAAATCTCCCATCAAGGGTTAACTCTTCTATCACAGGACCGGTGAATTCAATCGACTTATATGTTGCGCCATCTGCCTTCAAATCACCAATAATGTGTAATATTATATCTTTTGCCGAAATCCAACGTGGTATCTTTCCTTTTACTATAATCTTAATGGTCTCTGGAACGCGAAACCAGTTCTTACCCGTAGCTAAACTTATTGCTAAATCTGTTGAACCAACTCCTGTTGCTAAAGCGCCTAATGCCCCATACGTAGAGGTGTGTGAATCTGCGCCAAGAACAAGATATCCCGGCAGAACATGACCACTCTCTGGAATAATTTGGTGGCATACCCCACAGCCAATATCATACAGAATAAGTCCCATCTTGCGACTAAATTCGCGTAATTTCTTATGAACGGTTGCAACCCCTAAGTTAGGTGAAGGCGAATTGTGATCAATAACAATTGCGAATTTCCTTTTATTAAATACTTTCTTTATTCCTAATTTATTAAATCTCTCGACTATAATTCCACTTGTGCCATCTTGACCAAAACAAAAATCAATATTGCAAACAGCAAAGTCACCAGCTTGCAACTGTTTTCCTGAATGAATACTTAAAATCTTCTCACTAATTGTCTTTCCCATTTTTATTTTATCAATTCAACCTAGATTAGTTTGCGCCTTCTCACTCTTTAACTTAATCAAGAAGAATTCAAGACGCTCTAAGCCCTTTTTGATCTGTTCCAGCGAAGTAGCAAAACTTATTCTAATACAATCATCGAACCCAAATGGTCCGCCGGGAATAACTGCAACATTATATTCATCTAATAATCTTTTTGCAAATGTAAAGGAATCTAATTTTGTTTTACTAATATTAACAAAGACATAGAAAGCGCCACTGGGTTTTACATAACTTATAAACTTCAGAAGTTTAGATTCTAAGTAATCAATAATATAATCACGCCTTTCTTGAAAAATATTCCTTATCTGTCGATAATATTCTTCATCTAAACTAAAGGAAGCCTCAGCTGCCTTCTGGCTAATAGATGTTGGATTGGAGGTTGAGTGGTCCTGTAACCTAGTTACTGCCTCTATTACCCCTTTGTTACCTGCCAGATATCCAATACGCCAACCCGTCATTGAAAAAGACTTAGATACACCATTAACTACAAAAGTGTGCTCATAAATATCTTTGCCTAATGAGGCAATTGAACAATACTGCTGATTATCAAAAATTATCTTCTCGTAAATCTCATCACTAATAACAGTAACATTCTTTTCTAAACAAACTTGGGAAATCTTCTCTAATTCCTGCCTACTATAAACTACTCCTGCTGGATTAGAGGGACTATTCAAAATTAATGCCTTAGTAGAAGACGTTATCTTCTTGGCTAATTTTTCCACATTAATCTTGTATCCATCTCTTTGGCTTGTCTGTAGTATCACCGCTTTCCCCTCGGCTAATTTGACCATCTCTGGATAACTAAGCCAAAATGGAGAAGGTATAAGCACGCTATCACCTTTATTAATTAATACCTGGAGAAGATTGTACAAACTGTGTTTTGCACCACAAGAGACAACAATCTGTTCAGGATTATACTCTAAATTATTTTCCTTCTTAAATTTCTCACAAATCTTCTGCCTTAGTTCTAATGTCCCAGCAGTAGGGGTATATTTGGTAAATCCTTCAGTGATTGCTTTTATTGCTGCCTCTTTGATAGGTAGGGGGGTATCAAAATCGGGCTCTCCTGCAGCAAAGTTTACAATATCCTTCCCTTGTTGTCGTAAAAATTTTGCTCTTGAGGTAATTGAAAGGGTAGCGGAAGAAGATACATTCTTGATTCTATTTGATAATTCCATTTGCAAATAATCTTTTGTAAGGAGTACAAAAAATTACAGAGAATCTCTTTCTCTTTTAAAAAACCCTTTAAACCCTTTTAGGAATTTTTTTGGTTTCTTTTCTTCTTCAAACTTATGCTTATGTTCTTCTGGAACTATATGCGGCTTGGTTTCTTCCTCTGGTTTTGCAACCATAGACTCTTTAAGCTCTTGTTGTTTTGTGGTATCTTTAATATCGTAACTGACTCTTTCTTCGGCTTTACTTGTATCTTCTATATTCGCTTCTTGTGTAGATAAAACATCTTTCTGTTGGGCTCTGATTAATTTATCTTCTGATTCTTGCCTTGTTCCCTTCTGTTCTATTTTCGCAGGTTTTTGGGTAGGAATCTTTTTCTTCCTAATCTCAGTCAACTCCAAAATTACCAATTTGGCATTATCTCCTCGACGATTTCGATAATAAATAATTCTAGTGTAGCCGCCTGTTCTCTTCTCAAATAATGGTGCTATATCCTTAAAAAGCATGCTTACCAAATTATGATCACATAGCAAAGCATATGCCCTTCTCCGAGCAGCTAAGGTATTTGTTTTACCTAAACTTATTAACTTTTCAGCAACAATCCTGGCACTCTCTGCCTTTGCCTGTGTTGTAATTATTCGCTGGTGTAACAAAAGTGCTCTAACCAAGCTCTTTATAGTGGCTTTTCGAAAACTTGAAAACCTTGAAAATCGATCTGTTTTAACCTTATGTCTCATAGGACCTTGATTATATCTTTATGAATCTATTCTTCTTTTTTTAACTTTTTCTGGTCGACCTGCATACCTAAAGATAAACCCATTCCTGCCAACAATTCCTTAATTTCGGCTAAAGATTTTTTACCGAAATTCCTAAAACTCAACATCTCAGCTTCTGTCTTTCTTACTAAATCAGCAATGGTTTTAATATTAGCCTCTTTTAAACAATTAGAGCTACGAACGGAAAGCTCTAACTCTGAGATTGGCAATCTTAATTTTTCGTATAGCTGCTCTTCTTGTGGTGACATTAATTGTTCTTCTTCCTCTTCCTCTGAAATCTGACCTAAATTCATAAAAACATCCAAATGCCTCTGAAGAATATTAGCAGCATAGAGCATTGCTTCTTTGGGGTCGATGTTGCCATTTGTCCAAACCTCAATAATTAACCTATCGTAGTCTGTTCTCTGGCCTACGCGAGTATCTTCTACATAGTATTTTACCTTTTTTATGGGCGAGAATAAAGAATCAATAGGAATAACTCCTATTGGTTGGTCCTCTTTCTTATTTTGTTCAGCAGGAACAAAACCTCTTCCTCGACTCACCTCCATCTCCATGTTAAAATTTATATCCTTAGTGATAGTAAGCAAATGAAGGTCTGGATTTAATACTTCTACAGTACCATCGGTAATAATATCTCTGGCGGTAACAAGTCCTTGTTTATCTTTCTTGATATAGATTGTCTTGGGTGTTCTTGAATGCGAACGTAGAACAAGCTGTTTTACATTGAGGACAATATCTGTTACATCTTCTAACACTCCCTCGATTGCGGTAAATTCATGCATGACACCATCAATACGAATAGATGTTACAGCACTTCCTTCTATAGAAGACAATAAAACTCTTCTTAATGAATTACCTAAGGTAACGCCAAAGCCTCTTTCAAATGGCTCAGCAATAAATTTTGCGTAAGTGGGGGTGTGTGTTGCCTCTTCGTATTCCAGTCGTTTCGGGAGCTGAAAATCTTTCCATTTTATTCCCATCTTTTTACCTCCATAATATTCTTAAAATAACTATTTATCTTGGCAGTGCAATTATTTAGAAAAAAGCTCAACAATTAACTGTTCTTTAATTGGAACTGGGATGTCTGCTCGTTCTGGCAAACGCACAATCCTTACCTTCAATTTTTCTTTATCGACCTCTAGCCATTCTGGGATTGAGCGATCCTTACAACTCTCCAGGTTAATTCTAATAAACTTTTGGATTCTGTCTTTATTTATTATTTGAATGTTTTGATCCTTCTTAACTGAATAAGAAGGTATAGTTACTCTCTGGCCATCTACAATAATCATACCATGCCTAACTATCTGACGTGCCTGTGCCCTTGAAGTAGCAAAGCCCGCTCTAAAAACAATGTTGTCTAATCTTCTCTCTAACTGTTGAAGTAAAATTTCACCTGTGACACCTTTTTGTTTAGCAGCTATTGCGAAATATCTGCGAAATTGCCTTTCTAAAACTCCGTACATACGCTTTACCTTTTGTTTTTCTCTTAACTGAAGACCATAATCAGATAACTTGCCTTTTAATTGGCCGTGTTGACCAGGAAAATAGGCCCTGCTAGCTAAGGCGCATTTCTGAGTATTACAACGAGTGCCTTTTAAGAACAACTTAGTTCCTTCTCGACGACACAACCTACATCTTGGACCCAAATATCTTGCCATTCAACCTCCTAAAAATAATCTTTTCTCTAATATAAACTACACCCTTCTTCTCTTTGGTGGCCTACAACCATTATGCGGGACAGGCGTTACATCTTTTATAACCTTTACATTTAATCCAGCAGCCTGTATAGCCCGTATTGCTGAATCCCTGCCCGAACCAGGGCCTTTGACACGAATCTCTACTTCCTGCATCCCTAATTCTTTTGCCTTTTTGGCAGCATCCTGAGCTGCCAATTGAGCTGCAAAAGGAGTGGATTTCTTCGATCCGCTATAACCAATGGTGCCGGGGGAGGACCAAACAATCACATTACCTTTCTGATCTGTTATAGTAACAGTAGTATTATTAAAAGTGGCCAAAATATGTACTATTCCAAATCTTATATCCCCTAAAATCTTTTTTTTCTTTGATCTTTTTTTTGCCATTCCTTACTCCTTGATAACTATTTACTTTCTGTTGCTGCTAAACGAATTATACCTATATTCTTGCGTGGTCCTTTTCTTGTTCTAGCATTAGTACGAGTCCTTTGACCCCTAGTAGGTAATCCTTTTTTGTGCCGCAGACCACGATAACAGCCAATATCCATTAAGCGCTTAATGTTTGCTGCGACCTCTCTTCGTAAATCACCTTCAAAACGCAAGCCAGTCTTTTGAATTGCTGCTGTGATTCTAGCAACCTCTTCTTCATTTAATTCTTTTGCTCTCCGAGATGGATCTATACCTGCGTTCTTCAAAATTACATTTGAGACCTTATTCCCTATTCCATAAATATAAGTCAACGCAACATCTATCCTTTTTTCTTTCGGAATATCTACCCCTAAAATTCTTGGCATTGTTTCATCCCTCTTTTAATAAATAATTAACCCTGTCTTTGCTTATGCTTAGGATTAGAACAAATAACCCTAATTATTCCCTTTCTTTTCACTATCTTACAACTGCCACAAATTTTTTTTACTGAGGCTTTAACTTTCATATTATTTTCTTTTTTCTCATTTGGTTCTATAGATAATTCTGCCCCTGGACAAATCATAGGGCGAAAGTTCCAGCTTAACCCTATCTCCCGGCAGTATTCTAATAAAATTCATCCTTATTTTCCCCGAAACATGAGCCAAAACCTTATGGCCATTGTCTAATTCTACTCGAAACATTGCATTCGGTAATGTTTCGGTTATTGTTCCTTCTACTTCAATCGGTTCTTCTTTTGCCATTCTGTAGATTTTATCTTCTTATTGAGTTAAAATAACTGCTCCACTTTCTAATATAGCTACTGTGTGCTCAAAGTGTGCTGATGGTTTTCTGTCTTTAGTAACAGCAGTCCAACCGTTTTCAAGAATTTCTACCTCCCAAGTTCCCATATTTACCATCGGCTCGATCGCAAAAACCATTCCCTCTCTGATTACATCTCCGCAATTAGGTCTGCCAAAATTTGGTATCTGTGGTTCTTCGTGTAGTTGTCTACCAATACCATGTCCAACAAAATCTCTAACTGTAGAAAACCCATTTGATTCTACATATGTTTGCACTGCGTAAGAAATATCCGAAACCCTATTATTTATTCTTGCCTGTTTAATACCTTTCATTAAAGATTCTTTTGTTACATCAATCAATCTCTGTACATCTGTCTTAATCTTGCCAACAGGCTGAGTATAGGCCATATCACAATATAAACCATTCAATCTTATCCCTAAATCTAAACTAATGATATCTCCCTCCTTAAGTTGGCGCTCAGAGGGAATGCCATGGACAACCTCTTCATTTATTGAAGTACAAATACTGGCAGGAAAACCCTTGTACCCTTTAAACGCTGAAACAACCTTGTATCTTTGAAATTGCTCATCTGCTATAATTTCTAACTCTTTGGTTGAAATACCAGGCCTTATCACAGCCCTTAAATAATTTAAAATCTTTGCTAATATTGCACCAGCCCTTCTCATTGTCTCAAGTTCTTCTTTAGTCTTTGTCTTTATCATTTAGATTTTATATTGAATTCTTTAGATAAAATATTAATTATCTTCAAAAAAACTTCTTTTGCGTCCTGATTACCATTAAGCCGAATTAATTTATTTTGTTTGTTATAATAATCTAAGACAGGTGTACTCTGTTTTAGATATACATTAAGCCGATTTACAATAGTTTCTTCTTTGTCATCATCTCTTTGAATAAGCCTACCCCCACAATCATCGCAAATGCCATCTTTCTTGGGTGGCATATTTTTAATATGATAATTCTTGCCGCATTTTTCGCAGACCCTTCTTCCAGATAATCTATCAACTACTGTCTCTTTACTTGACTCTAGATAAAAGGCCCTATCAATCTGCTGTCCAGAAGACTTAAGAATTTCATCGAGTGTCTCTGCTTGCGAAACATTACGCGGGTAACCATCTAGTATAAAACCATATTTAGTATCTTTATCTCTTAATCTCTGCGTTAACATCTCTATTACCAATCTATCAGGAACTAATTGCCCCTTATCCATAAAAGATTTTGCTGTAAGACCCAACTCCGTCTTCTCTTTAACATTCTGCCTTAAAATATCTCCGGTGGATATACTGGGTATTTTTAATTTCTGACTTAACAATTCTGCTTGGGTACCCTTACCAGCTCCGGGTGGCCCAAATAAAATAATTATCATCGACGACCTTTTATTCTGCCAGACTTGATAAAACCTTCATAGTTTCGCATCAATAAATGCGATTCGATTTGACGAATAGTATCTAATAAGACTCCAACGATAATCAGTATGCCTGTCCCACCAAAAAAAGAAGCAACTAAATAAGGCACCTTTAACCAAGCCATAATAAAATCTGGAAAAATTGCAATAAAGGCAATGAATAAAGCTCCCGCTAAAGTAATCCTAGTCATTACATAATCTAAATACTGCGCTGTATTTAGTCCTGGCCTAATACCCGGCACAAAGCCGCCATATTTTTTCATATTCTCCGCAATATCATCGGGATTAAATATAATTGCGGTATAAAAATAACAAAAAAATATTATTAATAGAGCATAAATTAAAGTGTATAAAAATTGACCGCGAACTAAAGAATGAGCAAATCTTTGAAAACCCTGACTCGGAATCAACGAAGCAATAGTGGCTGGAAACAAAATCAAAGATTGGGCAAAAATTATAGCTATTACTCCCGATTGATCAACCCGCAAGGGTAAATAAGTAGTCTGACCACCATAGATTTTTCTACCAACAATACGCCTGGCATATTGAACAGGAATTTTTCGTTGCGCCTGCGTCACTAATGTTACCGCTAAAATAACTCCAAAAAATAATACAAGCATTATCACTACCTTATAGGGCTCTAAAGTTCTTTCTGAAGGGGAAAAAGGAGAAAGCAAAACCCATAATTGATAAATAGCAGAGGGAATACGGGAAATTATTCCAACTGTAATTATTAAAGAAATTCCATTTCCTATACCTCTTTCTTGAATCTGTTCTCCCAACCACATAATAAAAATCGTTCCGGTAGTTAGGTTCAACATAGTAAGTAAAATAAAAAGTAGGCCGGGATTTGCTACAATCTCCAATCCATTAAAATGCGCTGGATTCTGTAACCATAAAGCAATAAAGAAGGATTGAATTAGAGCTAAACCAACTGTACCATATCGTGTATATTGGTTAATCTTTTCATATCCAGTCTTTCCCTCTTTGGCAATCTTTTCTAATGCCGGAATAACCGCAGTAAGTAACTGTATAATAATTGAACAGGAAATATATGGCATTATTCCTAAAGCAAAGATTGTCGCCCTATCTAGTGCACCGCCTGAAAACATATTCATTACTCCAAATAACGTTCCACCCTCAGTCTCGCTTATCTTTCTAAAAAATTCACTCAAAGCAGCACCATTAACACCCGGCGTAGGAATATAACAGCCAATTCTTTCAACTACCAATATTGCCAGTGTAAATAATAATTTTTTTCTTAAATCTGGAATTCTAAATGAATTTACTAAGGCGCTTAACATATTTTTAATGGGCTTGTAGTTCTAAGGTCGAACCAGACTCTTGAATTTTCTTTCTGGCTTGTTCAGATGCCGCATCTACTTTTATATGAAGAGCCTTGTTTAACTTGCCGTCAGCCAATAATTTAACTAAACCATTACTGTCTTTAATCAATCCTTCTTCTTTTAGGCTTATTGGCGTAACTATTGAACCCTTAGAAAAACGGTTTAAATCCTCTATATTTACAATTTGATATTTTTTAGAATAAGAACGAAAACCTCTTTTGGGGAGTCTACGGATTAAAGGCATAGCCCCTCCTTCAAAACCAGGGCGTAATCCTTTACCTGCTCGTTGTCCAGTGCCTTTATGACCACGACAAGATGTTTTTCCATGTCCAGAGCCACTGCCTCTGCCTAAATATTTCTTTTTTTTATTCGCACCTTTTGGTGCGGGTATCTGCGTCAACTTCACAGCGTTATACTCCTCGCTTTGGTTAGATATTTTGTTCAATTGGAATCTTATTCTTGCCTTCAATTCTTAATTTGCCTAATCCAACAAGAGTGGCTTGTATCACATTTATTGGATTATTCGAGGTCAAACACTTTGTCAAGATATTACGGATACCTGCACACTCACAAACAGCCCTTACTGGACCTGCAGCAATTACACCAGTACCCTCTACTGCTGGTTTAAGTAATACTTTCGCTGCGCCAAATTTTCCTATAGTCTCATGTGGTATTGTGCCTGCGACTAATACTATGGGAGACATAGATTTTTTTGCCCGTGAGATTCCTTTCTTAATAGCATCAGCCACTTCATTTGCTTTACCTAAAGCTACGCCAACCCGACCATTACCATCACCAACTACCACTAATGCGCTAAAAGATAACTTTTTACCTCCTTTAGTGACTTTAGAAACCCTACTTATAGAGACTATTTTCTCAAGGAGAAGAGGACCCTCTTTTTTTTCTAAAAAATCTTCCATCTTAAAATTCTAATCCTCCCTTTCTCAAGGATTCGGCAAATGTTTGTATTCGGCCAAAATATTTATATCCGCCCCTGTCAAAAACTACCTTTTTTATACCCTTTTCGATAGCCTTTTTAGAAGCAAGCTCACCTAAAATACCAGCAGCTTTCTTATTGCCTCCGTATTGTTGCAAATTTTTAAAATCTTTATCAAGCGTAGAGACCGACAAAAGGGTATGACCACAAGTATCATCTATAAATTGCACAAAAAGATTTTTAGCGCTACGGTAAATACTTACTCGTGGCCTTTGCTTTGTGCCCTTTAATCTCTTTCTAATTCTCAAATGCCTTATCTTTCTAGGAATTAAATTTTTATTAACCATAATTATTTATGCCTGTTTGGCAACTGCCTTGCCTAATTTTCGTCTTACAAATTCCCCTTCGTAGCGAATGCCTTTACCTTTATAAGGTTCGGGAGGTAATATTCTACGAATGTCAGCAGCAACCTGCCCTACTAATTTTTTATCAATGCCACTTACTATTATTTGATTTTGTTTTGGGGTTTCTATCTTTATTCCACTAGGCAAAGGAAAATTGACGGGATGGCTAAAACCTAATTGCATATTCAAGATATTGCCCTGAACCTGAGCTCGAAAACCAACTCCGACTATCTCTAGCTGTTTAGTATAACCTTCACTGACACCCTTAATCATATTAACTATAAGTGCTCGCACTGTTCCATGCATTGCTCTCTGGGTTTTAGATTCTGAGTCTGTTGTTACCTGAATGGTATTATCCTTCAAAGACACATTTATTCTCTCGGGTAAATCCATCTGTGTCTTTCCTTTTGGCCCTTCAACAGAAATCTTTCTATCGTTAGCAACTACCTTGACCCCATTAGGGATAATAATTGGTTTTTTTCCTATTCTTGACATTTTACATCACCAAACATAACAAATTACCTCTCCGCCAATACCTAACTGCCTTGCCTGTTTATCAGTAACAACTCCTCGAGAGGTAGAGATAATCGCTATCCCTCGTTCTTTTAAAACATAAGGGATATTCTTTTTATCTACATAAATTTTTCTACTTGGCTTTGAAACTCTCTCTAAATGTGTGATAACCGGTTCTCTATCGATGTAACGTAAATATATCCTTAAAATTCCTTGCTTGTTATCTTCACTGATGCGAAAATTAAGTATATAGCCCTCTTCTTTCAAAATTTGTGCTATAGCTTTGCCTAAATTAAAACAAGGTACATCTACAAATTCATGCCTTGCTTTGGAGGCATTCCTAATCAAAGTCAACATCTTACTAATTGAATCGTTCAAGCCCATAAAAATCCTCTTTTTATTTATATTCGTTTATCCTACCAACTTGCTTTTTTTAGCCCTGGGATTTCTCCCTTCCAGGCCAATTCTCGCAAACAAATTCTGCAAATTTGAAACCTTCTATAGTAACCTCTGGACCTTCCGCATAGGCGGCAACGATTATATTTTCGAGTACTAAATTTAGGTGTGCGTTTCCAGCGTTCTATCTGAGAAGTCTTTGCCATATTATTAACTCCTAAAAGGGAAACCAAACATCTCTAATAATTGTTTAGCCTCTTTATCTGTCTTTGCATTAGTAACTAAAGTAATGTGCATTCCTTGAACTCGATTTATTTTATCTTCATCAATCTCAGGAAAGATTCTCTGCTCAGAGATGCCTAAGGTGTAATTCCCTCTTCCATCAAAGGCCTTATCTGAAACACCTCTAAAGTCTTTTATTCTAGGCAAGGCAACATTTACTAATCTATCCAAAAATTCATACATTATTGCTCTGCGGAGTGTTACTTTACAACCCACAGGCATTCCTTTTCTAATCTTAAAATTAGATATTGCCTTCTTTGCCCTTGTTATTACTGGCTTCTGCCCTGTTATCAAAGCTAATTCTTCCATACTTTTTTCTAAAATCTTTATATCGTGAGCGCCTTGTCCTACTCCCATATCAATTACAATCTTCTCTAAACGAGCTACCTGCATAGGGGTTTTGTATCCGTTAAGCTTCATTATTTCAGGCACAATTTTTTCTCTATATAGCTGAAGAAGTCTAGGTGTTTTTGATTGAGTCATTTTAAATAATCTCCTGACAAAATTTACAGGCCCTTGCTTTAGATTTATCACTTAAAACTATAGACTTTGTCTTAACTGGTTTATTGCAACGTTTACAAAACAACATTACATTAGAAATATGTATTGGCGCCTCTTTCTGAATTATTCCACCTTGCTGATCTTGCTGGGTGCGTCGCTGATGTTTTTTCACAAAATTAATCCCTTCTACTAACACCTTGTCTTTTAAAACGGTAAGGACTTTACCTTTTTTACCTTTATCTTTACCTGCAATAACGCTAACTATATCGTTTTTTCTTATGCGTAACATTTTTAGCTACCTATATAACCTCTGGAGCCAGAGAAACAATCTTCATAAAATTCTTTTCCCTTAATTCTCTAGCCACCGGCCCAAATACCCTTGTCCCTCTCGGATTAGCCTGCGTATCTATAAAAACAATTGCGTTCGAATCGAATTTCAAATAACTGCCATCGGGCCTTCGGTAGGGACTTTTCATTCTTACAACAACGGCCTTTGCTTTTTCACCCTTTTTAATTATTGAATCTGCTGTGGCATCGCGAACCGTAACTGTAACTATATCGCCGATTATGGCAAAATTTCTATTCTTACGCCCTATAACTCCTATACAACTGGCTTTCTTCACGCCAGTATTATCCGCACAATCTAACATTGTTTTCATATAGATCATAGCCAATCCCGGTTATTTTAAAACTTTAACCAGCCTCCAACGCTTCTCTTTTGAAATAGGCCTGGTCTCAACAATTAAGACCTTATCATTCACAGATGCCTCTTCTTTCTCATCGTGAACTTTAAATTTCTTGAAATGTTTTACAATTTTTTTATAACGTTTGTCTTTTGCGAAACGGACTACTCCGACGACAATCGTCTTATTCATCTTATCGCTAATCACTACGCCCTCTCTTAATTTTCTTTTTCCTCTGTCAATCTCGGTCATATGAATCCTTCTATTTTTGTCGATTTTGTTGTAGCTGTTTTTCTCTTATGATAGTTTTTATGCGCGCGATATCCTTTTTTATCTGCTTAAAAAGATGGGGCTTATCAACTTTGCCCATTCTCTTCTGATACAAAAGTTTAGCCAATTCCTCTGATAGGTTATTCAGCTTCTCATTTAAATCTATTTGACTTAAGTTTCTTAATTCTTCAGCTTTTAACATAGATTAAGCTAATCGCTCTCTAGTAATAAATTTTGTCCTAATGGGCAACTTAAAAGCTGCCAATCTTAAAGCCAATTTGGCCATCGATTCAGGAACTCCTGATAATTCAAAAAGCACAGCGCCTCTCTTTACTATAGCTATCCAATGGTCTAATTCACCTTTGCCCTTGCCCATTCTTGTCTCCGCTGGCTTTTTTGTAACTGATTTGTGAGGAAAAATCTTTATCCACAATTTTCCTCCCCCTTGCAAGGTCCGCATAATAATTACTCTGGCAGCCTCTATATGAATATTTTTAATCCGACCGTTTTCTAAAGCCTTTAATCCAAATTCACCAAAAGCAAGATAACAACCCCGCGTAGCTAGGCCTCTTGTATTGCCCCGTTGTTGCTTGCGATATTTTACCCTCTTTGGCATTAGTGGCATAAATATGCTCCTTAAAATAAATCTAAGCAGAAACTTTATTGTCTTGTTCTTCTTTCTTCTCTAGCAAGGCATCGCCTTTATAAAGCCATACCTTAACTCCAATTAAGCCGTATGTGGTTAAGGCTTCTGCAAAACCATAATCAATATCTGCCCTGAGTGTCTGAAGAGGTATTTTGCCATATTTATATTTTTCACTACGAGCTATCTCAGCACCACCTAAACGACCAGATACAGAAACCTTCATTCCTTTAATCCCTGAACTCTGAGCCTGTTGCATAGCTCTCTTTACTGCCCTCCTAAAAGCAACCCGTTTCTCC
>Ga0272448_1001386_pt1 | contig 32902 bp, 29 predicted proteins | sample YNPCB0191_FD_202220 | JGI IMG/M metagenome (GOLD analysis project Ga0272448, IMG submission 202220) | Hot spring sediment microbial communities from Yellowstone National Park, WY, United States - YNP-CB-019-1 | ecosystem: Environmental > Aquatic > Thermal springs > Hot (42-90C) > Sediment...
TCTTGAGCTGAAATCCTTGACGAGCTTCAACAGGGATGAATACTCGCGCAAGGCCGATATAATGGGCTGAATTTGGCCCGAGGCAGACGTCAGAGCCGAGCCGACGTAGGCAGTAGCTGATCCACCTCTTGACACCCCTGCTCCTATAACATCGAGCACATCTGAGATGTTGTACAAACCAGAGGATATAAGGTCGGAGCCATTCAGGATCGTTTTCAAGGCTCCTAGCATTGCGTCCAATGCATCTCTTCGAGATGACAAAGCGTCCACGTAGTAATCGTACTGGTCGGAGTCGAACTCAACGCTCAACGACCTCGTCGGAATGATGCCCCATTCGGTTAACTCGGAAACTTGGGCTTTGACGCATATATCAACCGAGTCCCTCAGCACGAGATGCCAGCTAAGGGAGTTGGGTTCCGAAAGGATCGTCGAGTTCGTTTCGGGGTTTACCTCGAGCTTCTTCAGATATTTTTCATCTAAGTAAAATTTTACCACTATGGGCATGGCGGGGCGCACGTAGCTCCCGTTCACGAGCACCGCCTCAAGCCCGTTCACTATCCTGATCTTCCATACTATGACATCACCTTTCTCGACCACGAGAAAGTAAGACTCGCCCTCGGAGGAAGGTTCTCTCTGCACGTCGTTCACGTAAATCTCTTGGCGCACATTTATCGGTAACCCAGAGGAGTTGAAGGAAAGCTCGAACGAGCGGCTCCCAGCCTTCGATAGAACTCTCAGCCTCAGCAAACAGTATTTGCCGATGTACTCGAGACCGGATATTGAGGCATCGGGTGAAGAGACCACTACGCTACCGGGGTCGGTGCAGCGAAGGAAGAGGTATACGTCTTTGTAAATATCCTCACGTAAGTTGTTGGTTATCGTAAGCGAGTACTTCGCTTGCGTCACAACGCTTTTTGAAACCCTAGCGATGTATGCGATCTTGCCTGAGAGAACGAAATCCCCCGCGTCTCCCAGGGATGAAATGGTGAGTGACGTAAACACGAACGAGAAAAAGGCAAGCGTCATGAACAGTTTAAACTCTTTCAACTTCCCCTTTGTCCTGTGACAGGTTTAATAGTCGCCTAATATTTTTTTCGAACTCCTCCTCGTCGATCCGCCCTTCCAAGAAACGCCTCTTTAAAGAGGCCTCTTCTAGCTCTAAGAGCTCAGCGTGTATTTTGAGCTTTTCTTCGTCCCAAAAGGTTGTTTTGCCGGCATCGCTCACGGGCGCGAAGGAGAGGGACGGCTCTTCCGAGAGCAGGCCATCCCGCATAAAGTACAACTTGCCTGCGACCTTTGCCACCTCCGGGTTGTGTGTGACTATGATGATTGTCTGGCCGTAGAGGCGGTTTATCATCCGCACGGTCGATACTACGCGCACAGAGGAATCCACATCGAGGTTTCCAGTTGGTTCGTCTGCCAGAACGTATGTTGGGTTGTTGGAAATAGCCCTTGCTATAGCGACCATTTGCTGTTGGCCTCCGCTCAGTTGTCTCGGTTTGTTCCTAAGGCGCTCCTCTGGCAAGCCCATCAGCTTCAGAAGCAACCTCGCTCTTTTCTTGGCCTCGCTTACGCTGTACCTATTGGAGAGGACCATAGGCAATACAACGTTGTCCAAAGCGCTTAGATTTGTTAGCAGGTTGAAGAACTGAAAGACGAAGCCTATCTTGTCCCTGCGGATAACTCCCAGCTCCCTTTCGGTCAACTTGGTTGTGTCCTGGCCGTCTATTAAAACCGAGCCCTCCGTGGGCTTGTCCAGCGTGCCCAAGATGTGGAGAAGAGTTGATTTACCTGATCCGGAGGGACCCATTATGGATACCATCTCGCCATACCCCACCGAGAACGTGATGCCTTTGAGTGCCTCAACGACCACCTCCTTTGACATCACGTAGGATTTTCTGACGTTGAAACACTCCAGCGCTTTCTTTCGGTCATTCGAACCTGAGGGCTTCAATCGGCCTCACCGTGGTCGCCTTCCAGGAGGGAAAGGCGCTTGAAACGGAGCTGACTAAGAGCGAGGCTAAAATGCCACGCAAGGCCACCTCCGGCGAGAAGGTAAAGGGCAACCTGACTACCTGCCTTAGGAATAGAGAGGGCAGGTAGTACTTCTCAACATAATATGTGGCTACATAGCCCCCAGCTATACCCAAAAGACCCCCCAGAATGCCGAGAAAAATCCCTTGGACCATGAAGACGAAGACGATGTGGCGTCCCTCAGCGCCCATGGATTTCAGTATGCCTATTTCTCGCGTCTTATCCCTCACGCTAGTTGCAACGGAGTTCATGGTGCCAAGCCCGGCCACGGTCAGGCTGATCGAACTTATGGACAGAAACAAGACATCCAACGTGTTCAGTATGTTCCCGAGACCTCTCAGCAGGTCCTTCTCCGTGGATACGCTCAGCCTCGGGAAGCTCTTCCTTATGCTTTCCGACAACGCATCTGCAATGAGAGGGTCGGATATCCTTATTATCATCAGGTTGCAGTAGCCGTTGAGGTTCAACATGTCTTGAGCAGTTTGTATACCTGTGACTACGACGGGCGTGCCTCCGGCGGCGATCCCCTGCAATATGGATGCCGCCTCGCACACACCAACCACCTTGAGCTCCGTACCGAAAGCACGGGCGGGCGTCAGTATGCTAATCGTGCCGTTTAGGGAGGCGCCCAACTTGCCCCTGGAAGCCTCAGTTATAAGGACCTCCGCTGAAGAGTCGGAGTGCGGGAGCGCCCCTTCTATTAGCGTCACAAAGCTCGGTATCTTCTTAACCTCCAAACCGAACACCACTACAGGCTGGGAACCGTGTGAACCGATGCCGAACACTACCGGAACTGTTTCCCTAACCCCGTTGACCTTCGATATCTCGCTGATCACGAAGACGGGTACTGGCAACCCATCTCTGTCCATTGCCACGATCGCAGACCCTACGAGGCTCTTGATCTCCGACTCCACTTGAGACCTCAGGCTTATTGTGATGTTCGACAACACCAACAGGAAGGAGATACCTATGGCGATGCTGAACAACGTCAGTATCGTCCTCACTTTCCTGCTTTTGAGGTCTACGACCGAGTACACCACGAGATACCTGTAGACCAGCGCCATCAAGGGAGTTTTAAGCCCCCTTTTTAATAATCTTTTCCTGCTTTGATGTTCAGTCGCGGAGGAAAATGTACAATTCCATTGGGGTAAAAGGGTTGATTTTGGCGCACCGAGGAATTTTACGTCCGAACTCCAAGGTCCTTACTGCCGCGGAAAGGCTTTTAAACTCAAGAAGTGTGCCTTTACCGAAAGAAAAGCTTCATGCCCAAGGAAAGTGGATTAGAAGACCCTTCCAAAGACATTGACTTGATGGAAGAGCTCCTAAAGGCGGAACAAAAAATAACAATAAGACTCGAGATGAGGAAATTCAACAAACCTACGACGATTATCGAAGGAATTGACCCAAAGGATTTTAGATTGGAGGATATTGCCAAGAGTTTGAAGATACACTGCGCGTGTGGGGGTACCGTGAAGGACGGCAAGATAATTCTACAGGGAGATCAGAGGAAGAGGGCTAAGGAGTATCTGAAGAACAATGGTTTTTCAGGCGAAAGCATAATGATAATATAAGTCCAAGAGCAAGAGACCTCCTTAGACTTGACCCGCTCCAAAGAGCCTCAAAGGCTCGTCGACCTAGCTACAGAGATAAGGATTAAATGCGAACAGCTGGTTTCTTTCGTCGTCAAAGGCGACATGGTTAAGGCCAAGGAAACACTGGGCAAGATAAACAGGCTGATAGTAGAGTTTGAGAAAGAGGTTGACTGAATTAACTTCTGGTTGGATTCCGACTCAGCCATCGCGTATAAGGTAATGGCATTTGGGCATATCCATTTGACTCTTTACCCAAATCTCATGTAATTTTGTAAAAGTTTTCAGCAGGTAAAGGAGGGCAGCGCACAATTTTACTGTGTATAAATAGAAGGCATTTTTCAGAGTTTTCTGGCCCTGTTGAACCAAATATGTCTTTTAAAAATTAGATCGAGGTTTTGTGTGTTCACAAGTAACGTTTACAGTTGTAGCAGTACCACCTTTTGTAAACCTCTATCCAAGTGGCCGGCTTGCCACACTGGGGACAGAGCGGTGGCTTTGACTCTGCGGTCACAGTCGGTTGTGCCGTTACGGCTGGTTGTACGGTTGCTGCCTGTGGCGCCACCGAAACGACCTGTGGCACTTCCACAACGGTCTTCAAAATTATAATGTCCGCGACCGCCCCTACTACATCCCAGTCCACCTCCTTGATCGAGCCTGCCTTTGTCTGTACGTGCAACGTGATGTTCTTCTCCCCCGGGATTAGGCCTATGTCCTTGACCTCCCCAAGATAAGTCGCATCAGAGTTGTACACCTTCATCCCTATCAGTTTAGACTGCGGTACGCTTTTTCTCTCCTCGGACATCTCTACCACAATAAGTCTGTAAGGCGACCCATATATAAGCTATGCGTTTCGCCTGCTGAAGTTTTCCGGAAGTGGTTAATCTCTCCATTTGCTAGGGATGCACGGCTTTGCCCTTACTGGCGACGTAAAAACCCAATTCTTCCAATCTTGATGTCAGGACCCTGTAGCAGGACTTACAGAATATGTCGTGTTTGTGCTGACTACATCTGTACTTGAATGGGCATTTCCATTTGAATCCTGATAGTTGAAGGGCATCTACATAGCTTGGGATGAGGTCGAGGGGTTGCATGTCTGCACGTCCAGACCGCCTTCGGGCTGTAACCGCCATCCAAGCCTTAGCCATATGAATAACTAGTTTTTGTTTTCGTAGAAAAATATGATTTACTAATGACAAATAATTACATCGTTGCGCGCTCTAGGGGGGTACCAAAACAACTTTTATGGCACCTTTAATCCCTTTTTCCGCGTACTCAAAGGCTTCCTTGAACTCCGAGAGCGGGAACTTGTGGGTCACGATCTTGTCGACTTTTACCTTGCCTTTCTCAAGGTATTCTATAGCTGATGGGTAACAGTATGGGCCCAGGTGCGAACCGTGTATGTCGAGCTCCTTTCTGTCCCCTATTATTGACCAATCGGCTGTCGCGGGTTCTTTGAAAACGCCAAACACGACCATCCTGCCCAGCTTTCTCAACATGCTCAACCCTTGAGGTACTGCAGAGGGATAGCCGGTTGCCTCTATGTAGACATCGCAACCGTAACCTCCAGTAAGCTCCTTCACGGTCTTGACCGAGTCCTCCTTGGCGACGTTTATCACTAGGTCAGCTCCCAACTGTTCCGAGATCCTCAGTCGCTCCTCTCTGGTGTCCAGAGCTACGAGCATTTTCGGGGACTTCATCTTTGCCACCTGAAGCATGCACAGACCCAAAGGACCCATGCCAGCAATGACAACGGTATCACCCAGCTCGATCCTGGCCCTTTGCACCGCGTGAATTGCACAGCTCAGCGGCTCGATCATGACGGCCACTTCGTCAGGCATGCTACTCGGCACCCTGTGGACTATCGACCCCGCAGGGTACTTCATGAATTCCGCAAACCCACCGTCGTCGACACCTCCTTGAAACCCAAAAACGTAGTTTCGCTCGCACATCCAGTACTTCCCGCTTTTGCAAAAAACGCAATCCCAACATGGCAGTATTTGCTCGGCTATCGCCTTGTCGCCGACTTTGAGCCCCAGCCCTTCCGTACCCGGACCTAGATCAACTACAGTTCCGATGAACTCATGACCTGGTATGACCGGGGGTTTGACGTACGGTTTTTCTCCGCCCCAATGCGATGGCGCTCCATGGTAGCACTTTATGTCGCTTGCACACACGCCGCACGCTCCCACCTCAACAAGCACCTCACCACGCCTGGCTTCTGGCACCCTTACCGTCTCGATCCTGTAGTCGCCAGGGGCATAGCAGACTACTGCTTGCATCTCCTCCTTGTAGGACATAACTACATATCCTTCGAAAATGCCTTATTTAATTATCGGTGTTTGACGCCTTCCGAGGCCGAAGACGAGAGAGTTTCAGTCGGTTTACCGTATTCTTGCTGTCGCGCCTATACAGTATTTTAACGCCCTATAAACAGTTAAAAGCCCTTTCAGAGTGCATTATATTATGTCAACAGGGGGGGTCTCAAGGGTGATTAGGGCCGTCTGGTTCCATGCGATCTTGGCGCTGACTCTTCACCTGATGGCACTATTGCTGTTCTTATTCGGCGGTTATGCATTTGGATACCATTTGGGACCCTTGGTAATTGCCTTCATAGTAATGTCTGCGCTCATGGACCTCACGATCTACCTTGAGACGAGGGAGGGACGCATCGAGATATTTGAGCAGCCTTCGCGCGGCAAGGAGAGACACGTTTACGGTGCGGAGGTGCGAGGAGGGACAGAAAGGGGCCTTTTCGCCGACGAGTTAAAGGCCGTTGACCTGCCCCCACCGCCACCTGATTTGTTGAAGCGTGGACCCGATGGAAAGATTAGGTGCCCTGTGTGTAATTCTCCTCTTGAAGAGGGCTCTAAATTCTGTCCAAGCTGTGGTTTAAGGATCAGATGGTAAGCTAGAGTTGGTTATTGAAGGATTGTGACTACCTTGTAAAGACATCTCTTTGGATCCGTGAGAGGTAGAGGTAGTTTTTCCTTCTTAAAAGTTAGCGCGCGCGCTATAAGCTAAAAAGGACTAAATTGCTGTTAACTTACTTATGAGTGCGAAATCTGCGCCTAGAGCTGAAGTGATAGCGACTCTCGCTAGAAGGCGAACTTCCACAAGGAGGTTTAAGACCGAGAATATTAGCCTCAGGTTGGTAATCGATATATTGGAAGTAGCAAGGCAGGCTCCCTCTGGGGCTAATAAGCAGCCTTGGAGGTTCTTGATAATAAGCTCAACTAGGCTCAAGGGGAAGGTTCGAGCGGCATGCGAAGAGGGGGAAAGGGAATTCCACAGCAAAGCGCCTCGGTGGATGAAACGGTGGATGCGCAAGAATAAAATCACGCCTAGCAAACCGTTCCTTACTGAAGCTCCTTACCTTATAGTCGTATGCTCGGATACGAGGGCCCCATACCACGTTCAGTCAACGTGGATTTCTATAGGCTTCATGTTGCTAGCTATCGAAGAAATGGGCCTTGGAACCTTGACATACACGCCCTCCGATACCTCTGCGTTAAGGAGAGTTCTCAAGATACCCAAGGAATTCAGCTTGGAGGCCGTGCTGCCAATCGGCATACCGGCCGAGTCTAAGGCCAAGAGCAGGAGAGGCCTGAGAAATTTGGTGTACCTAAATGCGTGGAACAGAGGGCGGCTCGAGCCAAAAACGGAAAAATCTTGCTTTAAGCGGTACAAGAGAAAGTTTCTACGGTAAAAGGCAGCTGATGTTCGGATTATTGAACAGAATTTGATTACTTGTTCTAAGTTCGGAAATATAACAGCGTGGTATCTCAAAGAGGATGCGAAGGTGGGAGTCGAGTTTGAATCGAAAAATCTGCAGCGTTCTCATAGTGATCATCGTGGTAGCAATTCTTGGCACTTGGTACTTCTATGCCTATCCCAATCACCAGGCGATGGGCGATGGTTTTGAGGAAGGCTCCGGAGGATGGGTTGCAGATGCAGATGTCCCCGCCGACCCCAATAAGCCAGGCCACCTTGTAGCGTGGAACATAACGCGCACAACGTATGTTGCCAACTCTGGAAGGTATTCTCTAAAGTTCTTCATAGATGGAGTGCAGGATGATGGGACTCTCTGGATTGAAAATAAGATTAGCGTAAGAAATAAAGCGCGTATTCAAGTCAAGGTTTCTTTCGAACTTTACAGCGAACACGAAAGTTTTAACGCTATAGCGGATGTGTGTGCATATGCCGGTCTTCGCAACCCCGAGGTCGAGGGAGATTTCACCGTTCTTGGTCCTGCCAACGAGATTGCAGGGTGGAAAAAATACACTTACACGACAATACTAGATGTAGGATCCAGCGATGAGGTTTGGTTTGCTGTGGGGATCACGGTGCGTTGGGAAACTCGAATGACTTACTACATAGACGACGTTGAGATTGAAGTTAGATGGTAGTGGAAATAAAGAACGTAGATTTCCAAGGTAGGACATCTCTTTTCCTCGTTGAATTTTTTAATGCCAACGGCGATTGCCCACTGTTACGCAATACTTGGCTTCAAGCTTTCGATCAAGACTTAAAATTCGAAAGCCCTAAAATGCCGATTGTAGGATTGTTTCTTTTTCGCACTCGGAAGATGAAACTTCAAAACTAAGAGGCGCTCCTTACGTTATTTGAATCAACCTTCTCTAAGGTATTCATGGTTATCCCTTGTTATTCCTTAGCGGTGAGGCGTACGAGAAGCGCTGTAGCAAGACCTAAACCTACGGTCAACAAGATCCAAGAGATCCATATCACCTCAACGAAGCCTGTATTGCTAGTTTCAAAAACGCCTAATGTGTCGGCAAGGAAGGTGACGACCAGTGACAACCAAAACAACGTCCATGCGACTAGCCAAACTTTTTCACAACTCCTCATCGTTTCTTCATACCTCCTACTCCCAACGCCATATTCTCCTACCCATGAGTACCTCAGGGAGCACGAAGAAGAGGCCCCAGCTGGCTACCCCCAAGACCTGCACAAGATCAAGTGGACCCAGCGGTACCAAGTGGAACATGGACGCGGTAACAGGTATGTAGGGTATGGCGAGCGTTGGGACAATCGATGAAACCTCGGCGGCGACGAAGAACTTATTCCTGAGAGCGCTGCGCCCCATCCGCCAAACGCTGCGTCTCTCGGACCGGCAGTTCCAGACGATAAACAGCTCGAACATGGTCGCCTGCACAAAGGCGGTGGTCCTCGCCTCAGCCAAGGTAAGTTCCCTCGCTACCTCATTTATTGGTCCGTTTGGCCAACCCCAAGGGTGTGTTGGAAACACGTAATAGTTCAGAACGAAAAGAAGTATCGTTCCGGTTGACTGTAGAACAAATGACGTTATGATGAAGGCGCCCATTCCGTGCAGTATGCCCTCTCCAGGCTTGCGGGGCGGCCGCTTCATCACATCCTCGTCAGGCGGGTCGGTTGCTAATGACACTGCCGGCGCGCCATCCGTGACCAAGTTTATCCATAGCAACATTGCTGCGGTCAAAGGTAATGGGAAGAGCTCTTCTCCCCCAGCTCCGGCAAGCCCGGCAAGCAAAGCGAAGGTCCCTATGACGAGGACCTCGTCGAAGTTGCACGAAATAAGAAAACGGACATACTTTCTCACGTTGTCATATATGATTCTCCCCTCCTCCACAGCCCTGACGATTGTGGCGAAGTTGTCGTCCATCAGGACTATGTCCGAGGCCTCCCGGGTCACGTCCGTGCCAGATATGCCCATTGCAATGCCCACATCTGCGCTTTTTACAGCTGGGGCGTCGTTAACGCCATCGCCAGTCATAGCCACGACATGACCCTTCTTCTTCAGCGCCCTGACTATTCGCAACTTGTGCTCAGGAGACACGCGGGCGTAAACACTCACATCCTCGACGACCTTGTCGAACTCCTCCTCGTTCATCCTGTCCAGCTCGGCGCCGGTCAGGACGAGGCTGCCCTCCCTCATGAGCCCTATCTCCCTCGCGACGGCGATGGCGGTGAGCCTGTGGTCTCCCGTTATCATCACTGTCTTTATCCCCGCCTCCTTGCACCTCTTGTTGGCCTCAACCGCCTCCTCCCTCGGGGGGTCTATCATTCCCTGTAGACCGACGAACGTGAGGTTATTCTCCAGCATCTCCTCGTCAAGTTCCTCCGATTCCTTGGGTACCTTTTTGAATGCCATACCAAGAACACGCAGGGCAGCGCTGGCAAACTCTTCGTTGACTTTTAGGATCTCTTCCTTTTTTGCGTCCGTCAGTTCCACTTCATTTTCATTTTCCAAAAACTTCGTGCAACGTTCCAAGACGACTTCAGGTGCGCCCTTCATGAATACGAGCTTATCTCCTCCGAGAGTTGAGTGAACACTAGTCATACGCTTTCTTTCAGAGGTGAAAGGCACCTCCCCCACGCGTGGATATGTCTTCTCCAGTTCTGTCTTTTCAAGCCCTGCCTTCGAGGCGGTTACGATTAGAGCCCCTTCCGTAGGATCACCTACGACACGCCAAACGCCGTTATCCTGTTGCAGAGTAGCGTTGTTGCACAAGGCTCCGATCTTCAAGAGCAGCAAGAGGCTTTCATCCCTCTTCGGATCAAACGGATCACCGTTATTGTAGAACTCCCCTCTTGGCTCATACCCAACTCCAGTTACTTCGACGACCTTGCCTCCGTAGTAGAGTTTCCTGACGGTCATCTCACCCTTGGTCAAGGTGCCGGTCTTGTCGGAGCAGATCACGGTGACGGCGCCCAAACTCTCAGCTGAAGACAGCTTTCTTATAAGGGCGTTACGGCGTGCGAATTCTCGGGCGCCTAAGGCCAAGCTGATCGTCACTATAGCCGGCATGCCCTCTGGGACCACCGAGATCGCCAAGGCAATCGAGGACATGAAGGAGTCAACAAAAGCCTTAACCGCAAGCCCCTCAGCCAAAACCTCGAGGACGAAAATAACGACGCATAGAATGAGAACGGCATAAGCTATTTGTTTGGCGAACCTGTCTAACTTCTTCTGAAGAGGAGTTTCCTCCTCCTCGGCCGTTTGTACAAGCTCGGCTATTCTACCGAACTCCGTGCCAATGCCGGTCGATGTGACTACAGCTTTCCCTCTACCGTAGATTATATGGGTAGCCATAAAGAGCATGTTACTTCTCTCGGCAGCAGGTACATCTGTCTTAACGGTGACATGCGCGCTTTTGTTAACAGGGGTGGACTCACCTGTTAAGACGGCTTCGTCAACCTTAAGCTCGACGGATTCGATCAGCCGCGCATCAGCCGGAATTGTATCTCCAGCTTCGACGAGCAAGAGGTCACCTGGGACGACCTCTCGGGCAGGAACAACCACCTCCTTGCCGTCGCGCATCAAGCGCGCCTTAGGCGCGGCCAACTTCTTCAGCGCCTCAAGGGCTTTTTCCGCGCGGTACTCTTGAACAAAGCCAGCCACCGCTACCAGCACAACTATTATTCCGATCGTGATAGCGTCCGTATATGCTTCGAGGAAATTCTCAGCCACACCCCTTAGCAGGTCGTAGTACCCTATTGCGACTGAAAGAGCCGTGGCTACTAAGAGCAGTATGACAAAGATGTCCTTGAACTCTCCAAGAAACATCTGCAACACAGTTGCTCGTTTCTTTTCCATCAACTCGTTGTATCCGTATTTTTCCAACCTCTCACGAGCTTCCTGAGAGGACAGGCCTCTATTCGTTGTGCCCAAAGCGCGAATGACATCCTCTATATCCATGGCGTGGAAAGATGTTGGTGCGCGTGAGGCACTTTGCGATGTCACCAGCTGACCTCGCATTTCAGATTCCGTTACTCCATCTACCTCCGACCGCAACCGTCGACGCACTTTGGTTAAAAACTTTAATCCTCGCTGGATCCCCCTAGAAGATCTTTGACCTCGAACAACCATGTTACTATGTACCTAAACGTTGTGTCATCAAGCTCGGTGCCCTGTTGCTCGCCCCTTGGTCATTGTACATACGTAGGACCTCGTCCTTCGCGGATGCCCTTTCAGCATACGAGTTGAACGCGTTTTAGACAACGAAGCTCTACAGTTCACTTAGACAGGAAAAACCAATTAAAGAAGGCCAGCGATAGGGCCCGGGTGTAGGTGGTGAACTAACGTCTTAATTCCATGTCGATACGCGACATCCATTCGCTGATCTTGATCTTCTGCGGACACTTCTCCTCGCAGGTTCTGCAGCCTACGCATGCGCTCGCGCGCTGTTCCTTCGGGAAATTATCGCTGTTGTAAAACCACTTGTTACGATCCATTATGTTGTAAGCAACACCGTCGTTGTAAATCTCGAAGTTTCTGGGTATGTCCACGCCGTTCGGGCAGGGCATGCAATAGCCGCACTTCGTGCATGGAATTGGACGAAGGCCTCTATAAGTCAAATGTACTCGGGTTACCAGTTCCAGGTCCTCCTTAGACAACGTCCCCACGCCTGATCTCGAAGCGAACTCTACGTTGCGCACAACCTGTTCCATCGTGCTCATCCCGCTTAAAACCACAGACACCTCAGGCTTGTTCCAGAGCCATTGAAACGCCATCTCGACAGGGTCCTTGCCCGCCTCGTCCCAGATCTGCTTCACGGCAGGAGGAGGATTCGCCAAAGCCCCTCCCAGTAAAGGCTCCATTATAACTACGGCTAGCCCTCTTCCAGCTGCGTACTTCAGGCCTCTAGTTCCAGCTTGGATGTCCTCATTCTCATAGTTGTACTGTATTTGGCAGAAAGCCCATTTGTCGTAGCCGTCCACGATTTCCTTGAATACCTCGAAGTCGTCGTGGAAACTGAACCCCAAGTATTTTATCCTGCCCTCTGAAATGGTCCTCTCAGCCCATTCGAAAACGTTCAGACTCTTCATCTTTGACCACCTGCTTCTGTCCAAGGCATGGAGAAGGTAGAAATCAACGTAGTCGGTCTGAAGCTTCTTAAGCTGCTCGTTGAAAAACCTGTCCATGTCCTCGTGAGAGTTCACAAGCCAGGTCGGCATTTTAGTGGCCAGCCTGACTCTCTCCCTGTAACCTTCCCTCAGAGCGTTGCCCACGACCACCTCGCCGTTGCCACCGTGATATGGGTAGGCGGTGTCTACGTAGTTAACGCCATGGTCTATGGCGTACCTTATCATCTTGATGGCCTCAGGCTCATCGACCTTGGAGTGATCCCCGCCGATCGTGGGAAGCCTCATGGCCCCAAACCCAAGAGCGGAGACCTGCCAGTCTAACTTTCCGAATTTTCTAAACTTCATCTTAGCACGCATCAGAAGGCAAGTACTATTAAAATTTGATACCGCGCTTGGGATCATACTGCTCAGCGCGCCTTGTGGGTTGATGAAAAATTTTAAAAATTGGCAGGAGCAGGGTCGATATCGATGTGATATTGGTGATCATTTTTTAAGTTAAATAATCACAGCGAACTAGAACAATTCTCAAAGGCTATGATTTATCTCCAGCCGTACAGGTACATTATCTGCGGTGTGACAAATGTTTCTATGATGCCAGCTACGATGAACAGAGGTACTAGACCAAGAGCTATATGGACCGCTCTTACAAAAGCCCTACCGAGCTCTGTTTCTGAGTTCGAGATGCCCCTTTTTAACGCCTTTAAGAATTCAAAACCCAGGCTCAAGCCCGCCGATCCAGCGATTATGAAGGCAGGGAGCTCGACTACACCATGTGGGAGTATCGCTGCCAAGAATAGGGTTAAGTTTTGGACAACATCCTCAACTACCCCTAGCACGAAACCGTTGAAGACCAGCGTTACCAAGACTGGGGCAACGAATATGATGCCTGAGAGGGTTGTGGCCAGCGACACCTGCCAATTGTGGAAGGATATGTCGAGGGCGAGAAAGGGCAGGCCGTACATGACTTCGGACAAGGGGTTTGCCCTACCGGGCACGTATCCCAGAGCGTAGATTACCTGCCTGATCCCGGAGGACGACATCTGTTTCCCAAGGATCGCGCCCACGGAAAAGACTATTGCCGAGGAAAGGTGGAACGATGCACTTCTGGGCTCCACAACGAAAACAGCAAGCTCGTGCAAACCCTCCTTGACCTTTTCAAACCCCGTCCTTAAAACATGGGAAAAAACGTCTTTGAAAACAGGAGGACCCACGGGAAGCGGTATTACGACGGGCTCAGGTTTTGCCTTGAGAAAAACCGCGGTCTTGAAGATGTGGAAGACCGGCGTCACGAGAAAACCCACGATGATAGTTGCAATCGATGAGATCTGTACGCCGAGCAGGCCAGTCGCCAGCGAGACTAGGCCCACCAACACCAAGGACGAGGCCCTTAGAGCGCAGTAAACTATCGTATTAACGGTAAGTTTCGTGCACACCTTCGTGCTTCTCCTGACTGCGGCGAAGCCGTAGGAGCCGTCCGCGGCTGCGGGATAAGCATAGATCGTTAGGAACGCAAGAATTGATGTGAAGACTAGCGAGAGCAGTATCAGCCCTGACCACAAGATGAGCCTGTCCGCGAACAACAGCGGATATTGCAAGGAATCTGGCCTCGCGAACGACAGGCGCAGAATATCGTAGAATATTGAGGCTAGTGCTACCAGCAGGGGACCGAACTTTAAGGTTTCAACCATCAGCACCGTCCAAGCCATTTTGGCCCATCTTACTCTCATCTCTTTGAACACATCCCCAAATGAAAGCGCGCCTTGGTGCAGCAAACGGAGGTAAGAACCGTATTCAGCGGAATTCAGAAAACCCCCAGCTATTACAGATACTATTAAAAACATGGACGCAGACATGACGATTACAAATATAATCGTCGGGGCAATCGAAGATAGTGTTGAAAACAATGCCGACAAATTCCTTGCTCTGATCGCTTCTGCGAGTGCACTGAGGGCACCCGATGCGCTTAGCTGAGAGAGGCCGAACAGGAGTGCAATTACTATCACAGATTGTTTTAAAACATCAACAGCGCTGCTTAGCATCACTGGAAGTACTGAAAGTGGGTTCAGTCTCCAGAGCCAATAGGATATGTTGAATAAGCTCTCAAGATTGGCGTGCTTAACGGATAAAGGGTAGGGTGGCGAAGGCAGTTCCTGGAGCATCTCCGGCGACGGCTGGATGTGCATTACAAAAGATACCCTCCAAAAGTATTTTAGCCTTTATGCTCAGAAATGTTTAAAATTGCTTACACGGGCAGAACGGTGACTTCTGCTTTTTCAACTTTGGTTGAATTTACCGGGCTTCAGGAGACGACGCTGCACCGATGAAACTTCCAGGATTATATTGGCAGTTATGCGTGTGCATACTCAAAGTTCACTGTGTTGGCATTTCAAAATTTGCATAGTCAACTGTTTATATCACGTTGACATCCTGAAAAGCGAAGCATGGAGGATGTGGGTTCGGTGTTTTTACGCTCTCTTGACCACTTCTCGGAGGGCAAGTAAAGAATTTCGGATTTCCAAATAAGCCTTTCAAGGCATCTCGAAAGCTAACAATTATATCATCAGGGCTCATCTATAGAGCGGCAGACAATGAGAGTAAAGGTAGACGCTGGAAGGCACATGCGTGTGGAATGTCCAGTTCTAATCCCGTTAAATCCCAGTGACAGAGATTTTCCTACCGCTGTTAAAAGTACAATAACCGGAAAGGTTTTCCCATGCCAGCTCGTTGAGGAGAGGGATGGCCGCAGATTGCTTGTTTTCGTGATCGACTTCTTGCCGGCAGGCAAGGTCGACATCCTGGAGGGAGTTGACTATGACGTGGCCGGAGGGGTGGAGGTCAAGCGTGATGACTACAAGGTTGACTTCCTGTCGGATGGTAACCTCATAACTACCTTTAACTTTTCCGGAGAGTACTCGAAACCCTTCTTCTTCCCAGTTTTGGGACCTTACAACAGCCATATAACGAGGAGCTTCCCGATGGCGGTGGTTGAAGGAGAGCAAGCAGACCACCCGCATCACAGGTCTATGTGGACGGCGCACGGAGATGTTAATGGCGTTGACTTCTGGTCAGAGGGAGAAGGTTGCGGGAGGCAATCACACGTGGCCTTCTTGGACCTCGAGGGAGGGCCTGTCCTAGGCAAGATGACCTCCTTGGTGGATTGGCTTGACAACGGAGGGGAGAGGGTTTTGCTGGAGTCAAAGAAGGTGGTCTTTTACAAGACCACACACCACTTGAAAATAATAGATTACGAGATATCCTTGTTTGCGGTAGAGAAAGATGTCAGATTTGGCGATACTAAGGAAGGAGGATTGCTATCAGTGCGAATGGCCACACGGCTGTGTGAAGATATGGGTGGCAGGATAGAGAATTCCTTTGGAGGCATAGGCGAACAGGAGACGTGGGGAAGGAGAGCTCATTGGTGCAACTATTCGGGGCCTGTCGACGATGAGGTCTTAGGGATCGCGATACTGGATCACCCCTCGAACCCAAGACACCCCACGTACTGGCACGTCAGATCTTACGGGCTGTTCGCGGCCAATCCCTTTGGCATCTCGGCTTTTACAGGTAACGACAGAGTTAGCGGGGAGCTGCTATTGAAGGCAGGGACAAAGGTAACTTTCAGATACAGGGTTGTGCTGCACCTAGGATATGCTTGGGAGGCCAACATACCCAGCAGGTTCATAGATTACGTCTTTCCCCCGAGGGTAGAATTGGAAACTTGAAATTAGCTGACGTATCCAAATAACCTAAAATGCACCTGATCACGATTCTGCCAACATAGTGCCAGAAACTTTGTTGATTATCTTCAACAGGTTTTCCATGCAAATCTTGCTAGCCAAGAAACCCTCTTTTGAAAAAACGTCCCCGCCGGGCCTTGTAACCTGAACACTAGTTAGCTCGCTCGAAAGCCTCCAATGCGTTTCCAAGGAAAGAAAGCCGTCGTAGCCATCGTCCAGAAGTGCTGAGAGCTGATTCTGATAATCTACTTCACCTTCGCCGATTGCCCTGAACTCAGGCAAACCGCGCTCACCAGATCTAACGCCGTCTTTGATATGCACGTGAGATACCAGACCCCTTACGTGACGGTAACCTTCGGGATATGGTATTTCGCCCTCTGGGTCCATTATGTCGTTCCCCGGATCCCATAGGACACTTACGGATTCGTATCCAAGCCTATTGACGAAGTCAGCTGTCAACCTACCGTTGGTCAGGTAGGTTGATGGCTCGTTCTCAACACATAACAATACACCCTCGTCCTCAGCGATGTCTGCCGCTTTTCTAAATTTGGTCAAGATCTCGTTGAGGTTCTCCCCGTAGCTGCCCGACCTCCAGAAGGCGAAGACCCTTATCAACCGTACATCTAACCTCTTTCCTAGCTCTATGACATCGTGTAACATCCGCAGGTGCTCTTCATACTCGGAACTATTGTGCAGGTTTGACTTGAAGATGGGGGACGCTATGGCGCACGCCCTCAAGCCGTTAGAGTCGAGGATTTCGAATAACTCTTTAGATCTGCCTAAGAGCTCGTGTGGTGACAGGTTCCAGAGCGTTCTTATCTCGACTCCGGCGAGGTTAAAGGTCTTCGCAAAACTGACGACGTCGTTAAGATCTTGGGAGACCTCATCCGTTATTACCGATAGCTTGAACATGCATACTACTAGCCGGCGGCGAGATTAAATATTTGTCCGTTGTTCATGCCCGGACTTGTCAGTTTTATTTGCGGAACACCTCACGGAGTACGAACAAGATAACGTGGAGAGGTCTCAACTGTATCTCACTCCTAGTTTTACACACTCCCAAGGTCGCTCGTCTATTAGCTTGTAGGCTTCCACAACCTGCTCAAAATTCACAATAGGGTCCAATATACCTTGAACGTTTAGCTTCTTCTTAACGAAAAGCTCGACTACGGTATCGTATATCCTGTTCCTGTCCCAAAGCGGATGTTCCCTGTAGGGCTCGCTCTCCACCCTGGCACCGGATATCAACGCTAGCCTGTTGAAGTGAAACTCTTCGCCCAAGTACAGGCCACGAGCTTCGCCGTGGTACCACGAAACGGGGATCACAGCACCTCCGTATCTAGTTGCTCTAATTGCCTGGTGAAGCGCTTGATAGCTTCCGCTCACCTCAAGAGAAACATCAACACCTTTGTCGCCCGTCAGCGCTCTGATCTTCATGCCTACGTCTGCCGATGAGGGATCGATAACGTGGTCTGCCCCAAACCTTTCGGCGAGGTGACGACGTTTCTCCACTGGCTCAACGGCTATGACGGACGAGCACCCTGATAATTTGCACATTTGGACTGCGAGAAGCCCTATAGCGCCCATACCGAAGACAGCGACTCGATCCCCCAACCTGATGTGGCCCTCCCTTACTGCCATGAGCGCGACCGTAGCAGGGTCGATGCAGACCAGCTCCTCATCGCTTACGCCTTCCGGGGCAAGCACAACCTGCTCCTCGTAGACGGTATGCGTCTCCCTGATCGGGAGATAGCCGTAAACCCTGTCGCCAACCTTGAACTTGGAAACACCCGGAGATACGGCCTCTACGATGCCCACCGTCATGTTTCCGAGGTGAAATGGAAAACCAACCGAATTCCCCGTTTCGGCCTTCTCGAAGTTAACGAAGACCATGCGCTCTTGATCGTAGTACTTGCTTGAAAAGGGGGATTGCCCTTTGAAGAGGATTAGGGTCGTGCCGTGCTTTTCGGCTGAGAAGGTGCTCCTTATGCGAAGCTCCCTATCTTCAAGAGGCCTCTCAACATATTCTAATAATGCTGGCTTTCTAGGCCCTACGGCCACTAACTCCCTAGGCATGTCACCACGTCATAATGTCAACCTTTAAGTTTTTGCTCAACGCGCGCTTGCCCTTTGAACATGCGGGCATCTTTTGAAAAGGCGAGGAAAGACATAACACGGAGACTGAAGCTGCGGTCAATCGTAAGAGTATGCGGTTTAATTCGTTTAATGAGGAGAGCGCCAAGACCTTATCAGAAACAACGACACACTCGGTCATTGGAGTGCAAGTATATTAACTAAAGTCGAAGATAGAGCCGGAATTCGTTCTGCCAACCTGCCAAAATCGAAGGAATTTAAAAGCGAAAAGCAAGAAAATAAAGACCGTAAAAAAACTTAAAAGCGTACTACGAACAGGAAAGGGCTCGAATCCAACATGTGGGAATTCTTCGCTCTCGCTTCTGGTTTAATATCAGTAGCATTCGCTTCAATCCTTTTCTTCTACGTGGATAGGCACAACAGCGGCGACGAAAAGATAAGGGAAATCTCCGACGCAATAAGGTTGGGATCTAGGGCGTATCTCAGGAGGCAGTTCCTAACTCTCATGGCTTTCACTGCCGCAGTGGCAGTTTTGTTAATCCTATCGATGGGGGTTTATGTGGCGTTTGCTTTCACCGCAGGGTCCCTGTTCTCTGCGCTTGCTGGCGTATTCGGCATGGAGGTGGCTACCAGGGCGAACGCGAAGTCGGCCTGGGGTTCCCGTGAAAGCCGAGGCAAGGCATTCACTATAGCGTTCTTCGGAGGCAGCGTGATGGGTTTGTTAGTGGTTGGAACCGCGCTGGTGGGGATCGGCATATTCTATATAATCTTCAAGAACCTCGACATTGTTCTCGGCTTCAGCCTTGGTGCAAGCATGACGTCGCTCTTCGCCAAAGCTGGAGGTGGCATCTACACAAAGACTGCTGACATAGGTGCCGACCTCGTTGGCAAGGTGGAGCTTGGAATACCTGAGGATGACCCCCGCAACCCTGCGGTTATAGCTGATAATGTAGGCGACAACGTTGGAGACGTTGCCGGAATGGGTGCTGATCTGTTCGACTCGTACGTGGCGAGCATAGTAGCAGCCATGATCGTCGGCTTTGAGACGATGAGACAATATCAAGGGGGCATCTACGTAGTCGTGCCGCTCATTTTAGCCTCGATTGGGATTTTCTCGTCTATTATCGGAATGGTCTTCGTGAAGCTCAAAGCTGGGTCGAAACCTGGAGTGGCCCTGAACATGGGAACTTTTTCGACCTGTGCCATATTCATAGTTTTGCTCTACCTGGTCGTCTGGTTTTTGAACCTAAGCCCAGCGGTCTTCTGGGCAACTGCATTAGGCCTCGCGTCGGGAGCAGTTATGGGGGTGACTACAGATGTTTTTACGTCGGTGGATAAAGGTTCCGTGAGGAGGACCGCGAATTCGGCGAGGACGGGCGCGGCCATAAACATACTTTCAGGGTTCTCGTATGGCATAGTCAGTATAATGCCACCGGTGATTAGCATATCGGCGGCGACGTTACTCTCGTGGTACGTTGCGAGCCTCTTTGGAATAAAGGAGATCTACGGGGTGGCGGTCGCGGCTGTCGGGATGCTTTCCATAGTCGGGATGATAGTGTCAGCGGATGCCTATGGTCCCATAGTAGATAACGCAAAGGGCATCGCTGAACAGGCAAGTATGGGGGAGGGCAATATCGAGATATTGGATAGCCTTGACGCTGCTGGAAACACAGCCAAGGCTGTGACCAAAGGCTTTGCCATAGGTGCTGCGGCGCTCACAGTGCTCGCGCTATTTCACGCTTACTCCGAGCTTGTCGACTTGGAAACCCTTGACTTGATGGAGCCTCATGTCCTGGCGGGTTTGTTCATAGGGGCATCAATACCACCCCTGCTTTCGGCACTTCTCATCCTTGGAGTTCAGAAGAATGCCTTCCTCATGGTCGAGGAGGTTAGGAGGCAGTTCAAAGAAATACCCGGCCTAATGGAGGGGAGGGCGAAGCCGGACTACGCTAGGTGTGTCGACATATCTGCAAAGGGGGCGTTGAAGGAGCTCATATTGCCAGGTGTGGTCTCGTTGGCATCACCGGTTGCGGTTGGATTGTTTTTGGGGAAGGGTGCCCTAGGTGGCTTCCTTGCCGGTAGCATAGTTACAGGCATCATCTTCGCGCTTTTCATGGCTAATGCTGGCGCCACATGGGACAACGCAAAGAAACTTATAGAGTCAGGAGAGTTCGGGGGACCCGGGTCGGAGGCGCACAAAGCTGCAATCGTAGGCGACACGGTTGGCGACCCATTCAAGGACACTGCCGGACCTTCACTGAACACGTTGATAACAGTAATGTCGTTAATGGCTTCGTTGTTTGGACCTCTCATAGTGAAGTTTGCTTTGATTTAACCGCCTGTGAGAGGCAAACTCTTAGGGCGATATTGCTGACATGCGCGTACTTTTACCTTGAAAGCCTATTGCGTGTTCCCCAGATTAGACAAGCCCGATTTGATGAAATCGGTCAGGCGGCTCTGCGACAACAAAGATTTGAATAGAGTGCTTTCCCTTACTACCTTAGATATAGGGCACCTTATGCTAACAGATACGTGACGGACTGCATCCCTCAAATTGGAAAACCTCTCAGGTTTCGAGGAAAGAGCCCTCCTCACACCCTCTCTTACATGCCAAACGCCCACAGGAAGAACATATCCAGGTTTAGCTTCTCTCAACACCACCACTGTGGCCTGCTTTTTGATGTTGTTCAAGAACTCGGCCACAGCGAACCTCGCGGCGTAGTAGCAACCGCCTATCCTTGCGTAAGTCGTCCTGCCTGACCTACCTTCAAAGTCAGAGCCTATTGCGATCTCTTCGGCATATCTGTTCCAAACAGAGCCCGGATGGAAGATCTCAATAAGCTCGTAACTCCAATCTCCCGGTGCCAAGAGCACAAGGTACAGGTTGTCCATGCTCCTTGAACTGAACACCAAGTAATCACTGATGGGTGGGTTGAGCTTAATATCCTCTATCAGCTTGAGACCAAGGGTGCTATCAACCGCGGTTATGCTCCACCTAGTCGGGACGAGCTTTCTCTTCCTGGCATCTCCGAGAGCCCCTACGCTCAAAGCCCTTTGAATGGACGAGACGTTCACCCCCTTGAAGTATAGCTCGAGCATGCCTTCGGTTGCCTTCATATCGGTGTCGGAGAAGGCCCTTTCTAAACGCCTGTCGACCCTAACGCTGTGAGCACGTAGAGACTCAACGAGACCCGATGGACCGAACGGTTGGGCGTCGGAATCAAAAACTATCCTGCCGGATGGGGGTTTTGTGAAGATGGCTTCGCAATCAACCGGCGCTTCGGCCAAGGACATCTCCTGGGTGAGCTCGAACAGCCTGCCAGCGACACTCGGCCTGTCTATCCTGACCCTGAAGGATCCCCTGACCAGATTTGCCCGCAACTGCACCAGAGAATCTAAGTTCAGGTCGAACCAGAGGGACTGGTTCTCGAAGTAAGAGGTGTCGCCTCTTTCCGGAGGTATGAGAGGGCCAGCGTATACGTATGGGTAGCCTATCCTACCTACGAAGACACCAGGTGGGGACGAACCTATGAGGCTCGTCGAGGATATCTTTTTGGAGATGTCGAGCAGGCTCTCCCACCTCAACATAACCGGGCATCTCACCTTGCCGCAGAGGAGCCTCGAGCCCCGGCACAGCAGGCAGTTTGATCCCTTAGGTTTGACGAGCTTTATCCCTATCTCTAGCAACTCTCGGTTCTCGGTTAGCTCTGAGATGTCGCGCACCCAGTCTTCCTCCAAGCTACTAGGTTGATGTCTCATCCGAAGATTATATATCTTAGGGTAGGGTACTCAGGACGACCAATGGACATAAGGATCTACAACACCCTCACTAAGGCTGTCGAGAAGGTCGAGCCCTCTGAACCCGGAACGATCAAGATTTACGTCTGTGGTGCCACGGTGTACGACTTGCCGCACATAGGACACCTGAGGCACGAGATCGTATTCGACACTTTCGTGAGGTTCCTCGAGTGGGCGGGTTATAAAGTTAGATACGTCCAAAACATAACCGATATAGACGACAAGATAATAGAAAGGGCGAAAGAGCTGGGCATACCTCCCTCCGAGCTGGCCCTCAGGATGACGATCGAATACTTCAAGGTCATGGATGCCGCGAGGGTTGGCAGACCCTGGCTGGCTCCTAGGGCGACAGACTACATAGAAGAGATGGTGCGCTTCATAGAGAAGTTAATCGATAAAGGTTATGCCTACGTCTCGAACGGAGATGTTTACTTCTCGGTAAAAAAATTTGAGGGGTACGGGAAGCTCTCAGGCCAGACGCTGGATGCCCTTAAGCTCGGTGCGAGGACAGAGGCGTGGGAGAAGAAGCGAAGCCCCGAGGACTTCGCGCTTTGGAAGTCGGCCAAGGAGGGTGAACCCAGCTGGCCTAGCCCTTGGGGCCGTGGCAGGCCGGGGTGGCACATCGAATGTTCGGTGATGTCGCACAGGACATTGGGTATCACTCTGGATATACACGGAGGAGGCACCGACCTGATATTCCCACATCACGAGAACGAGATCGCACAGTCAGAGGCGGCACTGGATAAGCCGCTTGCTAGGTACTGGATGCACCACGGCATGGTCAACATAAGGGGTGAGAAGATGTCAAAGAGCCTAAGGAACGTAATTTACGCCAAAGACGTCTTGGGGAGATATGGGGCTGATGCGGTTAGGTTTTACGTGCTTAGAACGCACTACAGGGTGCCGATGGAGTTCGACTTCGAAGACCTAGATAACGTACGTAATACTGTGGAAAAGTTGGGCAGGAAAATTTTGTACATAGGCAAGGTGGCGTCTGGCCAAGGTGGTATGGAAGACATAGTTGAGGAGTCCAAGGAGATATTTGGGGATTGCATGGCGGATGATTTCAACACGCCCAAGGCTATAGGTGAGCTTGTCAGATACACAGACCTAGTGTACGAAAGGGCAGCTTCGGGAAATACACCATCCAACAAGGCCTACGTAGATTTACTGGAACTCTGGAACGTCATGAAAATCTTCACAGGAACGGAGTACCTCCAGCTGAAGGAAGAACAGGCTCCGTCAGGCACGGTATGGCTCTCGGATAGCAAAAGAAGAGAGCTTGCCTTCATAGATGCGTTGTTGGAAGTGAGGGAGGAGGAGAGGAGACGTGGCAACTACGAAATGGCCGACAGAATAAGAGCTCGGTTGCTGGAGCTCGGCGTCGTCGTAGAGGATACCCCGTCCGGTCCGAGGTGGCACTACGCTTGGCTCTGAAATATTGTGCGTGATAAACACAGATGGAAGTCAGCCTTTAATCAAATTTTTAAGATATGCTTCGGCCTAAGTTGAAAGATGATTTCGCCCTTATTCCGAGAACTTCGCAAGGCCCCTAGTTACGGTTTTGACACCTTCCGGCGGTTCGGAGAAGCTCAATTTAGTGAGCTTGTGCATTGCTACTAAATCCGGTCTGAAAGGCTCTAGCTCCTTCGGCAGATACACCTCGCAAAGTAGCTGGCTTTTTAGGCTGAGGCCTTTTTCCTTTTTGTATCCCCATATGGAGGAGTTTACGTCCATGAACTTATCGAATAGGTTAGAGTCGAAGGCGGGTACACTTACCTTTCCGACCCAACCCTGCTCAAGAGCACCTCTGCCGTAGAGGTTCCTGAGCAAGAAGTCCGTCACGAAGGGGACTATCGGGTGTAACATTATTAACAGAGATCTGATTGTCGTATGCAAAGTATACCAAGCGGACTTCGCCTGTTCCTCGTTAAAGTCTCCGGCCATATACGCCCTCGACTTAACGGCTTCAACATAGTGGTCAGCAAAGGCCTTCCATGTAAAGGACTTCAGCAAGTTAGATGGTTCAAAGGTGTCGAGTTCCTCGTAGCCTTCCTCCACCTTCGAGATCACCTCGTTCAGCTTTTGAAGAAATACCCCATCAAGTGGTTCCAGCCTACTGACCCCTTCCACTCTTGGGAAAGAGGATATGAACCTCGACAGGTTCCAAAGCTTCGTTATGAATAAAGACGCGGCCCTGACTTTCTCTTCGGAGTACCTGTAGTTGGATCCAAGCTTCGCTTCTGAGGCTGCCCAGAACCTGAAGGCATCTGCACCGTATTTCTCAACTACCTCGTCAGGGTACACGACGTTGCCTTTGGATTTGTGCATGGCTTGTCCTTTCTCATCCAACCCCATGCCGCTTATCCTCACCTCCTTAAACGCAGGCCCGCCGGTCAAGAGGTATGCTCTCAGGATCGAGTAGTAGAGCCAAGTCCTTATGATATCATACCCCTGAGGCCGCAGTGAAGCAGGTGCGGCCCTCTTGTAGAGCTCTTCGTCGTGACCATAACCTATTATGTAAAGCTCAGAGATGCTCGAGTCCATCCAGGTGTCGAATACCCTTTTTTCACCCTCGAATTCGGACGAACCGCAATTCTCACAGCGGGCGCCAGCAGGTGGATCTTCTTTCCAAGGTCTATAGTACCTGCCCTTGGGAGGTAGGTAAGGAGTTCTGCACTCCTTGCAATACCAGATTGGGATCTCAGTTGCATAGAAGCGTCTTCGTGAGATGGGCCAATCCTCGGCTATGCTGTCTAACCAGTTTTTGAGCAATTGCCTGGATTCAGGCGGGAAGAATTTGATCTTGGCGGAGACGCTTTCAACCTCTCTCAGAAAATCCAATTGCCTTAAATAGAATTCTTGAGATTCTATTATCTCGACAGGTGATTTACATCTCCAGCAGATAGGTGTGCGGTGGACTATTGGTTCCACTTTTCGAATAAGACCTGCGTTTTTTAGGTCTTGGGTGATTTTTTCGCGAGCCTCTCTAACGGTAAGGCCGCCGTATTTCCCCACCTCGCTCTTCATCCTTCCGTTCTCGTCTATGACAACCGTGGGTTGAAGCCTGAGCTCCCTGAAGAGCCTGACATCCGAGTAGTCGCCGTAACTGCAGATCATAACTAGCCCTGTGCCAAAGCTAGGGTCGGCGGCCGGGTGCTCGTAAATGCTAACCTGCTTGTTGAAAAAGGGAACAACTGCCGATTTGCCTCTTAGGTGTTTATAACGTTCATCGTCGGGATTGTAGATGACGGCGGAACATGCCATTATTAGCTCAGGTCTAGTTGTTGCGATCGTGATCCTCTCACCTGTTTCTTTTACGGTGAAGTCGACGTACACCAGATTCGTGGGCAGCTCTTCGTACCACACATCCGCGTCTGCTAAACTGGTTCCACATCTTGGGCAGAAGTTAACCGGTTTGCCGGCTTCGTAGATGAGCCCTCTCTTCCAGAGGTCTATGAAGGTCGCCTGCGTTACAGCCCTGTACTCTGGCGAATCGGTTCTGTATGCCGATTCTAACGCAGCGCTCATGCCCAGCGCCCTCGCTTGGCTTATCAGATTCGACTCGACCTTGTCGAGGTACTCCTTGCACATCCGTATGAAATCCTCCCTTGGCAGTTCCCTTGCTAACACCTTGTACTCCCGCTCTACTATGACCTCTACAGGCTGTCCGTTCCTGTCCAAACCGAAGGGAAAAAGGACGCTGTAGCCCTTGAGAGATTTATACCTGGCGACCATGTCCTGTTGGACATAGTGGGCAGCGCTTGCCACGTGAAATTTATCCGTGGTGTATGGGGGCGGCGTGTCTATCGAGTATATGGGCTTGTCCGGCGCTAATTTGAATCTGTAGAGTCCCTCCCTTTCCCAGACCTTGATGAGCTCTTTTTCTGCCTCCGGATCCCATCTGCTCCTTTCGATCAACGGGCTGAACTTTCTAGCACCCAACAGTTTCACCGAAGAACGTCTAAAATGCTAAGAATCATTTTTAAGCATTTGCTTTGGCCAACGTTCTTCTTAGACGTTTCGAGATTATTCCAACAGGCCTCCTCGCCATTATTTGTAGAGAGTTACGTTGCTATGTTACATCTTGAACGTTCTCCGAACACTTTCCGCAGAAAGACTCGAGCAACCTTCTGATATCTTCAAGCTCATCGCCAGAAGGGTAGTTCGTGAGCTCCATGACAGGAGCGTGCATCCTGAAACCGGCAGCCTCTAGCTTGGAGGTAACTTGATCCGCACCATAGCCGCCCCAAAGCTTCGTCAGCAACACGGCAGCTAGCTTGCCATCGCCTAGCTTCTTGATCCTGGTCAATTCGATTACGTTACTCATGGGCGGAAAGACCTCCGCCTCATAAGTTGGCGTCAGAAGCAGGACGCCGGCTGAATCCAAAATGTCGCTGAGTATTTCGTTCACATTGCTCTTTGAGACATCGTGCACCACGAGGTTTTGCATTTTGTCACTAAGTAAGTCGAAGACCAGCCTTGCTAACCGCTCGGTAAAGCCGTACATCGAACCATATATTACGGTAATCTTCTTTTTCCTCCTGAGCTCGCACCAAGAGGTCAGGGCTCGTGTGAAATCGCCTATCCTGTCCCTGAGCACGATGCCATGAGCTGGAGCTATGGTTTTCGCTTCTAATCCCAGCCTTCGAAGTTTCTCTAGGTCTTGGAGGACCATTCGCCTATACTTCGAGACTACGGTGGCGAAGTACTCTTTGGCGCCCTTGAGGTACAAGTCAAAGTCCACTTCGCTATCAAATGAAGGTCTATCAAAGGCTCCGAATGCACCGAACGCATCAGAGCTGAAGAGGATGCCCTCGTCTTGCAAGTAAAGGAACATTGTATCGGGCCAGTGTACCCACGGCAACTCTATTACCTTGAGAGACCTTCCTCCCACGACCAGTGAATCACCATCCTTGAGAACTTTCGTCTCGATGCCGAAGAGCCGCTTCATGAAAAATGCCGCCCTTGATGTGGAGTAGATCGCGGGACCTCCCAGCAGAGCGGAGGCTTCAGCCACCAATCCACTGTGATCTGGTTCCGTATGGAGAACCGCGATGTGCCTAACTTTGGTTGGGTCCACCACCTCACCTATCAGGTTGATTAGCTCACGAGCTTTTATGAAGTTTTTTGAAGAATCTATAAGAAGGTATTCGTCACCTCTTCCTACCAAGTAGGAGTTGTAGTTTACGCCATTAGGTATTGGCCATATGCTTTCGAAGAGCTTGCTTTCGAGGTCGGAAATGCTTAACCAGTACACCTCACTCCCTATCTTCCTCCAAGAGGTGGTGTGCATGGGACATTCCTTTAACTTTTGAATTTAAGTGTTTATAGAATTATATCAGGAAGGATTTGCAAACTGGGACTTTTGGAACTACTGAAAAGAGGTCGGCTCGCTCTATGAAAGAAAGCTTTTGTTATTAATGCCTCATTCAGGAAAAATTAAAATCCGATTTTAGAACGAGAGATTAAGAAGAAGTTGAAATACAATATAGTTTCCTTTGACTTTGGCGGCACCCTAGCTTACGAGGTAAAAGGTGAGGGCGCCGTACTCAAGAGCATCTTAAATAGGTTCGGTGTTGAGGTAGACTTACAGAGGCTTAGAAAGGCGTTCGAAGAGGCCAGAGTATGGTGGAGAGAGGAGAGGTCCAAGGGTGTGATTTGGAATGAACTTGGTCGTATTAATTTTGTCAGGATATTGCTCTCAAACCTCGGGTTGACGTCACAAGACGATGGCCTCGTCGAACTCGTAGCGCGGGCGTGGCCCGAGGCCATGGAGTTCCGGCCATACGATGATACAAAAACAACGCTTGAAGTCTTGCGTTCCATGGGTTTTAAACTCATCGTGATATCTAACGTGTCTTCTGGAGACGCCCTTCTTAAGTACATCGCAAAGGTTGGCCTCTCTGAATATTTTGAATTCCTAGTTGCCTCAGGCAACGTAGGCTTTGAGAAGCCTGACAGCAGGATATTTCTCATGGCATGCGCTATGGCAAGAACGAATCCCGAGAGGATGGTACACATAGGTGATGACTACGAGAAGGATTACCTCGGAGCTCTGAGGTCGGGATTAGGGGCTGTTTTGGTGGATCGGACAGGCAGGTATCAAGATGAAACTTTGACTAAGGTAAGAAGCCTGAGAGAACTCCCTGATGTGATTACAGGTCCGGAATAACGTTCTTGGTGTTGATGGCCTTAAGGCTTCAACAGCACTTTCAAAAATCCGGCTTTTCGCTCGGCCAAGTCTGAAAACACCTTGGCCGAATCCTCAAGTGGGAATACATGAGAAATTATGGGACGCAGCTTCAACCTGCCCGAGGATGCCACCTCAACCGCCCTTTGGAAGGTATAAGGGCTCCTGTACGAGGCGAATATCGACACCTCCTTATCATACAGCTCGAAGGGTTTGACGTGCCAGAGGTCATTCTCGGGCGCCACGCCGAAGATGAGGAGGCGCCCACCTCTCCTGGTCAGTTTGAACGCAGTATCAACAGCGGAGGCGCTACCTACGCACTCGATGGAGATATCGACTCCGGTTCCATTCGTCGCCCTCTTGATGAACTCGTTTGGGTCTTGGACCCTTGAGTTTATCACGTAGTGAGCACCAAGTTGCTCTGCGAGCCTGAGCCTGTCCTCCAACGTGTCTACTGCGAACACCCTCGTCGCCCCGCAGAGGTTTACCATCTGGGTCATTAACAACCCGATGGGACCAACGCCCACAACCGCAACACTGCTCCCAGCAGGGACCCCTATGTTATCAAGGCCCCTGATTATGCAAGCCAATGGTTCGACGAGCGCTGCCTCTTCAAGGGATATGCCATCTGGTAATTTGTATATGTTTCTATCTGGCACCGCAACGTATTCTGCGAAGGCGCCATCCCTAGTTACGCCGATGGCCTCCAATTTCTCGCAAAAGAAGTTCCTGTCGCTCATCCTGCAATACTTGCACTCGCCGCACGTGATGTTCGGTTCGGCTACCACTCGGTCTCCAACTTTTACGTTTTCCACCTTGGAGCCGACCTCAACAACTACACCAGAGAACTCGTGGCCTGGAACCACTGGCATCCTGACGCTCCACTCGCCCTTAAAGAAGTGCAGGTCGGTCCCGCAGATCCCACAGGCGCTCACCTTCAACAGGGCCTCGTGCTCTCCCAGTTTGGGCACCTCCTTATCGAGAACCTTCATCTCCCTAACCTTAAGGAGAACGGCCGCTCTCATGGTCTACATTAAGCAAACTCGGGACTTATTTATTTAATTTGGACCCGATAAAGGATTCCGCTCCTACAAGAGCGCGCGAGATGTCCCACATAACAGTGGGACTGGACGAAGGACCTCTTAATGTTTATCTCGCTGTCCGTTTAAAGTTTCATGATGTCTTCGGCAGAGATAGACGAGGAGAGCGCCCTTATCGTCGTAGACGTTCAAAACGATTTCATGCCCGGAGGAGCGCTGCCTGTCAAAGATGGTGATAAAGTCGTTGAGCCATTGAACGCGTACATCAGGCTTTTTAAAAGCAAGGGTAGGCCCATAGTGTTCACGAGAGATTGGCATCCCCCCAATCACGTGTCTTTTAAAGTCAGAGGTGGACCATGGCCACCTCACTGTGTGCAAGGAACCAAAGGTGCCGAATTCCACCCCCGCTTAAACCTGGCTCACGATGTCATTGTAGTTTCCAAAGGGTTCGATCCCGAAAAGGAGGCTTACTCGGGCTTTGAAGGTACTGACCTAAACAAGGTCCTCAGAGAAAGGGGAGTAAAGAAGCTCTTCATCGGAGGCCTTGCGACCGATTACTGCGTGAAGAACACGGTACTAGACGCTCTCAGCAAGGGGTTTCTCGTATACTTCCTCTCGGATGCTTCGAGGGGAGTAGATGTCAGCATCGGGGATAGTGAAAAAGCTATCGAGGAGATGGTCAAGAGAGGAGCAAAAAGCATAAAGATATCGGATACAGCGAGCGCTACTTGAACACTAATTATATGCTCTACTTTTGACCACATGGAGCAACGTACGTTTGTTGAATATTGGCTAAAACAGACCATAGTGGCCGCAGTCAGGTCCAGGTTATCCTCGGCTCCACCGCACGCAACCTCTCCAACTTATCCAACAACTTAGCTCTTATTTCAGTTGGGCTTTCTTCCACCCTGATTAACTTCCCGTCGACCAAGAGGTCTTTGAGGAGTGGTTTGTATTCGCTTGGGATAGCTTTGCCCTCCAGGGTTACGATGTCGACCATGGTCTCATAGTTACGGTAAACCGCCTTGACCCCTCCTATGTCACCCCTCTTGGCCATCGGTACCAGCGCCCCCTGCCTCTCGACCGCTATGACTTTCATGCTGAAGTCTACCGGTGTAGCGGAGCTTACGCTTGAACCAACGCCGAAGCCATCCACGAGATCGACGAGCTCCCTTACAGTGTCCTCGTTTACGCCTCCGCTAACGAATATCTTCACATTCCTTCCTCCCCGCGCGTTCAACTCCCACCTGACCTCCTCAACGATCTTCCTCATGTTTCCACGTCTTGATCCGGGGGTGTCCAACCTGACGCCATATAGTTTGTTTCTCAGTACTTCGAGCGCCATCAGGGATTCTGCTTTTTCGTCGTAGAGGGTATCCACTAGGGCTATCCTAGGTACCTCCGGTGGCACGGATTCATCGAATGCCAGCCAGGCATCCTCCTGGGAGCCGAACACTTGTATCAATGCGTGGGGCATCGTACCCACGGCTCTGATGCCCATCAGCTCTGCTGCCAAGACGTTTGATACTCCATCGAAGCCCGCTATGTACGCTGCCCTTTCGACGGTCGGGGCTAAGGAGGGGTGTATTCTCCTTGAACCGAAGCTCAACAGGACCTTGTCCTTTGCCTCGAGCCTTATGCGTGCAGCTTTAGTGGCCACGCCTGTCGGTGTTGCAAGGAGGCCCAATATGGCCGTCTCGTAAGGGCATATGTCGGCGTAATTGCCAGTGATCCTCATAACCGGTTCATAGACCGCCGACCTCGAGTTCACAAAAAATAACTCACCCTCGTCCATCGACTTGACGCTCACTGGCAGACCCTCTAACAACCTGGCCACATCGTACGTGCCTAGTAGGACGCCCCACTTGTACTCGGGGTCTGGCAGGGCCCTCGTGTAAACCTCCATCACAACCTTGGGGTTAACTTTTTTCTTCATTAAGGTCTCAAGCGTGTATAAGAAGTACGCATCTGTAGTTTTGGCGCGTTTGATCTCCTCCTCCTTAGCCAGCCAAAATAGCCGATCCTTCAGCATAACATTGACAAAGCGACATTCGCACCGATTTAAATTATACACCTCAACATCCCTCAGCAGGGGAGGAGCCGAAGCTTTGAGCGAAGCGGCACGCTTTTTCGTTTTGGCACAAGTTTTAAAAACAAAGGAGCCCTATGTCATGCGTTTAAAATGGAGTACGTCAGGCTTGGATCCTCGGGTTTGAAGGTCTCAAGGGTATGTTTGGGTTGTATGCCCTTTGGAAACGCTAGGGAGTGGATGGTTGAGAAAGGGGACGCGAGGAAGGTAATCAACAAGGCTTTGGACCTGGGCGTGAACTTCTTCGACACCGCTAACGTTTACTCGCGCGGGAGGTCCGAAGAGATATTGGGTAGGTCTTGAAGGACGTTAGGGAAGACGTCGTCATAGCAACTAAGGTTTTTGGGGCTATGGGGGACAAGCCGAACCAAAGGGGCCTCTCCAGAAAGCACATAATGCATCAGGCTAGAGAGTCGATGAGAAGGCTGGGCACGGACTACATTGACCTCTACCAAATACACAGGTGGGATTACGAGACGCCGATCGAGGAAACCCTGTCGACCCTTACGGATTTAGTTAGGCAGAGCAAGGTGAGGTACATAGGGGCATCGAGCATGTGGGCGTGGCAGTTTGCGAAATCCTTGTATGTTAGCGATAAACACGGATATGAGAGGTTCATAAGCATGCAGAACGTATACAACCTCCTGTACAGAGAGGAGGAGAGGGAAATGGTCCCCCTGTGCAAGAGCGAGGGAATAGGCTTGATACCGTGGAGCCCAACCGCGGTGGGAGTTCTTTTCTGGAAAGCACCTGAAGGACGGGAAGCTGGTCGTAACCGAGTTCGACATCGAAAGGCTAAGACCGGACACGCCTGATTACAAGACGTATATAGAGCCACCTGAAAGCTCCGAGATAGTAGGAAGGGTTGTGGAGATAGCACGAAACAAGGGATCGAGACCGGTCCAGATAGCCTTGGCCTGGTTGTATCATAAGGGGGTTACTTCCCCGATAATAGGAACAACGAGACCTGAACACGTTGAGGAAGCCGTTGAGGCGCTGGGAGTTAAGCTATCGGAAGATGAGATCAGATACCTAGAAGAGCCTTACAGGCCTAAGCCTGTTCTGGGCTACTGGCAGTGAAAAACGACTTACTAGTATAGTGGGTCCACAGGCTGATAAAAGTTGGCCATACCCGCCCTTATTGAGGACCGAAACCTCTTTATAACCGTAAAGTTGTTTAATATCGAGCTTAAAGTATTCAATATTTATAAAATAATGTTAATAGCGAACACAAAAAGCTATATAATAAGCCTGTGCAACTTAACGTGATAGAATTGGCGAAAAAGGCGGTTAAGATGATAACCGAGTCTGCGTTAAAGAGAGAGGTCGGGCGACTGGAGAGAAGTCTGACGCAGATGTCGGGCTATCTTAAGGAGATCCGCAGCGAACTCAAATCAACCACTAAGAACACGGGACAGATGATCGATGCGCAGAAGCAGATGATCGAGATACAGAAGCAG
>Ga0272448_1001388_pt1 | contig 32888 bp, 22 predicted proteins | sample YNPCB0191_FD_202220 | JGI IMG/M metagenome (GOLD analysis project Ga0272448, IMG submission 202220) | Hot spring sediment microbial communities from Yellowstone National Park, WY, United States - YNP-CB-019-1 | ecosystem: Environmental > Aquatic > Thermal springs > Hot (42-90C) > Sediment...
CTGCCGGTGTTCTTCCTGGTGCTGTGGAGCGTCTCGGTGCTGAACCGTAATTTGGACAAGTGGTTCAGCCGCCCGGCGGAGAATGTGCGCGTCAACCTGCAAGAGGTGGCGCGCGCCCTGGAGCAGGAGCGCCTGAATCCCGGCAAGCTCAGCCCGCAGTGGCTGGAAGCTCGTCAGCAGGAGATCGAGAGCTACATCCGCGACTACGACCGGCTGGCCATCAGCCGCAAAGAGGCTCGGCGATTCTACCTGATGCTGCTGGCGCTGATCACTCTATTCGTGCTGTTCGTGGCCACCTGGATCGCACTGTTTCTGGCGCGGCAGATTTCGAATCCGATATCCGCCTTGCTGGACGCCGCCGCCCAGGTGCGCCGCGGCAACCTGGCCCATCGCGTCCAGGTGAAGGCCATTGACGAGCTGGCCACGCTGGTGCGCGCCTTCAATGAAATGACGGGTGACCTGGAGGCCAACAGCCGGGAGTTGGAACGCCGCCGCCGCTTTACGGAGGCCATCCTGGAAAGCATCCCGACCGGTGTGATTTCGGTTTCCTCCGACGGTCGCATACAACGTGTCAACCGGGCGTTGGGAGAGATGTTCGGACCGGAGGCGGCCAGCCGCGCGCAGCGACTGGAAGACTTGTTCTCGCGTGACGACGCCGCGGAGCTGCGCTACATGATGAAGCGCGCTCGCCGGGTGGGTCAGGCTTCGCGACAGTTCGAACTGAAAACCGGGCGCGGCGCACGCCGCCTGGCGGCCACCGTGGCGGCGCTCGAGGACAAAGTAGGTTCGGGTTTCGTCGTGGTTTTGGAGGATACCAGCGAGTTGCTGCGCGCGCAGAAAGCCTTGGCCTGGCAGGAAGTGGCGCGCCGGGTAGCCCACGAAATCAAGAATCCTCTCACGCCGATCGCCTTGAGCGCCGAGCGCGTGGCCTACCAGCTCGAGCGTCATCAGACTCCGCCGGAATTCCGCCGCATCGCACGGGAGTGCCTCCAGACAATCAGCCGCGAGGTCGAATCCGTCAAGACCTTGGTGGATCAATTCGCCCAACTGGCCAGCTTCCCGGCGGCGCGCCCCGCGCCCGCGGATCTTAACCAAGTGGTCGAGGAAGCCCTTAGCGTGTTTGCCGGGCGACTGGACGGCATCGAACTGCATCGCGACCTGACGCCAAACCTTCCGCCGGTCAAGCTGGATCGCGAGTTGTTCAAGCGTGCCATCGTGAACCTGGTGGACAACGCCGCCGAGGCCATGCAGGAGTCCCCGCTCAAGCGTCTGTACGTGGCTACCGCGGCCCCCTCCGGAGACGCCCTGGAACTGGTGATCGCCGATACCGGTTGCGGCATCTCGCCGGAAGACAAAGAGAAGCTGTTCTTGCCTTACTTCTCGACAAAAGGACGCGGGACCGGGTTGGGGCTGGCCATTGTCAGCCAGATCCTGAGCGAGCACAAGGCCAGCATCCGTGTGGAGGACAACCAACCTGCCGGAGCGCGGTTCGTGATCGAAATCCCGGTTTGGGACGGGCCTGCTCAGCCGCCGGAGGCGCAGACGTGAAACGCGTGCGCGTACTGGTGGTGGACGACGAGCCGGGCATTCGGCAATCGCTCTGCGGGGTCCTGGAGGACGAAGGCTACCTGGCGGATTCGGCGGCCAGCGGCGAGGAGGCGCTCGAACAGCTTCGTCGCCGGTTCTACGAACTGGTTCTGCTGGACATCTGGTTGCCCGGATTGGACGGTTTGGAAACCTTGGCGCGCATCCAGGAGCTGCCGGAGGGTGACCGCCCGGTGGTGGTGATGATCTCCGGCCACGGCACGATTGAAACCGCGGTGAAGGCTACCAAAATGGGAGCCTTCGACTTTCTGGAGAAGCCGCTCACGATTCAGAAGGTCTCGGTGGTAGTGAAGAACGCCGTCGAGCACCGCCGCCTGGCGCTGGAAGTAGGACGGCTCCGCCAGAGCGCGGAACCCTATCGCATCATCGGCGAGAGCGTCCCCATGAAAGCATTGCGCCAGCAGCTTGCGCTGATGGCCGGAACCAACGGGCGAGTCTTGATATACGGCGAGAGCGGCACCGGCAAGGAGCTTGTGGCGCACGCCATCCATGCGCTCAGCCCCCGTGCCGCCGAAGCCTTTGTAGAGGTCAACTGCGCGGCAATTCCCGAAGAACTGATTGAGAGCGAGCTGTTCGGCCACCGTAAAGGCGCCTTCACGGGGGCCACTGAAGACAAGACCGGCAAGTTCCAGCGGGCCGACGGGGGCACGCTGTTTCTGGACGAAGTCGGCGATATGAGCCTGAAGACTCAGGCTAAAGTGCTGCGGGTGCTGGACGAGCAGCGCTTCGAGCCGGTGGGCGCCTCGGAGTGGGTCCAGGTAGATGTGCGCGTCATCGCCGCCACCAACAAAAACCTGGAGGAGGAAATCGAGCGCGGCAACTTTCGCGAGGACCTGTTTTACCGGCTGAATGTGATCCCTTTTTACGTGCCGCCGTTGCGCGAGCGACGTGAGGACATCCCGCTGCTGGCCGAGCATTTCCTCAGGGAGTTTACGACCGCCTACGGCCGCAAGCCCAAAGAGCTGACCCCCGAGGCCTACCGCCTTCTGCAAGAGTATCACTGGCCCGGCAACGTGCGCGAGTTGAAAAACCTCATGGAGCGGATCGTGATCATGAATCCGCAAACGCGCATAGAAGCCAGGCACATTCCCTTAAACACGGCGCGGCGCACGCCGGCCGAGCGCCCGCTGGAGCAGTTCGCCAGCCTGGAGGAGGTCCGCCGCGCCGCCGAGCGCGATTACATTCTGAAGAAGCTCGAAGAGACGGGCGGCAACGTCAGCCGGGCCGCCGAGCTGTTGGGGCTGGAGCGCAGCCACCTGTACCGCAAAATGCGCTCCTTGGGAATCGAGTTCGGCGAGCGCCTGCGCAATCCCTGAATCTACTACAATGGGGCGCGATGCGGCCCACCTTTTCCTGCGCTGCCTTGCTGCTGAGCGCAAGCGCGCTTTGGCTCGCTTTACAGGGCCCCGCGCAGCTTGCGCCCAAGATCCCGGGACCCAATTTTGCCAGCTTTGAATCGCCCGCCGAAACCGCGCGCTGGCGGGCATTCGGGCAAGCCGTTGCGGAACCCTCGACCGAGTTCCCGTCCTGGCAGACACACTCGCTGCGCGTCAGCCTGCCGGCGGCGGCCTCCGGCGGAGTCCAGACGGATCAGGTGCCGCGAGACTGGCAGCGTTACGAAGCGCTTCAGTTCTTCGTGTACGCCGAACAGGCGGCCAGACTTTCCGTAGAGCTGGCCGACGATAAGGCTGCCGCGGAGCGGACAGTGGATCTGCACCCGGGCGCCCAGCACGTGCAGTTGCGGCTGAAGGAGTTCTCAGGCGTGGACTTGCGGAGGGTAATGCGCCTCCGGTTGAGTATGGGCGGCCCGGCCACCCTGTACCTGGACCGCTTCCGGCTCACCGAGTACAACCCAGTCCTGGCGGCGCTGGGGCGGTTGGACGCGCCCTATGCAACCGAAATCCAGACGCCGCATGTGCCCTGGGCCAACCCTTACTCTCGCGGCCCCATCAGTCTGTTGATAGTGCCCGACGTGGCTAACGGGCGGTCCGCCGTGGAGTTGGCGCAGCGCCTGGAAGTAAAGCTGCACGCCGTCACGCTGGGATCGAACTCAGGGACCAACCGTTGGGGCTTCGGCGATTTCTACGGCGAACGCGGCGATTCTTACGGCGCTCCGTTCACGCTGGCTTACACTTATCTGGCCGACGCGCTGCTGAACGGCCCGCGCTACGACGTGATGGTCCTCGGCGGAGCGCGTCCCTGGGAGGAGTTCCCGCACACGGTCCGCCAGGCCCTCCGCCGGCGCGTGGAACAGGGCATGGGATTGGTATTGCTTGGCGTCGACGCGCGCCAAGCCGGCGATTGGGCCGAACTTGCGCCGCTGGAGCCGCTGGAACGCGGGCGGCGGGCGCAGCGCTGGGTGGCTGCGGTCCCGCACTTCATCACTCGTCATGTGCCGCTGGAGGCTTTTCCTTACGACGAAATGCGGCACACACGCAGCCGAGCGACCGGTGAAGTGTTGATCCGCAGCGACGCCGGCGATCCCATCCTTGCGGTCCGCACCGTCGGCAAGGGCCGCGTGGTCGCCGCGGCCTGGCAGGAGCGGGGGCTGATTCCGCTGATTGACAACCAGTGGCGCGCTCGCGCCACCTGGCGCTACTGGGAGTACATGTATTCATTGTTGGCCCGCGCGGTGGTTTGGGCGGCGCAGAAGGAGCCCGGGGTTCAACTGGATTCCGTGACCGTGGATGATCCGGCACGGCCGGCTCGCGTGCGCATCGCCGCCGGCGCCCCCGCCGCTTTCGAACTCAAAGTGCGCGACGAGTACTCTACCGTCGAGCAGGAAAGTGCGGCCCGCGAGGCCCAGACTCGAGCCGAGATCGCCTTGCCGCCGGCGCCGCGCGGAGAGCTGCACTTCGTAGACGTCATTGCCCGCGATCCGGCGACGGGTAAAGTGCTGGACTGGGGGACGGTGACGTACCGCAGCCCGCTGCCGGCGCAGATCACCCAGATCCGGTTCGCCAAGCAGCAGTACCGCCGCGGCGAAGCGGTCAGCGGCGAGTTCAGCCTGGCGGGAGCGCCGGGCGCAGATTGGAGGCTGGAAGCCGGCCTGTACGATAACTACGGCCGCCTGCTCGCGCGCCGGGAGCAGCCATTGCAGGCAGGGGAACGCACCGCGACCTTTTCCTTTCCGAGCGAAGACGTGCTCACCCGCCTGGCCTGGGTCGAAGCCAGACTCCTGGAGCACGGGCGCGAGCGCCAGCGCACACGGCGCGACGTCTTCATTCTCCAGCCGCGCAGGTGGGAGGATTTCGACGTCGTGATGTATCTGTTCGGACCGGACCCGGCCCCGGGCCTCTGGCCGACGATAGAAAAGCGCCTGCGCCAGATGCAGGTCACCACGCTCTCAAGTTACCCCCTGGAGCTTTCCAAGCACGCCAATTTCGGGGTACAGGCGCAAACGCGTATTTCCGGCCAGGAGTCGCCCGACGGGGAGGCACGCAAGCCCTATTTGGAACAGAAGCGCAGATGGGTAGAAACGCGGGATAAGAAGTATCTGGCGCGCCTTTACTGTCTCAGCGATCCGGCCTACCGCAAGCGGCAGGAGCAGGAGATACAGAAGTTGGTTACTCCCTGGGTTCCTTTCTCGCCGATGAGTTACTACATCTATGAAGAACCTTCGCTAACCTGCTACACCGACGCTATGGATTTGTGTTTTTCTACCCATTGCATGGCGCGCATGCGGGAGTGGCTCCGGAAGGAGTACGGCTCGCTGGAAGCTCTTAACCGGCAGTGGGGCAGGCGGTTCACGCGCTGGGAGGAGGTCGTTCCGGACACCACCGAGGAGGCGCAAAAACGCGGCAACTACTCCTCCTGGGCCGACCATCGCACCTTCATGGAAGAGACCTACGCCGAGAACTACGCCTACGTTCGAGACCTGCTGCACCGTCACGACCCCGACGGGTTGGTGTTGCTTTCCGGCACACAGGAATCGGCGCCGCACAACGGCTGCGACTATTCGCGGCTGAATTACATCGTCGGTCATCTGAATCCTTACACCGGCGGCAACCAGCTTGAGTTTCTGCGCAGTTTCAACCCCGGCTTGCGCATGTCGGCCGGAACCGGTTACGGTGTGCACGGACGCCGTACGCTGTACAACCTTTACAACGGGTTGTTTCACGGCTTCACCGCCGGGGCTTATATTTTTTGGCAGTATTCCATCCTGAACCCGGACTACCGGTTCTGCCAGAGCGCGGAAAGCATCCGCGCGGCGCTGGAGGAAATCCGGGACGGCGGCATCGCCCGCTTGCTGCGCACGGCGGAACGGGACAACGACGGCCTGGCTATTCACTATTCATTTCCCAGTATTCACGGCAGTTGGATCGTGGACGGCCATACTACCGGGCCCGAGGAAGGGATCGGCGAAGGCGCCGGCCCGACTTATCGCAAATTCGAGGCTAACCGGGACGGCTGGGTGAATCTGCTGAAGGACCTGGGCTTCGGCTTTGATTTTCTGGCGCGCCAGCAGATCGAAGCCGGGGAGTTGGTCAGGCGCAAGTTCCGCGCGTTGATTCTGCCGTTTTCGGTGGCCGTGACCGATCGAGAGCTTCGAGCCATCCGCGAGTTTGTTGAAGCCGGCGGCGTGCTGATCGCCGACGGGCAGGCGGGTGTGATGGACGGGAGGGCGCGCTGGCTGGAGCAAGGCGCGCTGGATGGGCTGTTCGGGATCCGGCGGCCGGCGCCGGCGCGCGGCGAACAGTTGGCCTCCTCCGATCCGGAGAAAGGCTTGCAGGCGGTCGCCGCCAAAGCGCTGGCGGAGCTCGGCGGCTCGCCCGCGGTGCTGGTGAGCGAGCACGGGGCTGGGAAGGCCGTGTATCTGAACTTTTTCCTTTCCTCTTATGTGGAGGATCGCCGCGAACGCCGGGAAGGCCGCTGGAAGGAGTTGGTCGGCAGGGGGCTGGGATGGGCGGGCCTGAAGCCTGCCTATCGCGTGCTGGGCGAAGGCGGGCGGCCGTTGGATGATTTCCTGTTGGCCAGTTATCGTCAGGGCTCGGCGCGGTATCTGGGATTGCTGAAGAACGACGATGTGGAAGTGACCGCCGCCCGGTTTACGGTGGATCTGGGCGGGCCATGGCATGTTTATGACGTGCGGCAGAAACGCTACTTGGGCCGCGCCGCGGCCATTCGCGACACGATTCGCACCGCCGAGCCCAGGCTGTACGCCTTGCTGCCCGCCCCCGTCGCGGCGGTTCGCTTGGAGGCCCCCGCACACGCGCGGCGGGGCGATAAGGTGTCCTGCCGCATGCGGGTCGGCGGAGGGCAGAATCAGGACTGGGTCATTTTGTTTCGGCTGTACCGGCCTGACGGCAGCCTCGCGCACGAATACTCCGACAACCTGGCGGCTCGCGCCGGTAGCGCGTCGGTGGAGTTCCGCCTGGCCTTGAATGATCCTCCGGGACGCTGGCGCCTGGCGGCGACGGAAGCCGTCAGCGGGCGGCGGGCGGAGCGCGTGCTGAAGGTGCGATAGAGTTCGCGCGGGCGGGCCTGCGCGGAGCCGTCTAGAATGGATTACTATGTGCGGCATCGTGGGCTACATCGGCCCGCGGCGTGCGGTCCCGATCCTGCTGGACGGCTTGCGGCGGTTGGAATACCGCGGCTATGACTCCGCCGGGCTGGCGGTGCTCAGCGAGGCGGAAGGTTTGGCGGTGCGGCGCGCCTCCGGGAAACTGCGCAACCTGGAAGAGGTCTTGCGCCTGCATCCGGTGGACGGCGCCTACGGCATAGGGCACACACGTTGGGCCACGCACGGGCGCCCGACCGAGGAGAACGCCCACCCGCATCGCGACTGTACGGGCGGCTTCGTGGTCGTCCACAACGGCATCATCGAGAACTACCTGGAACTGAAGCGCGCGCTGGAGGCCGAAGGCCACCAGTTCCGCACCGAGACCGACACCGAGGTAGTGGCGCACCTGGTCGAGCGGCACTTCAGCGGACGCTTGGAGGACGCTCTTCGCGAAGCGGTGTCGCGCCTGGCGGGCCTGTTCGCGCTGGCCGTGATCGCGGAGGGCGACCCGGAGAAGATCGTGGCGGCCCGTTCCGGTCCGCCGGTGGTCATCGGCTTGGGCGACGGCGAGTATTTCCTGGCGTCCGACGTGCCGGCGATTCTGAGCCACACGCGCGACGTGATCTTTTTGAATGACGGCGATATGGCCGTGCTCACGCGCGACGGCGTGCAGTTGAGCGACTTTGAAGGCCGGCCGGTGAAGCGCTCGGTGACGCACGTGCTCTGGGACCCCATTCTGGCCGAGAAGGGCGGCTACAAGCATTTCATGCTCAAGGAAATCTTCGAGCAGCCGCGAGCCGTGCGCGACACCATCTTGGGGCGGCTGAGCCAGCAGTCCGGGCGCATCTTTCTGGACGAGATGCAGATCACTCCGGAAGAGTTTCGCGCCTTCCGGCAGGTGAAGATTGTGGCTTGTGGAACAAGCTGGCACGCCGCCCTGGCCGGCAAGTTCATGATCGAGACCCTGGCCCGTCTGCCGGTCGAGGTGGACTACGGCAGCGAGTTCCGTTACCGCAACCCCATTCTGGGCGAGGACGTGCTCACAGTGGTCATATCGCAATCCGGCGAGACCGCCGATACGCTGGCCGCCCAGCGCGAAGCCAAGCAGAAGGGGTCCAAGACCCTCGCCATCTGCAACGTGATGGGATCCATGGTGACGCGGGAGGCCGCCGGCACCATCCTAACGCACGCCGGGCCGGAGATCGGCGTGGCTTCCACCAAGGCCTTTACCGCGCAACTTGCCGCCCTCTACCTGCTGGCGATGTATCTGGGACAGGTGCGCGGCTTGTTGAGCGAAGAGCAGTCGCGCGCCCACATTCAGGAGTTGCTCCGGCTCCCTCACAGGCTTGAGCGGGTGCTGTCGCGAGATGCAGCTTATGAAGACCTCGCGCGCCGCCTGTTCCGAGCCTCGGACTTCTTGTTTTTGGGGCGCGGAATACACTTCCCGATCGCCCTGGAAGGCGCTTTGAAGCTTAAGGAAATTTCCTACATCCACGCGGAAGGCTATCCCGCCGGCGAGATGAAGCACGGCCCGAACGCCCTGATTGACGAGAACCTGCCCGTAGTGGTGCTGGCGGCTCGGGATCCCGGATCCGACCTCAGCCGGGTCCTTTACGAGAAGACGCTGTCCAACATCCAGGAAGTCAAAGCTCGCGAGGGGATCGTAGTGGCGCTCATCAGCGAAGGCGACCAACAGGCCAAGCAGATGGCCGACTATGTTATCGAGATTCCGGTCACCGAGGAGCTGTTGCTGCCCGTGCTGGAAGTGGCCCCGCTCCAGCTTCTGGCCTACCACATTGCGGTGCGGCGCGGCTGCGACGTTGATCAACCGCGCAATCTGGCCAAGAGCGTGACGGTGGAATGATGCAGGCCGTGCATCGTTTGAGCGTGCGGACCCGCGGCAAGGGCCTCTATGAGATCACCCCGCAGATCAGCGAATGGCTCCGCGCGCAGAAGGTGACGACCGGCCTGCTCACGGTTTTCGTGCAGCACACCTCGGCTTCGCTGGTGATCCAGGAAAACGCCGACCCCGACGTTGTCCGCGACCTTGAGGAATTCTTCGCCCGCGTCGCGCCGGACGGCGCTTCCTGGTACCGGCACACCATCGAAGGCGACGATGACATGTCGGCGCACATTCGCGCCGCGCTCACCCAGACCAGCCTCTCGATTCCGGTGGCTGAAGGACGGCTGGCCCTGGGCACCTGGCAGGGCGTCTACCTGTTCGAACACCGCTCGATCCCTCACAGCCGTTCGGTTGTGCTCCATTTGAGCGGCCAGTAGTGGCGGCGCCCAAACCCCCCTTTGCGGTGTTGCGGCGCTTCGCGCGGCTCTCGTATGATTGGAATTCCATTCCCATGATCCCCGATCAGATCCCGGAAGGGCTAACCTTCGACGACGTGTTGCTGGTGCCTGCGCGCAGTGCGGTGCTCCCTGCGCAGGTGGACACGCGCACGCGCTTCAGCCGTCGGATCGAGCTGAACATTCCTATCGTCAGCGCCGCCATGGACACCGTCACGGAGGCCCAGTTGGCTATCGCCCTGGCCCGCGAGGGCGGCATCGGCATCATTCATCGCAACCAGTCCATCGCCCGGCAGGCGGAGGAAGTGGACCGCGTGAAGCGCAGCGAAGCCGGCATGATCGTAGACCCGGTGACCATGGAGCCTGAACAACCAATCCGGCAGGCGCTGGAAGTCATGCGGCGCTACCGGATTTCGGGCGTGCCGGTTACGCGCAACGGCAAGCTGGTCGGCATTCTGACCAATCGCGACCTGCGCTTTGAGACCGAGTTGGACCAGCCCATCGCCAACGTGATGACGCGCGAAAACCTGGTCACCGTCCCGGTAGGCACCACTCTGGAGGAGGCTGAGCGCATCCTGCATCGCCATCGCATCGAAAAGCTGCTGGTGGTGGACGAGGAATACAACCTCAAGGGACTGATCACCGTAAAGGACATACAGAAGAAACTCAAGTACCCGAACGCCGCCAAGGATTCGCAGGGGCGGCTCCGCGTGGGCGCCGCCATCGGCGTCACAGGGGACTTTCTGGAGCGCGCCCAGGAACTGGTGGCCAGGAAAGTGGATGTGCTTGTGATTGACAGCGCCCATGCGCACAGTGAACGCGTCATGAAGGCCGTCCGCGTGCTGCGCGAAAACCTGCCGGGCGTCGAGCTGGTGGCAGGCAACGTGGCCACTTACCAAGGCGCGGCGGAGCTGATCGCCCTGGGCGTGGACGCCATCAAAGTGGGTATCGGACCGGGCTCCATCTGCACTACGCGCGTGGTCTCCGGCGCAGGCGTGCCACAGTTGACCGCCATTGCCGAGTGCGCGCGCGCCGCACGTCCCGCCGGCGTCCCCCTGATCGCCGACGGCGGCATCAAATTCTCCGGCGACATCACCAAGGCCATCGCCGCCGGCGCCGACTCGGTCATGATAGGCAGTCTCTTTGCGGGTACCGACGAAAGCCCCGGCGAGCTGATTCTATACCAGGGCCGCACGTTTAAGAGCTATCGCGGTATGGGCTCACTGGGGGCGATGGCCAACACCGGCGCGGACCGTTACGGTCAGGAGGCGGGCGGAAAGCTCGTACCGGAAGGCATAGAGGGCCGCGTGCCCAGCAAAGGGCCGCTTGGGGAGCTGGTCTATCAATTGGTGGGCGGCCTGAAGGCCGGAATGGGATATTGCGGCTGCGGCAGCATCGCCGAGCTTCAAGAAAAAGCTCGCTTCCTGCGCGTGACTTCCGCCGGCCTGCGGGAAAGCCACGTTCACGACGTCATCATCACCAAAGAGGCGCCTAACTACCGCCTGGAGCCGTAGGGCGCTTCACAGCCGGAGTTCGTAGCCTAGCGCGCGCAAGCCGTCAATGATGCGCCCTCGGATCGCACCCACCTCATCGAGCGACAAGGTATGATCCGCGGCGCCGACGCGCAGGCGGAAAGAAACACTCTGGCGACCTTCCGGAATCGGCGGCCCGGCGTAAGTTCGCAGAAACTCTATGCCCTCCAACCACTCGCCCGCCAGGCGAATCAAATGCTTCTGGATTTCCCCGATCAACTGGCGCTGGTCGGCGATCACAGAGAGGTCAAAAGCGCTGGTGGGGAACCGCCGGATCGGCCGGTAGCGTTTCTGCAAGGGCCCGAGCTGTTGAATGCGCTCCAGGTCCAGATCGAGCACGGCGGCGCGCCCGGCCACGAGCGTCGGATGCAGCTCGAACAACCGGCCCACGACTGCGCCTTGCCACAGGATTTCGCCCGCCCGCGCAGGGTGTTCATAGTTGCGGGCCTCGGCCGGACGTACCTCGGCGCCCTCCAATAAACACTGGGCCACGCGCACCAGTTCGTACAGGTTCTGTTGGCCGTCCTCCCGGCAGTAGATCGCGGCCATGGCGTGATGCTGTTCGAGCGGCAACCCGGAAGCCTGCTTGTGAATCTCACGGCCGATCTCAAACAACCGGAACGATTCCAGGTGCTTGCTGTTTTCCAGGATATTGCGGTAGATGAGCGGCAGCAAGCTCCTGCGCATGAGCTTCTGCTCGGCCGAGATGGGATTGGCCACCACCAGATGGTCGGCCGGCGAGAGATCAAAGCGCCTGGCCAGCTCCTCGCTATAGAAAGAATAGTTGTAGACTTCAGTGAATCCCTGAGCCGCCAGCCCCCGGCGCACACCGCGCAGGAACTTTCGCCAGGGATCTTCGGGCGGAACCGTGCAGGCCACCTCCGGCGGGCGGGGCGTGATGGTGTCGTAGCCTACCATGCGGCCCACTTCCTCGACCAGGTCCTCCTTGATAGAGACGTCGCGCGTGGAGCGCCACGTCGGCGGCGTGACGGCGAACAGGCGCGGCGCCGTCTGGCGCACGTTGAAACATAACCGCTCAAGAATGTCAAACACTTCCGTGGGCGTCACCTCCCGTCCCAGTTTGCGCACCAGCCAGTCTATGGATAGTGTGATCGCCTCCGGGGGGCGCAACGGGCGGCCCTGATCCGCCACGCCGGCGACCAGCCGGATACCCGGCGAAACCTGCCTGAACAGCTCCAGCGCGCGCGCCAGCCCGCGCACGGTATTGGCCGGGTCCTGGGATTTTTCGAAGCGCATGGAGGCGTCGGTGCGCAGTTTCAGGCGCGCGGAGGTCTGCCGGATCGAGGCCCCCTGAAAGCAGGCGCTCTCCAGCACGATGCGCCGCGTGCTCGGGTTGATGGCGCTATCCAGCCCGCCGATCACCCCTGCCAGAGCCACCGGCCCCTTGGCGTCGGCGATCACCAGGTTCGAAGGATCCAGGCGGTAGGTCTCCTCGTTCAGGGCCACCAGCCATTCGCCCTCACGCGCTCGCCGGATGTAAATGGTTTCCCCGTGCAACAGGTCCTGATCGAAAGCGTGCAGCGGCTGCGCCAACTCCGCCATCACGTAGTTGGTCACGTCCACGATGTTGTTTATGGGATTCAGGCCCACGGCTTCCAGCCGGTATTGGAGCCAGAGCGGCGACGGCCCCACCGTGACGTTGTCAAACACCAGCGCGCTGTAGCGCGGGCAGAGATCAAGATCCTCGATCGCCACACCGATCGCCGCCGGTCCCTCGGGCAGCAGATCGAGGCGCACCGGGTCATGCAGACTCCTGCGGAGAATCGCGGCCACCTCGCGCGCCAGGCCCAGGTGACCCCACAAATCCGGCCGGTGCGTCAGCGACTTGTTATCAATCTCGAAAATCCAATCCCGACGGCATCCGGGCAGCGGATCGCCCGGCGCAGCCTCCAGCTCCAGGATGCCCGCAGCGTCGCGGTTGACGCCCAACTCCGCTCCGCTGGCCAGCATCCCGTCGCTTTCGACGCCGTGGATTACGGCCTTCTCGATTCGGCCTCCGGGCAGATCCGTGCCCGCCGGTACGTACGCCGACGTCATTCCGGCGCGACAGTTGGGCGCGCCGCAGACGACGGTCTTCAGGCCGTAACGGCCGGTGTCCACCAGCACTCTCTGATTGTGGCTGCCGGGGATGGGCTCCGCCGCCAGCACCCGCGCGGCTACGACTCGGGCCAGGTGCTCGCCGTAGACTTGGACGGCTTCGCACTCGGCGGTTCGCATGGTAATTTGAAGGCCGAGCGCGCCGGGCTCTGCCTCCAGCCCGTTCACCAGTTCAGCAAGCCAGTTGTAAGAGAACCTCATTATTGAATGAAAGTCGAGGAATCAAGAAGACAAGAAGTCAACCGGCGTGCGGCCTCGTCTGTTATTGTCTCCTTGTCTGCCTCCCCCATCAAAACTGCCTCAAGAACCTCAAATCGCCGCTTTGGAACAGGCGGATGTCGTCCAACTGGTAGCGCATCATCGCCAGCCGGGTCAGTCCCAGGCCGAAAGCCCATCCCATCCACTGGTCCGGATCAATGCCGCTCATGCGCAGCACGTTGGGATGCACCAAGCCGCAGCCGAGCATCTCCACCCAGCCGCTTTGCTTGCACACCGGGCATCCGCGGCCCCCGCAGACCAGGCATTGCAGGTCCAGCTCGAAGCCCGGCTCCACGAAGGGGAAGTAACCCGGGCGCAGCCGCACCTCCGCCTCGCGCCGGAAGACGTGATTGACCAGCGTCTTCATGAAGTAGACCAGGTGGGCGATGGAGACCTCGCGGTCAATCATCATTCCTTCCAATTGGTAGAAGGTATGTTCGTGCGAGGCGTCCACTTCTTCGTTGCGGAAGACGCGACCCGGCGCGATCATGCGCAGAGGCGGGCGGAACTTCTCCATCCCCCGCACCTGAACCGGCGAGGTGTGCGTGCGCAGCAGATGGCCGTCCTCCAGCCAGAAGGTGTCCTGCACGTCGCGCGCCGGGTGTTCCGGCGGAATGTTCAGCGCGTCGAAGTTGTGATACTCGGTTTCGACCTCCGGCCCATCCAGCACGGCGAAGCCTAGCGAAGCAAACAGGTCTTCGATCTCTTCCTGAAGCTGGGTGATGGGATGCAGGCTGCCGGGGCGCGGGCCGGGCGCCGGCCGCGTCAGATCCAACCACTCGGCTTGAAGTCTGGCGGCTAACGCCCGGCGTTCGAATTCCGCCTGTCGCGCAGTGAAGCGTTCCTCCAGATCCTGCTTGACCGCATTCAGCAACCGGCCGATGCGAGCGCGCTCCTCTGCCGGAAGCCCGCCGAGCTGCCGCGAAATCTGCGCCAGTGCGCCCTTGCGTCCCAAGGCCTCCACGCGTACCGCTTCCAGATCCTCGGTGGTGGCGGCCGCAGCGATGCGCAAGCAGGCGCGCTTTTGCAACTCACTCAGAGCGGCTTCCAGCGACAGGGCGGATTCGGGCATCGGGGCTTAATCGCCTATTCTAGCGTGCAGTGGGGGCAGACGCGCATCAGGCCGCCGCGGGTGAGAACGCCTGTTCCGCTTTGCCGAGCTCCCAACCCAGGTGGTTGATATAAAACAGCAGCACGCTTTCCGGATACTGCCCGCGAAAGCGGTCCCAGACCCGCTGCTGCCAGCCCTCGGTCAAATAGGGCGAGGCGTCCAAGTCTTTTTCGAAGAAGCCGTCGCGGTTCGGGATGCCCAAAAAGTCCACCACGGCCTGCACCATCTCGATGTTCGACACCAGCACGGCCTGGGCCAACTCGCGCGCGAACTCTTCTTCTCCGGCCTCCAGGCGCTGCCAAAAGCGCGGGCCGGACTTGCGCAGCGTCTCGGTGTTCAGTTTGTGCAGATGGGCGCGCACCTTGAAGCTTTCATAAAGCTGGAAGGTGCGCAAACGGCTGATCCAGATGTGCCGCAGGAGCTGATTGAAGCGCTCTGATCCCAGCGCCCGAAACACTTCCGAAAGCTGCATAACAGGCCAGCGTAACATGCTTCCGCCGCAGACGGGCGTGCAATCCTTGTTAGGATTGAAGACTACGCCCTCGCAGGCTACAGCAGCTCTTTCCAGGAGGTGGATGGATGAACCGCAGATCGTTTCTTGCCGGCACGCTCGGAAGCTTGGCGGCGGCTGCCGCCGGACAGCAGTTGCGCTGCCGCGGCGCCGGCGAATTCAAAATTCTGGTGATTTCCGACTTGCACTACACGCCCGTGCCCGACGAGCACGGCATAGCCCTCACCGAGAGGCTTATAGAAATCGAACAGCCTGACCTGGTCATCGTCACGGGCGACTGCCTTTCCGGCAGGGATTGCGATTCCCCGCAGGCCGTGCGGGCCGCCGTCGGAAATGTGGCCGCAGCGATGGAAAAAAAAGGCGTTCCCTGGGCGATCGTCTTCGGCAATCACGATCAGGAGCACTTCCCGAAGACCGGTCTCGACAAGCACGCGGTGCTGGAAATGTACGCCTCGCACCCTCACAACCTGAATGCGGGCTACGAGCGCGGCCTCACCGGGGGCGGCAACAAGTACCTGCTCATCTGGGATGCCGCCGCCACCAGACCGGTTTACTGCCTCTGGCTGCTCGATTCCAACGAGTACGTCACCGAGGGCAAGAACACTTACTACGACTGGATTCATACCGACCAAATCCTTTGGTATTACCGCCGCTCGATCGAATTGGAGAAGCAATACGGCGGAAAAGTGCCGGGGCTAATGTTTTTCCACATCCCCCTGCGTGAGTTCAACGACATGGTCAACCACGGCAAGATCATCGGCGCGCGCCACGAGCCCGAGGCGCCTTCGCCCGTCAACAGCGGACTGTTTGCGGCAGTCTTGGAGCGGGGCGACGTGCGCGGCATCTACTGCGGCCACGACCACACCAACAACTACGTGGGGCGCTGGAGGGGCGTGGAGCTCGGCTACGTGGGCTCGGCCGGGCATCGAGCCTATCCGCGCGTCCCTCCCGAGGATCCTTCCAACGGCAAGGTGCGCGGCGGGCGGGCCTTCCAGATCATGCAAGGCTCGCCGGCGCGTCACAAGACATGGATGCGAACCAAAGACGGCGCCGTGAATTGGGAATTCCAGTTCGAGGCGTACAGCAAGTACCAGCTCGGCCTGTAGCGCGAATCGCGCTATGCTGGGATCAGACGGAGGTCGGTGAATGAGTTCAGAAGGCGCCGCCGGTGAAACGAAACCCTCGGGCCGGACGGTTTTCTGTGTGAAGTTTCAGCGCGAAATGCCAGGTTTGGATGAGGTTCCCTTTGAGGGCCATCCGCTCGGGCAGAGGATTTACGAAAACGTATCGAAGGAAGCCTGGCGGATGTGGGTTGAGTACATGAAGATCATCATGAACGAGTACCGCCTCAACCTGGGCAACCGGCAGGCGCAGGAGTTTCTGCTCCAGCGCATGGAGGAGTTCTTCTTCGGCGAAGGAGCCGCGCTGCCGCCTGAGTACGTGCCGCCGCAGCCCGAGCGTTAGCGAGCGGCAGCCGAGCGCCGATCTGCTGGGCCTCCAGCGGACAAAACGGCGGTCAGCTTCTGCGCGTGAGGCCGTTTTAGTGCGGAGATTCTAGCGCTTGCCGATCTCGGCTTCGATGGCCTCCAGCTCTTTGCCCGCCTCGGACCAGCGGCCTTGCCCGGCCAGTTCGCGATAGCGACGCAGATGGTTGCGAATGGCTTCCAGCCTGGCGTCCGAGGAGGGCGGCTGTACGGACGCCGGTACGCCGGCGGCCGCAGCAGCAGCCCTGACTGACTCCACAGGCGCACCCTTCATAATGGCCCCGAGTTCGGCCACCGCCTGCTCGTAAGTGTCCGTGTAAATGAGGTGGTTGCCCATGGCCATCACCACCTTCCTCAGTTGGGGCATGCGGGCCTCGGAGGCCTGGATGTAGAGGGGCTCGACATACAGGAAGGTCTCGCCCATGGGCAGCACCAGCATTTGGCCGCGCAGGACCTGGGAGCCTTGCTGGTTCCACAGCGTCAGGTCCTTGGAGATGATCTGGTCCTGGTTGACGCGCGCCTCGATCTGCATGGGGCCGTAGATCAGCTCCTGCTTGGAAAGCAACAGGAACAGCAGCTCGCCCAGGTGCTCGCCGTCGCAGCGCGCCACCATCAGGCCGATCATGTTGTCCTTGTTGCGCGGAGTGAACGGCAGGATCAACAAGAACTCGGCCTGCCGCTCGCCGGGCAAGGTGGCCACCACATAGGCGGGATCCACCGGCTGGGGCTGGCCGCCCTGACCTTGGATGTTGCGCCCGATGTCCCAGACGTCCTCCTTGTTGTAGAAGGCCTGGGGATCGAGCATGTGGTAGATCCGGTAGACCTCGGCTTGGGCGCGGAAGAAAGTCTCCGGGTAGCGGGCGTGGAAGCGCAGGGCGGGCGGCATTTCCGAGGCCGGTCGGAGCAGGCGCGGGAACAGGTGCTGGTAGGCGCGGATGATGGGATCGGCCGGGTCGAAGATGTAGATCGTCGTGGTTCCGTCATAGGCGTCAATGGTGGCCTTGACGGCGTTGCGCATGTAGTTGAACAGGCCTACCCCGCTCAGGTTGATTCCGCGCGCGTACGGATGGTTCCGCGAGGTCGTATAGCCGTCAATGGTCCAGACCAGGCGGCCGCCGTCGGTCAGCACCAGGTAGGGATCGGGGTCCCAGGTGATGAAGCCTGCCAGCCGCTGGACGCGCTCCCGCACGTTTCGCCGGATCATCATGCGGCTGCCCGGGGTGAAGAATCCGGTCAGCAGAATATTGACGTCGGCGCGAGCCAGCGCGGCCGCCAGGCGCACCCCCCAGGAGTCCACCGGGAAGCCGCCCCGGCCCTGGTAGCGCGTGAAGACATTCTCCGCGCCCGAGGGGTAGCTGAACTCGGGCTGCCCCGTGTTGACGAAGACCGGCTCGTGGGTGGACTCGCCGTAGTACAGCTCAGGCCGCGCCAGCTTCAAGCTGGGCGTATTGATCGTCGGGGGCGCATCCTGGATCAGCAGCACCGGCAGGCCGTCTGCGGTGATTCGGTTGGCTTCGGCCATCACCAGGCCGTAGCCGTGCGTGTACATGAAGTGCGGCACGATCCAGCGCGTGCGGGCCTCGGGCAACTGCCGGATATCCAGCTCGCGCGGCGTGAGCAGCACCTGGCGCAGCCGCCCGTCAATGATGTAACGGTCCACGTCAGAATCGGCGAAACGGTAGTAGGGCCGCAGGGCCTGGATCTGCGAGACCGTGTCATGGAAGGCGCGCCAGTCCCAGAGCCGGATGTTTTCCAGCAACGATTGGTGCTCGGTAAGATTGACGCGCGCCTCCAGCTTGGCCGAGAACTCAAATTCGCGGGAACGCCGATCCAGGCCGAAAGCCGAACGCGTGGCCCGGATGTGTTTCTCGATGTAAGGCCGTTCGAGCGAGATCTCGTTGGGCCGCACGTAGACCGCCCCGACGACGGCCGGCGCCGCCACGCGCAAGACCAGCGCCCCGATCATGGTCGCCGCCCAGCCCCAGCGCCCCATCCACACAAACACGGCGGCGAGCAGGCAGGCCGCAATTACCAGCCACTGAAGCGGCAATGCGATCCGGTGATCCACCCAATTGATGCCCACCATGAAGCCGTGGTCGTTTACCAGCATTTCGTAGCGGCCAAGGAAGAAACGGAAGGCCAGCGCCGCCAGCCCGGCCACGGCTGCCAGGCGCAGGAAGCGGGACTCCAACGCCCCTTCCAGTCGCAGGAAGCGAATGTCAATCTCCTGGGCCTCCTTGAGATCCGGCAGCCGTTCGCGTATCTGCCAGCCGCGCGCCGTCAGCCAGTAAACCAGGATTGCGGCCACCGCCACCGCCAGCAGGTATTTCCACAAAATGGAGTAAAACGGCAGATCAAAAAGATAGAAGCCCAGCGGCTTGGAGAAAATTGGGTCTCGCCAGGCGGCGGCTTCCGCCGGCAGACCCCGCCCGCCGAAGAAGCGCACCACCGACCAAGTGTCCACGCTGCCCGACGCCGCCAGCCAGGAGACCAGCACCAACACCAGCGCGGCGACGCGCGCGTAAGCGCGATGGCGCCACAAGCGCGCGCCTGCGAACCTCATCCCGCGCGCGTGGGCTACGTAGAGCGCCACAAAGGCCAGTACTGTCCCCAGCGCTACCGGCGTGGCGCTGTAAATGAGCAAGTCAACCCAAGTGGGAACCTGGTCAAGCTCTTTCCACCACTGATATTCCAAGAAGAACGACGCGACGGCCCGTGCGCTCAGCAGCAGCACCCCCAGGATGATGAAGACCGCAGTCAATCCCCAGCGTCGCGGAGGCGCGGGCAGAGTCCTCGGGGATTCAGGGAAATCGAAGCTGGACATCTCAGCCCCTTTCTTCGTTTCGCCGCCAGACGATGCGGCCTTTCACCACGGTCGCCACCGGCCCGCCGCGGAAAGTCCACCCATCGAAAGGCGAATTCTTGCTCTTGGAAAATGAGCGGTTGACGTCGTAGGTCCAGACCAGATCCGGATCGAACAGTGTCAAATCGGCGGGCGCGCCCGGCTCGAGTTTGCCGCGGTTCAACCCCAGTACTCGCGCCGGCCCGGTGGTAAACAGCTCTATCAGGCGCATCAGCGAAATCCGGCCCGTGTGGACCAGGGCCTTCAAAGCCACCGCCAGCGCGGTCTCCAGTCCGATCACGCCGAAGGGGCACTTCTCAAACTCCTGCATCTTCTCGCTTCCCGGATGCGGGGCGTGATCGGTGGCGATGGCGTCCACCACCCCGGAGGCGATGCCTTCCACCAGCGCCTCGCGATCGGCAGGGGAACGCAGCGGCGGCTTCATCTTGAAATTGCTGTCGTAGCTTGCCAGATCCGCGTCGCACAGCGCCATGTGATGCGGCGTGACTTCGCAGGTGACTTTCAGGCCCCGCTTCTTGGCTTCCGCGATCATGCTCAAGGCGCGGTGCGAGGAAACGTGGGCAATGTGCAGGCGCGCGCCCGTGCCCTCAGCCAGAAGCAGATCACGGGCCACCATGATGTCCTCACTGGCGGAAGGTATGCCGCGCAGGCCCAGGCGCACTGATTGCTCGCCCTCGTGCATGTCTCCCCCGGCCGAGAGGTTCAAGTCCTCGCAATGGTCAATAACCACCAGATCGAAAGCCCGGGCGAACTCCATAGCCCGCCGCATCACGCGCGAGTTCATCACCGGGCGTCCGTCGTCGGAGATAGCCACCGCCCCGGCCGTCTTCATCGAGCCGATCGCCGCCAGCTTTTCGCCCTCGCTATTTTCCGTGATCGCACCCACCGGGTAAACCTGAGTCACCGCGAAGCGCTCGGCTTGCTCCAGGATGTAGCGGGTCACGGCGGCATCGTCGTTGACCGGATTGGTGTTGGGCATCGCGCAGACGCTGGTGAAACCGCCCGCCGCGGCCGCCTTGGCCCCGGTCTCGATGGTCTCGGCGTGCTCGAAGCCCGGCTCGCGCAGGTGAGCGTGCATGTCAATGAAACCCGGAGCCACCACCAGCCCCGAGGCGTCGAAAGCAATCGCGCCCGTAGCATGCAGGTTGGGCCCGATGCGTACGATCAGCCCGCTTTTGATCAGCACGTCGGCCACGGCGTCGAAACCCGAGGCCGGGTCCATCACGCGACCGTTGCGGATTAGAAGCTTCGGCATGGCTTATCCCAGAATTCTTTCCAGCACCGCCATGCGCACGGCGACGCCGTTTTCCACCTGATTCAGGATCACCGAGCGCTGCGAATCAGCCACTTCCGAGGAGATTTCGCGCCCGCGATTTATCGGTCCCGGATGCATCACGATGGCGTCCGGGCGCGCCAGCTCCAGATGCTCCAGCCGCAGCCCGTAAAACTGGAAATATTCTCCGGCAGGAAAGGCCGCTTCGTGTTGCCGTTCAAGCTGCACGCGCAGCATCATGATCACGTCGGCGTCCCGGATGGCCTCGCGCATGTCGTAAGTGATGCGCACGCCGGGAGCGATTGATGCCAGCTCGGGCGGGATTAGGGAGGCCGGCCCGCAGAGCACTATGTCAGCCCCGAATTTCGAGAGCAGGAAGATGTTGGAGCGCGCCACCCGGCTGTGCACGATGTCGCCGATGATAGCCACCCGCAGGCCCTCCAACGTGGGCCGGTGATCCAGGATGGTGCGCGCGTCCAGCAGCGCTTGCGTGGGGTGTTCGTGGGTTCCGTCTCCGGCGTTGATGATCGGGATCGGCAGGTGGCGCGCCAGAAAGTGCGGCGCCCCGGAGGCGGCGTGGCGCATCACGATGGCGTCCGGGCGCATGGCCGCCAGCGTGTTCAGCGTGTCCACCAGCGATTCGCCCTTGGAAAGGCTGGAGCCGGCGGCGGTTATCGAGATGGCGTCGGCGCCAAGGCGCTTGGCCGCGATCTCGAAGCTGGTCCGCGTGCGCGTGGAAGCCTCGAAGAACAGGTTCACGATCATCTTGCCGCGCAGCGTGTCCAGCTTGATGAAGGGCTGGCTCTGTGCAGGCTGAAAGGCTTTGGCGCGGTCCAGAATAGCCTGGATCTCGGCACGCTCCAGATTCTCGATTCCCAGCAGTCCCCTGGGCATCGGACCCTCCCCGGCAGGCCTGTGCGGCCGCTAAGTCGCCCGTTCGACCAGCACCACCTTCTCGGTCTGGTCTATTTCCTTGAACTTGACTTCGACCATCTCGTCCGGCGTGGTCGTAATGCTGCGGCCCACGAAGCGCGCTTCGATCGGCAACTCGCGATGGCCGCGGTCAATCAGCACTAACAGTTGCACGCGCGCCGGCCGGCCGTGATCAAACAGCGCATCCAGAGCGGCACGCACCGTGCGCCCCGTGTACAGGACGTCATCAGTCAGTATGATGTCCTTGCCCGTCACGGGGAAGGAAATCTCAGTGGCGTTGAGCACCGGTTGGGTGGCGACGGTTGAGAGATCGTCGCGGTACAACGTAATGTCCAGGATCCCCACCGGAATGCTGCGATTCTCCAGCGCCTTGATTTTCTCGGCCAGTCGCTGGGCGATCGGCACTCCCCGGCGCCGTATGCCGACGAAGGCCAGGCGGTCCAGATCGTCGGTTTTCTCCAGAATCTCGTGGGCCAGGCGGACCAAAGTGCGCTCGATTTCCGAGGCGCTCATCAATTGGGCTTTCTCGCGCGTGGCGGTCATGACGACTAGCGATCCGATGGACAGCGTATCACACCGGCAGGTTGTTTCACGGCCCACAAGGGCGTGCGGCTTGTCCTATGATCAGTTCCCAGCAGCCGGCACGCTCTGCTGAGCCGGCTTCCAAGCCGTTCCAACTGATGCGCGCCGGCGTCCAAAACGCCGGTAGCCGCAGCCGCAGCGCTTCTACGCCGCGGCTGATGAGTTGAACTTCGCCGGCTTCGACCAAGAACTCCGCCTGAAGCCGCGCCGTGAGCATCTCCTCGCGTTTGGGCAGCACGATCCGCGTCTCCAGTCGCACCCGCTGGCGCCCGCGCAGAACCATTATCGCCGCCGCTCTGGCTTGCTGTTGCCGTTCCATGAAGTCCATATAGGCGCGGGCGTCGGGAAGCTCTTTGCCGGCTACCGCCACAATGCGATCGCCCAGCCGCAGCGGCCCCCGGTAGTCTTCCGGCAACCATGCCACCAGCACACCGGGACCGGGCGCCGCCGGATCGAAGCCGAATCCTCCCAGATCGAGCGCCGCTCCCGAACCAGGTTTCACGCGCGAAGAAGGCAAAACGTCGTTGCGCAGGCTGAAGTTCAGGCGGGTGATCTCCGCCCAGTAGCAGCGTGCGAATGACGGATGGCCGGTCTCACAGTCTATTTTGGAAGGGAAGAGCTCGCGCCGCCGGGCGGCGAGCCAGTCCAGAATCTCCGCCGGCGCGATCTGCACCGCCTCGCGCCGCACAAGGTTGTAGCCGGCTTGCCGTAGCTGAGCCTCCATGGTGGCTGCGGTGGCGTCCTGCGGATCGGCAACCCACAGCACCGGAACCAGGCGGGTGTTGGCTGCGAACAGGCGGTTCGATTGGACGGCGGCGCGCGGATTGCCGCCGACAGCCACGGCCGCGGCCCATAGATCCGGCCTTCGCGCAGCCAGATAAAACACGGCGGAAGCGCCCTGGCCTTCGCCAATCAAATATGTGCGCTCGCGATCGGCGTCTCCTCGGCGGATCGCCTGGTCGAGCGCCTCTTCGACGGCTCTCACCGCCGCGTCCGAAGCCGGCGGCGCCTCCACCACCGGCGTCACCAGGATCCAGCCGCGCCCCGCCAGCGCTTCGCTCCAGCCCTCTAAAGCGTTTTGGGCTCGTTCCGGCGCGGCCGGCAGCAGAATCACCACCGGGGCGCCCGCCGGGGTCTCGCCTGGTCCGGCGAAGCACGCCGAGATCACGGCCAGCCATCCGGTGACTGCCTTTTTCATACTTCAAAACCGCCGCAGCCTGCCGCGAATCCGCCGCGCCAGTCGCTCGATCTCTTCGATCTTGCGCAATGTGCTCACCGACAGCACGTGCCGGCCTTGCTTTTCAAGGTCCGCCTTGAATTCCTCCGACAGCTTGACCAGGCGATCGGCGTCGCGCAAGGACTGCTCGTAATCTGCCTTGAGGATCTCTTCTTTTTGCGACCTGCCGCTGGGCAGCTTCACGTCCGGCTCCGGCGGCGGGAACTGCGCCAAGGCCGCAGATGCCGCCACCAGCACGGCCAGACGCCCGAGCATGTTCATGACGACCTCGCTCCCATTTTACGGGGACGAAGGTTTCTCCTACTGTGGGACATAGGCATGGCCTTCCGCTACGCGCTGCCGAACGTGGGCGCTGCCGCCGGCATCGGATACCGTTTTTAGCTGCGCCTGAAGCGCGGCGACCTGAGGGCGAAATCGCGGAACGCCGGTGCCCTACCAGCTCAGCCTTAAGGTCAGTTGCAGCTCGCGAGCCGCCTGTCCGGAAGTGCGCGTGGAGAGCACGCCGTTGGAACCGATGGAGTTCGGGTTCCCCGGCATGTTGAGCACGTTAAAGAAATCCGCGTTGAACCGCAGCCGCACGCGTTCGGTGATGGGAATAGTCTTGAACAGCGAGGCGTCCAGGCCCCATTGCCGAACGCCCGGCAGATACTGCTGCCGCCAGGGATGCAGCCCGTCGTTGTAAGTGGTGCGCTGCATGGTGCCGTCCTTCAGGCGCACCCACACGGTGTTGCTGCCGAAGTACGGATACATCGGATCGTTGCGATCCGGGCTCTTGGGCCAGGGTATCAGCGGCTGGCCGGCGGGCTTGTAATTCTCCGGCACTCCCATGATCCCGTTGGGACGACCCTGAGCGTCGTAACTATTGATGCGATTGGCGGGAATATACCCGTTCCACCACAGATAGCCGGGCCAGCAGACGCCGGAGGTGCAGTCCTGGATCGGGTACTTGTAACCGTAGATCTCGATCTTCTCTCCCATGGGGTAGATGCCCGTAGGCAAGGCGAAGTAATTGGACCGCAGCGAGCCCATGCCTGCGATCTGCCAGCCCCCGATGAGACGGTCCACAACGCCGCCGGCGTTGCGCCCCAGCCGCTTGCCGCGGCCGAAAGGCAGATCCGCGATCCAATTCCAACGCAGGCGGTGTTTGGGGATCGAAGTATCGCGCTGGTAATTCAGGAACCGGTTACGCGCATCCAAATCCGCAGGCACCAGTCCGGGCAGAAATTGGTTGAGCTCCGGAATCACCGAAGTACCGGACCACTCCTGTCCCCCGGCGGCCAGGGCGTTGCCGACCACATAGAAGACCTGAAAAGCGAGCCCCTTGGAATAACGGCGCTCCAGCTCAAGCTGCGCCCCGTGGAAGTTCGACCAACCGGTTTTGCGGTACTCCTCGATAGTTCCGTAAACCACCTTGTCGAAGGCCCGGCGGGCCACCCCGGAGTATTCCCCGGTAGGCAAGCGCTCGCCGGTGGTTACGTACCAGATGTAATCCGGCGTCTGCTCGTTGTAGCGGTAGAACTGCTCCAGATGGCTGCCGTGGTTGCCGACGTAACCGGCGCGGAACACCGTGTTGGGCAGTACTTCCTTCTCTAGCGTGAGGTTCCAGTCCTGCACCCGCGGATCAGGCTGATGGCGGGCGAAGTAGCTGGCGTTGACCGAGCCGCGAGTCAACCCGGCAGCCTCCTCCAGCGACACCGCATTGCGACTGTTCTGGCCGGCGATGACGGTCGGCGCCGAGCGCATGCCGTAATTGCCGATGCCGTCGGGGGAAAGCGCCGGGTCGGTCAGGCTGGTGCGGAAGCGCGCCGTCAAGGGCGCATTGGAGCGCATGCGCGCCGTCCAGGGTCGCAGGGGAATCGGGAAGTAACAGATGCGGTAGCCGCCGCGCAGAACGAAGGAGCGCGAGCCCTCCAGCGCCCGCCAGGCGAAACCCAGCCGGGGCCCGTAATCCCGCGCGGTGGAATCCATCAGGGTCTGCGGCAGCCCGGCCTCCTTCCAGGTGATGAATTTGGCGCCCAGTGAAGTCAGGCGGTTGACGATCGCCGGCAGCGTGGCGCCCAGCCGGTACATGGTTTCCAGGTCCGTACCCAGCACGATGGCCTTTTGGTTGGGATCGAAAGTGGTCAAAACCTTGTTCTTTTCCCGGAAGGCCGGCCAGAACTCCCAGCGCAGTCCCAGATTCAATGTCAGTCGGGGAGTTACTTTGTAGTTGTCCTGGAAATACAGCGCGTACTCGCGCGCTCGCATGTAGAAGTAGCCGCGCACGAATTGATTCGAATAATTCATCACACCGAAAAACATGTTGGCGAGGTTATGCCCGGTAAACGGCGTGGCCAACGGGTTAGTGCGCGAGCTGGTGGGATCGTACAAAGCGGTGGCGCCCGTAGCCCAGCTATGGTTGCCTTGATTCTGCTGTTGATCAGGCAGTACGTTCAGTTGGTCGTAACGGTAATGGAACCCGAATTGTAGCTCGTGACGCCCCAAAATCTTGGTCGAGTTGTTATCCACGATCACATAAGTGAATGGCGACGCCTGGGTGTTATCAGTCTCGAAGACATAACCGCTCAGGCCGGTGTCGTAAAGCCCCGGCCATCCCGGCACATTCAGCGGATTGGGCAATCCGAGCTGGTCGGCGTACTTGACGCCCGGCTCGCCGGTGCCTTTCCACCAGATTTCCCGGAATCCGCTGGCCAGCAGTTCGTTGAAGAAAGTGGGCGAGAAAGTGCGGACCCAGGAAAGCGCCACGGTCTTGTTGGGCGTCAGCCGGCGGACGCTGCCCGGGATCAGATTGAGCATGGGCAGATTCCAGTCCTGCGAAAAGGTGTAGAGGTCGCCCTGGGTGTAGCGAGCGTAGAACTGGTCCTTGTCTGAGAAACGATGGTCCACGCGCGCGGTGATAGTCCACTGGCGCGTCCAGCCCGGAGCCGTACCCCACCAGTTGCTGTCCACCAGAGGATTGATCTGCGGATGCGTGGGCAGGGGGGTGACGCTGAACAGGTACTTGGCCAGCGGGCTGATGCGGTTAGGGTCCGCCATGTTCAGTTGCCCGCGATAGGAGACCTGCTGCCGCTCCCAGGTGGCGGGGTTGGTGCTGTAGGGATCGTAAATGCGGAATTGCCGCCCCTGCGAATCAACCAGGCCGCGGAAGTCGCCGTTGCGCATCTCCTCGGTAGGGACCGAACCGTTCCAGGTTGAAGGGCTGATGTTGCGATAGCCTTCGTAGGCGAAAAACCAGAAAGTGCGGTTCCTGCCGTCGTACAACTTGGGCAGCCAGAGCGGCCCGCCGGCGGAAGGGCCGAATTCGTTGCGGATCAATTGCGGCGGCTTGCTGTAGAAGTCCTGGCGCCGCCGGGCCTTGCCGATGGCGTTATTGCGGTGGGTTTCAAACAACGAGCCGTGAAACTGGTTGGTTCCGCTGCGCGTAGAAAGCACGATAGTGGTGGGTCGGGTGAACTTGGCCGAGGAGGCGTTGTTCTCCACTTTGAATTCCTGTATGGTGTCCAGCCCCGGGGGCCGACGAATCGTGCCGCCCCAAAGCCTGTCGCTCATGGCCGCGCCGTCCAGCACCATCTCGTGCGAGCCTTCGCGCAGGCCCCAAGCTCGGGTGCCTTCCATGCCCGGGACCGTCTGAAGTAGCGTGGTGACGAAGCGCCCGTTGATGGGCAACTGTTCGATGCGCAGCCGCTCGAGCACGCGGCCCAGGGTGGGGTTGTCCATGGTGACCAGCGGCGTCACGTCCTGAACCACTACTTCCGCCGCCGTCTGGCCCACTCTCAGGGTCACGTCCACCACCGCGCTCTGCTGCACTTGCACGGTAAGTGCGCCTTCGAATTTCTGCATTCCCGGGGCCTCTACGCTAAGACGGTACGGGCCGGGCACCACGCCCGGGAAGTGGTACAGGCCCGCTTCATTGGTCAAGGTTTTCGCCGCCACGTTGGTGGCTGCGCTGGTAAGCGTAACGCTGGCATTGGGAATGACCGCGCCGGTCTGGTCGCGGACCGTGCCGCTGACCGTGCCGGTGGAGGCTTGCGGGAAGGCCGGCAGGCTCAACAGCAAGAGCAGGCCGACCGTACGCGCCGGGTGGAATACGCATTGCATGGCGGGAACCCTCGCTCTGCGAGGTACTCTACCGAGGCTCGCGGGCGCCGTCAAGCCCCAAAATTCGGCGTCCGCTCTAACGGGTCGTCTTTGCCAGCGAAGCCTTGACCTGCTCCCCGTATTGGCGGGCTCTGGCTAGGATTTGCCCGGCGTCCAGCGTGAGCGAGCGGCGTTCCCGCACCACCCAGCGGCCGTTCACCATCACGTCCTGGATGTCGCCGGCCTTCAGCGCGTAAACCATATGCGAATACAGATCGTAGAGCGGCAGGGCGTGCGGACCCTCCAGCCGCACGGTGATCAAGTCTGCCCGCTTGCCTGCTTCAAGCGAGCCGATCTCCTTTTCCAGGCCCAGCGCACGCGCTCCCAACACGGTAGCCATCTCGACGGCCTGCCGCGCCGGCAATGCGCTGGGATCCCCGGTAGTCACCTTCTGCAACTTCGCCGCCAGGTCCATCTCCTCAAACAGGTTGAAGTCATTGTTGCTGCCCGCCGGCCCGTCGGTGCCCAGCCCCACCGCCAAACCCAGCGCCAGCATGCGCGTCACCGGCGCCACGCCGCTGGCCAGCTTGCTGTTACTTGAAGGGCAGTGGGCCACGCCGACGCCGCGCCGCTTCAGAATCTCCAGGTCCGCATCATCCACCCAGACCACGTGCGCCGCCAGGGTGCGGCCCTCAAAGACGCCCCAGGAATCCAGCAGCCGCACCGGACTCATCCCGTAGCGCGCCAGGGTTTCCTCGTGCACCGGCCGCGTTTCGGCCAGGTGGGTCATCAACGGAACACCGTAACGATTGGCCAGCGCCCGGCAAGCGCGCATGGTTTGCTCAGAATTCGTGTAGTGGGCATGCGGCGCCACCGCGGGTACGATCAGAGGATCGTCGCGAAAGCGACGTATGAAACGCTCGGTGAATTCCAGGGCCGCTTCCGGCGTCTTGGCGTCCGGGGCGGGAAAGCCGATGATCGTTTCACCAAGCACGCCGCGCAGCCCGGCCTCGCGGGTAGCCTCGCCAACTACGTCCTCAAAGTAATACATCTCGGCGAAAGTCGTGGTTCCGCCGAGCATCATTTCCAGGCAGGCCAGGCGTGTGCCCCAGCGCACGAACTCCGCCGTTACGTTGCGGGCCTCGGCCGGGAAGATGTAGTCCTCCAGCCACTCGCGCAGGCGCAGATCATCGGCCAGTCCGCGCAGCAGCGACATGGGCGCATGAGTGTGGGCGTTGACCAACCCGGGGGCCAGCAGGGCGGCAGGGCGCGCCAGGCGGTGTTGGGAACGGAAGCGCGCCTCGATCTCCCGGCGCCGGTCCGCCGCCAGAATGCGGTCGCCGCGGATCGCCACCGCCCCGTCTTGGATGATGCGCCGCCCGCCGTCCATGGTCAGGACCCAGCCTGCGGAAACGATCCAGTCCGCCCGTTCGGAGGCAGGCGCCGCCGACGCCGCCAGCAGCAACGCGAAGCTAATGATCGAGCAGCGAAGCATCGAAGGGCCTCGGCAAAAGCTCGCGCAAGCGCAAAGTTTCCACGCGTCCGCTTACGTCCGCCAGGATCAGCTCCAGATCCCCGCAAAACTCCCACAATATCTGGCGGCATGCGCCGCAGGGGGGCGCCAGGGAGTTCGCCGCCACAGCCAGCCGGCGGAACTCGCGCACGCCCTCCGAGAGCGCCTTGAACGCCGCCACGCGCTCGGCGCACACCGTCAAGCCGTAAGTGGCGTTTTCAATATTGCAGCCGGTCCAGATGCGGCCCTCGGCGTCCTCAAGCGCTGCACCCACCCTGAAGCCGGAGTAGGATGCGCACGCGTTTTCACGCGCCCGCAGTGCGGCTTCCACCAGAGCCTCCGTGCTCAGCCCTCGCACACGCGCTCCCCCGCTTCGGCCAGCCGCGGCAGTAAGGCCTTCAGTAACTGCGCCAGCGTCTGGCGCACCATCGCACCGGTTTCCAGCACTTCGTGGTGAGTAAGGCGCCCGGGGGCCAGCCCGGCGGCCATGTTGGTGACGCAGGAAATCGCCAGCACGCGCAAACCCATGTGGTTGGCCGCGATCACCTCCGGCACGGTGGACATGCCCACCAAATCCGCCCCGATGCCGCGCAGGAAGCGAATCTCCGCCGGGGTTTCGTAGCTGGGGCCCAGCACCGCGGCATAGACGCCCTCCTGTAGCACTATGCCCAGTTCTCGCGCCGCTTCGTGAGCAATGCGGCGCAACTCGGCCGAGTAAGCTTCGGTCATGTCTGGGAAGCGCGGCCCGAGCGTCTCATCGTTGGGCCCCGCCAGCGGATTGGCGCCTTGCAGATTGATGTGGTCGGAAATCAGCACCAGCCCGCCGCGGCTGAAGGCCGGGTTTATTCCGCCGGCCGCGTTGGTGAGCACCAGCGTGCGGACGCCGAGCCGCCCCAGCACCCTCACACCGAACACTACCTGATCCGCCCGGTAACCTTCGTACAGATGGACCCGCCCGGCCATCACCGCCAAATTTACGCCCTCCAGGCGGCCGAAAATCAGGCGGCCGGCGTGACCTTCGGCGGTCGAAACCGGCCAGTGCGGGATCTCGGCGTAAGGGATCTCAACCCGCTGTTCAAGTTCGGCGGCGAAGCCTCCCAGGCCGCTGCCCAGCACCAGTCCCACCCGCGGACGCAGCCCGCAGCGCGAACCCAAGAACTCCACCGCCTGCTCCAGCTCCCTCATAGCAGCATCCCGGCGATGCAGGCCGACATGAAGTTGGCCAGCGTGCCTGCGGCGACCGCCCTCAATCCCAGCCGCGCCAGGTCCGATTTGCGATTGGGCGCCAGCGCGCCTATGCCGCCGATCTGAATGGCGATCGAGCTGAAGTTCGCAAAACCGCACAGGGCGTAAGTGGCGATGACGAAGGAGCGCGGCTCCAGTTGAGCGCGGAGCGGCCCTAGCTGCAAGAAGGCCACGAATTCATTCAGCACCAGCCGCGTGCCCAGCAGGTTGCCGATCGCGGCGGCATCGCGCCAGCTCACGCCCAGCAACCAGGCCGCCGGCGCAAACAATATCCCAAACAAACGTTCCAGCGACTCCGGCGTCCAGCCGCAACCCGGCAGAGAATGCACCCAGCCCAGTATCCCGTTGCACATGGCAATCAGCGCCAGGAACGCGATCAACATGCCGGCGATGTTCAGTGCCAACTGCAGGCCGTCGCCCGCACCGCGCGCAGCCGCATCGATCAGGTTGACGCCCGGCTTCTCGACGCGGATCTCAACCCGCCCGGCCGTTTCCGGATGCTCGGTCTCCGGGATGAACATCTTCGCCAGCAGGATGGTTGCGGGGGCAGTCATTATCACGGCCGTCAGCAGATGCTTGATGTCCACCCCGGCTATCTTCACATAAGCCGCCATCACCGCTCCGGATACGTGCGCCATCCCGCTGACCATCACCGTGAACAACTCCGACTGCGTCAGCCGAGGCAGAAACGGGCGGATCGTGAGCGGCGCCTCGGTTTGCCCCATGAAGATGCTGGCGGCGACATTAGTGGACTCGGCTCCGCTGGCCCCCATCACGCGCTGCATGAGGATGGCCATGCCCCGGATGACGACCTGCATCACGCCCAGGTAATACAAGACCGCGAAGAAAGAAGCGATGAAAATCACGATCGGCAAGACCTGGAAAGCAAACACCACGCCCAGGGGGCCGGATTTGGCGCCCAGCGGCCCGAATACGAACTGGCTGCCCGCTTCCGCATAACCCAGTAAGGCGTTCACCGCCGCGCTGGCCAGCTCAAATACCTTGCCGAAGGGGGTCTTCAGCACCAGAAAAGCGAAAGCGAATTGCAGTCCTAATCCCCAGGCCAGCAAACTGAAACGGATGGCGCGCCGCCGGCGCGAGAAAAGGTAAGCGGAAGCCAGAATCACCGCCAGGCCCAGAACGCCCGTGAAGCGGCCCATGCTAGCTGACGACTTCCAGAATCAGGTCGTACTCCTCGGGCGGGTGGGCGGAGATGCGGAAGGCGTCCTCCACCAATTGGGCGGCTTCTTCCAGGCGATCCTCCTTGGTGTAATACAGCCGGCAAAGAACGGAATCCGCCTCGACCCGCTGGCCGGCTTTTACCTCTAGGATCAGGCCCACCGCCGGATCAATCTCGTCATCCTTAGAGTCGCGCCCCGCGCCGATCATCATGGCCGCCCGCCCGATGTCCTCGGCGTCAATCGAGCTGACGAAGCCGGCCCGCGGGGAGGTCACCTCGCGGGCTCCGCTGGCGTTGGGCAACAGTTCGAAGCGATCCAGCACGCTCGGATTGCCGCCCTGGGCCTCGATCACTTCCTTGAGCTTGCGATAGCCTGAGCCGTCCAGCAGCTTCCGCTGAGCCACTTCCCGCGCCTCCTCCAGGCTGGCGGCCGCCTTGCCCAGGTGAATCATGCGCGCGGCCAGCTCTAGCGAAATGCGCGTCAGGTCTACGGGGCCCGCGTTCTGGAGCGTTTGCGAGACCTCCATGACCTCCAGAGCGTTGCCCACCGCGAAACCCAGGGGCTGGTTCATGTCTGTTATCAGGGCTTGCACGCGCACATCCATGCGCCGCCCGATGCCCACCATCAACTGCGCCAGGCGCCGCGCATCCACCTGCCGCTTCATGAAAGCGCCCGATCCCACCTTCACGTCCAGCACCAGGGCGTCCAGGCCCATGGCCAGCTTCTTGGACATGATCGAAGAGGCGATTAGGGGGATGGAATCCACGGTGGCGGTCGCGTCTCTTAACGCGTACAATTTGCCGTCGGCGGGAGCCACTTCCTGACTCTGGCCCACGAAGCACAGCCCGATGCGCCGCAATTGGGCGCGCATCTGGTCCAAGTCCAGGTCTGTGCGGAAGCCGGGGATGGATTCCAGCTTGTCCAGAGTCCCGCCCGTAAAACCCAAAGCGCGACCGGTAACCATCGGCACCACTACGCCTGCGGCCGCCGCCAGCGGAGCGGCGATCAGGCTGGTTTTGTCGCCGACTCCCCCGGTGGAGTGCTTGTCCACTTTTACGCCGGGCACATCCGCCAGAGTTACCTTCTGACCGGAGCGGATCATGCAGTCGGTGAGCGCGGTCACTTCTCGGTCGCTCATACCGCTGTAGTAAACCGCCATCAGAAATGCGGCCATCTGGTAATCCGGCACTTCTCCGCGGGTGTAGCCTTCCACCAGCCCGGCGATTTCCTGCGGGCTGAGCTCTTCGCCGTCTCGCTTGCGCTGAATCAGATCCACGACTCGCATCGGCTGGAACCTTTGGCCAATATTGGTCCGGCGGACTCGGCCGGCCGGGACTCGCGCACCACCCGCTTGCAAGCCGCCGCCCTTGGCCGCTACAGCCGGCCGCCGCCCTTGAGACCCTTAGGCTACCATTACAGGCAGTTGAAAGTAAAGGAATCGAATTGGGTCATCGAAAATGTCACCGAAGGCGGGATCGTTGGGTCAGGAAAAAAGTAACCGTAGCGGACGCTCGCCTGCCCTTTTCGCCGAGCAGAATTTTGGGCGGCGCGGCCACCCGTCAAG
>Ga0272448_1001389_pt1 | contig 32848 bp, 24 predicted proteins | sample YNPCB0191_FD_202220 | JGI IMG/M metagenome (GOLD analysis project Ga0272448, IMG submission 202220) | Hot spring sediment microbial communities from Yellowstone National Park, WY, United States - YNP-CB-019-1 | ecosystem: Environmental > Aquatic > Thermal springs > Hot (42-90C) > Sediment...
GGAGTTTTCCTGAGCGTTTGAGGGTGGTGTTCTTCACCTTCATCTCGTTGAACCCGTACTTTGCAGCGTCTTCTATGCTTGCACCGTATACAATTGTGCCAATACGCGCCCAGTGTATTGCACTGAAACACATGGGGCAGGGTTCTGTTGTTGAGTAGATTGTACAGCCGGAGAGGTTTATCGAGCCAAGCTTTTTGCACGCCTTGCGAATTGCATTAACCTCTGCGTGCGCTGTGGGGTTTGTATCCTTCCATACTGTATTGTGCGCAGTGGAGAGAATGTGGCCGTTCTTATCAACGATTACTGCGCCGAATGGGCCGCCCTCTTTCTTTGACACGCCCTCAAGTGCAGAGCGGATTGCTGCGAGCATATACTTTTTCTCAGGACGCATAATGTGGATTGGGGGTTAAAGGTTAAAAAGAAAACTATATAAACATATAAGTGTTTAATTATATATGCATTCGGAGAGGGCCGAAAGAATCTTCGCAGCGCTCGGGGATAAAACGAGGCTCGAGATAGTGAGACTGCTCTTGGACAGGGAGAATGTGTGCGTGAATGATATACTGGTTGAGATTGGAACTTCTCAGCCAAATATATCACAGCAGATACGCATTCTCAAAAATGCTGGGATTGTAAGGGTGAGGAAAAAGGGAAGGAAATGCTGCTGTAAGATTGCAAACCCTGAGGAAATAAGGGAGATTCTGAGGCTTGCTGAAAAAGGTGGAAAAAATGAAGATTAATATTGAGGATGAAGAGCTTGAAGCACTAAGAAAAAAGAGAATGGCGGAGATGATGCGGGGGAAAAATGAGAAAGAGGGAAATAAAAAGCACAGAATAATTGTGTACATGACAGAGAGTTGCCCGTACTGCCATGCCACGGTAGAATATCTAAAGGCGCGTGGGATAGAGTTTGAGATTAAGATGGTTGATAGGGATTATGCTGCCGCAATGGAAATGGTACAGAAGAGCGGGCAGATGGGTGTACCTGTTATAGATATTGATGGTGGGATAATCATTGGGTTCAACAGGCCTGCAATAGATATGGCATTATCTTCATGATAAAAGCGTTTGCGTAGATATATTGGCATGGGGAAACCCCAGTGGCTTAAGATTGGATTGCCTAATCAGGAGTATGGGGAAACAAAGAGGATTCTTGAAAGGTTAGGGATTACTACTGTGTGCAAAGAAGCAAAATGCCCGAATATTAATGAGTGTTGGGGAAAAGGAACTGCCACAGTAATGGTCCTGGGTGATGTGTGTACAAGAGGATGCAAATTTTGTAATACTAAGAAGGCAGAGAAGGGAAGAGAGGTCGACCCAAGTGAGCCTGGGAGGATTGCAGAGGCGGTTAAGGCCTTGGGGCTCAGGTATATTGTGATCACGAGTGTTGACAGGGATGACCTTGCAGATCTGGGTGCAGAACATTTTGCAAAGTGTATTTCACATGTGAAAGCGTATGCAAAGGTTGAGGTATTAACTCCGGATTTTCAAGGGAGGACTAACCTCGTGGATATTGTATGCAAGGCAGGCCCGGATGTGTACGGACATAATATAGAGACGGTTAAGAGATTGCAGAAGGTTGTGAGAGACCCGCGTGCAAGCTATGAGAATTCATTGAAAGTGCTGAGGTATGTTAGTGAGAATTATCCGCGCATAATAACAAAGTCTGCATTGATGGTTGGGATGGGCGAGAGCGAAGAAGAGGTTAAAGAAGCACTGGAAGACCTGAGAAGTGTTGGTGTTAAAGCTGTTGCAATCGGCCAGTATTTGCAGCCCACCAAAAATCATTATCCTGTTAAGGAGTATGTTAAGCCAGAGCAGTTTAAGAGATATGAGGAATATGCAAAAAAGAGCGGGTTTGATTTTGTTGCTGCTGGGCCTTTTGTGAGGAGCTCGTACCATGCGAGTGATGTTTTTTTGAAATGACTGGTTTTAAGTAATATATAGTTTGCCAGAGAGTTAGGAATTATGGTCGTGAAAAGGGTTTACTTGGGTAGTGTAAATTTTGTCCAGATTGTTGATGAAAAGGGAAGGGTGGATAAAAAGCTTGAGAGAGAACTGGGAGTGAGCAGAAAGGATTTGGAGTTTCTTTACAAGGCGATGGTTACAACAAGGGTGCTTGATGAGAAGGCACTAAATTTGCAGAGACAGGGAAGAATGCTCACTTATGCACCATGCAAGGGTGAAGAGGCTATAAGCGTGGGGTCGGCGTTCGCACTCAAAAAGGATGACTGGATTGTTCCATCTTATAGAGAGCAAGGAATGTATGTTACTATGGGCGTCCCGCTCAAATATTTTATGATGTATTTTATGGGGTTTGAGGAAGGGAATAACCTGCCGCCTGAATTCAACATTACACCAATCTGCGTGCCGGTGGCGACACATTCACTGCATGCGGTAGGAATTGGAATGGCACTAAAGTACAAGGATGAAAATAAGGTGGTTATGACATATACAGGGGATGGCGGATCCTCTGAAGGAGATTTTTATGAAGCCCTGAATTTTGCAGGAGTGTACAAAGCACCTGTTGTGTTTATAGTGAGGAATAATCAGTGGGCAATATCCGTGCCAAGAAAGAGGCAAACTGCTGCAGAAACTATTGCACAGAAAGGGATTGCTGCGGGGATAAGATGTGTTCAAGTGGACGGAAATGACGTGCTATCTGTGCTGTATGCTGCAAGAGAAGCAGTTGAGAGGGCAAGAAAGGGTGAAGGGCCAACGTTAATAGAGGCCATATCTTACAGGTTGGGGGTGCATACAACTGCGGATGATCCTACAAGGTATGTGCCAAAAGAGGAGCTCGAACAATGGATGAAGAAGGAGCCTGTTGAGAGGTTCAGGAAATACCTAAAAGCTAAGAGAATATGGAATAAAAAGTGGGAGGAGAAAGTTAAAAGAGAGGCTATTAGAGCTGTGGAGCGAGCGGTGGAAGAGGCAGAGGCGATGAAAACGGATTATACTAAGATGTTCAGGAATGTTTACAAGAGAATGCCAGAGGAGCTTGCAGAGCAAGAAGAATATCTCAAAAAATTTGTGGGGTGAGAAGATGGTAGAGGTTAACATGATCCAAGCAATAAATATGGCGCTTGCACAGGAGATAGAGAGGGATAAGAGAGTTGTTGTATTAGGAGAGGATGTTGGGAAGAACGGTGGGGTTTTTAGAGTTACGGATGGGTTGCAGGCAAGGTTTGGTGAAAAGAGAGTATTTGATACACCGCTTGCAGAGTCGGGAATTATAGGCACGGCTGTTGGGATGGCATATGCTGGGTTAAAGCCCATACCTGAGATACAGTTTGATGGGTTTACATTTCTTGCATACAACCAGATCAATGCGCATGCCGCACGTATGAGGAATAGAACGCGGGGAAGGTATGGAATGCCTATCGTTATAAGAGTGCCTTACGGCGGGGGTGTGCATGCATTAGAGCTGCATGCAGAGCCAATCGAAGGAATGTATGCAAATATACCTGGTATCACTATTGTTATACCTTCAGGGCCGTATGAGGCTAAAGGATTGCTCGCTGCGGCTGTTGAGTGGGGGGACCCTGTATTATTTCTCGAGCATAAGAGAATATACAGGGCGTTTAAGGAGGAGGTGCCTGAGGAGAGGTATACGGTGCCTATTGGAAAATGTAAGGTGGTGAGAGAGGGGAGTGATGTTACTCTAGTAACATGGGGTGCAATGGTCCGCGTCTCCGAGAATGCGGCTAACGACCTTAAAAATGAGGGTATAAGCTGTGAAATAATAGATGTGAGAACGATAAAACCGCTCGATGATAAAACGATCATAGAATCTGTGAAAAAAACGGGACGCGTGGTGATTGTGCAAGAGGCTATGCAGAGTTTCAGCGCAAGCTCTGAGATTGCTGCGCGCATCACAGGAAAAGCATTGTTCAGCCTGCGCGCACCCATAAAGCGCGTCACGGGATTTGATGTTCCGGTACCGCTTCCAAAACTTGAGGAGTATTTCCTGCCAAACGAGAGGCGGGTTAAGGATGCTGTAAATGAGTTGATGCAGTACTGAGAGGTGCGCAAATGGAGAAACAGAAAATAAAACAATCCTACAGAAAAGGCCTTGGGTTCGGAATTACTTCTGGAGTTATTACCACACTCGGGCTCATAATCGGTCTTGAGAGTGGAACACATTCGTTCTCAGCAGTGCTCAGCGGTATAATTACGATTGCAATTGCAGATGCACTCTCAGATGCTTTAGGCATTCACATATCAGAGGAATCTTCGAAAACCACAACTCAGAAAAATGTGTGGGAATCAACGATTGCAACCTTCTTCACAAAATTCATAATTGCACTCTCATTTGCAGTACCCATCCTTTTACTGCCTCTTGAAACAGCAGTCCTCATATGCATAGTATGGGGAATGGCTCTCCTCGCCTTGTTCAGCATCTATGTGGCAGATGTTAAAGGAGAAAAAATAGCGAATGTGGTGCTCGAACACTGGACGATTGCAATCGCTGTGATTATAACAACATTCCTTGTGGGAACATATGTTGTAAGCGCACTGTTCAGCGCATAGTAGGGGTGTTAAAATATGGTGTATGAATTTAGACTTCCGGATCTTGGTGAAGGCATGGAAGAAGCCACACTTGTAAAGTGGCTTGTGAAGGTTGGCGATTATGTAAAGAAGGACCAGAAGATTGCTGAAGTTGAAACAGATAAGGCAATTGTCGAGATACCCTCAGCTTATGAGGGCAAGGTGCTTGAGCTGAAGTTCAAGGAAGGGGAAACTATAAAGGTTGGAAGTGTTCTGCTCACAATTGGGTCTGAGAAGGAAGGTGTAAAAGTTCAGGTAGAAGAAACAAAGAAAAGCGAGGAGGTCAAGAAGGAGGTTTTGGCAACACCGCGGGTGAGAGCACTTGCAAGAGAGCTTGGTGTTGAACTATCCAGTGTGAAAGGAAGCGGGAAACATGGGGAGATAACCGAGGAGGATGTGCGCACTGCTGCTGCAAAGAAAAAACCCGTATTGAGGGAGTTGGATAAGAGCGAGGAGATGCGTGTGGTTGAGAAAATTTATACACATCCTCCGGAAATAAAGGCAGTTCCGCGTGCAAGAGACCTTGCAAAAAAGATGGGAATTGATTTAACTAAGGTTGGCGGGACCGGGCCTGGTGGGGTAATCCTTGAGAAGGATGTGCTCGCGGCTGCAGAGCATCTTGAGAAAATTGTGGAATTGAAGAAGATCGGAAAGAAGGAAGATATCGAATCAATAGAAGAGAAGATTGTACACCCGTTAAAGGAAAAGCAAGCAAAGTATCTTGAGGTACGCATCCCAATCAAGGGAGTTAGGAAGGCAATAATAACTAGATTGGAAAAATCAAACAACATTGCCGTGCAAACGACCGCGATGGAGGATATAGATGTTACAAAACTCGTAGAAGTACGCGAGAAGGAGAAGGTTGAAGCTGCAAGGGATGGGATACATCTAACCTATCTGCCTTTTATAATCAAGGCAAGCGTGATTGCCTTGAAAAGGCATCCTTGGTTAAACTCCACCATCGATGAGCAAACCGGTGAATTTGTTCTGAAGAAGTATTACAATATAGGTATTGCTGTTGATACTGAAGATGGATTAATTGTGCCTGTGGTCAAGGATGTTGACCTGAAAAGCATCATGGATATTGCAAGAGAGATTATTGTACTATCTGATAAAGCAAGAAAAAGAGTGTTAACTCTTGATGAGGTTTCAAATGGGACATTTACAATTACGAATTGGGGATCGATAGGAGCGAGTTATGGTGTACCTGTGCTAAATTATCCTGAGTGCGCAATACTCGGTGTTGGGAGAATACAGAAGAAACCGGTAGTTATTGGGGATACTATTGTAATAAGGGATATTTTGCCGCTCTCACTCACATTTGATCATAGGATTGTGGATGGCGCGGAGGCAGCACGATTCTTATTAGATGTAAAAAGACATCTTGAAGACCCAGCCCTCTTATTGGTAGATATTGTGTAAAAATTATTTGTTAAATAGATTTGCTGAACCTTGCGATATTAGAGCAAATATCGAGGCCAAGAATAAGATGTAGACAATAATGAGTGCTGCTAATACTATGATGAATGGTATCACAACTATAAGTATTGCTCTGCCACTGCTTACTTTGTGTACTTCCTTAAACGCGGAGTACTTCAGGTACATACCGTAAAGATATACCAAACTCATAACTATGGATATTGGTAATGTGATGCATGAGCATGCAAGCCCAATGGCTGGAATGAATGTAAGCCAATTTAATAGGATTGACAGAAGATTGAGAGGAAGCAAGATTATGAAAGTGGAGAGGACTGGCATGAAGGATGCAAACAAATGTTTACTGAAAGATGCTTTTCCTCCCAAGATCTTTGCTATGATGAATTCTAATACTGCATAAAGAAGCGATAGGATTGGAGAAATCAGGAAGAACCCAAGCATGAGTGCAAAAAGCGCTACTCCTTCAATTATTCCAAAGCCCGCTGTAAGAATTGTTGATACAATTATTGGTGCAATCATGCTTAAGAGAGAAATTACAAAATTCAAGAAACCCATCACATAATAATCTATTACAATAGGTAGAATCCCTTCATCCTTAGATTTTGAGGAGATCTCTGCAGGATTAAAAAAGAAGTCTCTCCACGTTTTTACTTTCTTATAGGGAATAAACGAAGCGACTTTATCAACAATATCCATATACCTATTGAATATGTTCGTAAGTTCATCCATAGGAAACACCACTCTCGCATTATTACCTCCCTAGAAAAATATTTAAATAACCAAAAACCCTAGCAGGAATGCAATCACCACAATAAGCGCCGGCGGATGATAAGGTAAAACAATGCTGAAATCGCAATAGAAGCAAGTTTTGTTGTAATGAACTTCAACAAAAACACGGATAAAATGTAGATAAAGGTAGAAACATAAGTATGGCAATCACAATCCCGATAAACACACTCACATACATGTCAAGAACATTGCGACCAAGAGATCTCTTTTCGTCAAGCTTTTCCTCGATCTTACCATTCGCGCAATCTATTGAGTGCTCGTGCGAACTCGCTTTTCTTAAGATGTGAAGAACTCTCTTCTGTCTTCTTCATGGCGTGAATATACATATTACCGTTTATATATCTTCTCTGAGAATTCACATTTATGGTAATGGGGGAAATTGGGAGGGAATATGCACTTGCAATAATTGGGGGAGGCCCTGCAGGATATATGGCTGCAATACGCGCAGGCCAATTAGGCATAAATACTGTACTCATAGAAAAAGAAGAGATTGGAGGGGAGTGTTTAAATAGAGGGTGTATTCCTTCAAAAATGCTGCTAAATATTTCAGGTATACTGCACTTAAGCGAACAGTTGAGTAGTGTGGGAATAAAAACAAGGGTTGAGAAAGTAGATATGAAAAAGATGCAAAAAGAGAATACTGCGATAATAAGCAGATTACGCAATGGCGTGAATTTTCTACTCAAAAGTTATGGGGTAGATGTCTTACAAGGAGAGGCAAAGTTTGAGTCATCAGATCATATACTCATTCAGAGAGGGAATGAAAGAGAGAGTATAAGGTTCAGGAATGCGCTTATTGCAACAGGTTCGCTCACTAATATACCCCAAAATATCAAGATAGGAAAGAAAATAATCACATCACGCGAGGCACTCTTTCTTGATAAAATACCAAAAAAGATTGCGATTATAGGGGCTGGATATGTTGCTGCTGAGCTTGGCACCTTTTTCTCTGAAATGGGAAGTCAGGTATCACTGCTTGCGCGTTCAAGGTTGCTCTCCCGTTTTGATGAGGACCTTGTCTCAGAATTTGTAAAATCAAAAAATGAACAGTTGAGGATATATGAGAACTGTGCCGTACATTCACTAAAAGATACCAAAGAGGGTGCGGTTGTTAAATTCACCTCAAGCGGGGCAAAAAAGATGCAGACACTCAAGGCAGATAAAGTGATAATTGCAATAGGAAAAATACCAAACACTAAGAACATTGGGCTTGAGAACACAAAAGTTAAATTGGATAGTGATGGTTTCATAGAAATCAATGAAAGAATGCAAACTGCAGACCCTAACATATATGCTGCTGGGGATTGTACAAAAGGTCCTATGCTTGCACACAAAGCATTCATGCAAGGGTTTACTGCCGCGGAGGTTATCGCAGGTATTAAGAGCGCTGCTTTTGAACCGCGTGTCATACCCGAGATCGTATTCACACATCCAGAGATTGTAGTAGTAGGGATGAGTGAGCAAAAAGCAAAACAGATGGGTTATGATATCAAGATTACGAAGTTCCCGTTAACTGCACTTGGAGGTGCCGTTGCAACACTAAGAGAAAAGGGATTTGTTAAGATCATCCATGATAAAGAGGGAAGAATATTGGGTATTGGTATTGTAGGCAAGGGGGTTTCTGAACTTGCTGGCGAGGCCGCTCTCGCAATAGAAATGAATGCATATTTAGATGATATTGCAGCAATCGTACACGCACATCCAACTATGTATGAATCACTACATGAAGCCGCTGAGCTTGCTTTGGGCAAACCTATGCATGGATTTCTAAAAAAATAAGTACTATCTCCAGTAATTCCATTCACGCGATGAGTATTTAGTTTCTGCTAAATGCTTGGCTTCCTCAAGTTCGCTCTCGCTGAAATCCCCGAAATAGAACTCCTTATCCTTGCAGAATGCGTGCAAAATAGAAAGATACGCTCTATCAAAATCTATACTACTATCAATATCTCTTATGGAGGTCACCCGCTCTTTAGCGGTCGAGATCATCTTATCCCTTATCTTCTCATCACTAACCTTGAGACATCTAAACATCATATCAACATCTAAAGAGTACAAGATCGTGCCGTGCTGTTGCAATATCCCATTCCTACGAGTTTGTGCATTCCCAGAGATCTTCTTCCCATTTGCTACAATATCGTTTATGGGTTTGAATTCTGCCTCAATACCTAAACCTCTCAACCCTTCAATTATCCACCCGCACATTACTTTGTATGAATCAATTATACCTCGGGGGAAATAGTCCTCTGACGCAAGCACACTGTAAGTTATCTCACCTTTTGAATCGTGATATACTGCACCGCCACCAGTTCTCCTTCTTACAATATCAATACCATTCTTTGCACAGAAATCAATATCGACTTCGCGCAATAACTCCTGAAAGTATCCTATGCTAACTGCTGAAGGGTTCCACGTGTAAAATCTTATTGTGGGGTTTGAATTACCTTCTGCTATTGCATTACACACTGCCTCATCAAGCGCCATATTCATTAGTGCGGGCCATTGTGATAATTGTATTACCCTCCACATAAAGATCACTTATGTACTGAACTGTTGCCCCGTGCAATACGATAACACTCAAGAATTATACTGGATAAGTCATCGTGTGAAAAGCCAATAATCTCAGCATTAAGTGTGGCAAACAACTTTTTTACAGTTTCTTTGATCCCCTCAACATTTGAGCCCTCAAGTTTCTTCTCTAAAGTTAATAATGCATTCTCAGGATGAACAAAAAAATCCCCAGTTATTTTTAGGTGAGAGATTCTGTTATCAGTGAAATCAACCTCAACGCGAACAAGCTTTCCATTAGGAATCTTTCTCTCAACTAGGACCATCAATAAATATTCATTCTAAATATTTATTTGCTTTCTTGCAGGCATTGTGCAATGCATCTATGGATACAGCCACACATCCTGCACGACCTATGCTTGGAGTAAACTTGAGCAATTTCACTATATCTTCAAAATCCATTTTGCATACAACTTTAATTTTCTTTCCAATTATGTAATTGCAAAGCAGGTCTGCACTTGAAACAGATAACGCACAACCATAACCGTTGTGCTTTGCATTCCGTATTTTCCCGCCATTATCAATATCCAAATAGATGGTGATACGATCCCCACAAGGCATATTTGAAGCACTCCCTTCTACACCCTTTTTAATAATGCCCCTGTGTTTTGGGTTTTTGTATATCTCCACAAAGTGTTCATAATCTAAATCATCCATCTATACACCTACAGTGAAACATCTTTCAAGCCCATACCTCAAATCAAACATACCTGCACCTATAATGAAAACATCTTCCTTACTCTTTCAAGACCCTCAAAGAATGTATCAATGTCTTCCTTGGTGTTGTAAAAGTAAAGGCTTGCGCGGGCTGTATACTCAACACCAAGCGTTTTATGAAGGGGCTGTGCACAGTGGTGCCCTGCACGTATGCACACATTAGATTCATCAAGCAGTGCAGATACATCGTGAGGATGAACACCATCTACATTAAACGAGAAGATACCCACTGCATTCTTTACGTTCTTGTTAGAGTACACTTTGATATAATCGAGCTCGCTTGCCCTCTTCAAGATGTATGAGAGCAACTCTTTCTCAACACGTTCGACCTCTACAAAACCAACCTTCTCCAGATAATCTATTGCTGCACCGAGACCTATTGCGCCCGCAATATTAGGGGTGCCCGCCTCAAACTTCTGCGGGAGTTCCGCGGGTTCAAACGATTGCCTCTCAACAACCTTTATCATACTGCCCCCACCCATGAACGGAGGTAAGTCTTCTAATCTATCTTCTCTTCCTATGAGCACGCCTATTCCTGTTGGGCCCAGAAGCTTATGCCCAGAGAATGCCATATAGTCAACGCCAAGTTTGCTGAAATCAACCTGTATATGCGGAGCACTTTGAGCACAGTCCATTATTGTGAGTGCACCGGAAGATTTTGCAAGCTTCAAGATCTTCTGCGCATCATTAACAGTACCGAGAACGTTTGATGCGTGCACAAAAGAAACAACTTTTGGCTTTCTTGATTCTATTTTCTCTGATAGGTTCTCATAATCAAGCTCGGCGCCGTTCAGTTCTACATACTCCAATTTTATGCCTATTTGTTCTTTCAGCATAAGCCAAGGAACGAGGTTGCTGTGGTGCTCCATTCCGGTTATGAGAACTACATCCCCTTTTTTCAGGAATTTCTTGCCCAATGTGTAGGCAAGCAGGTTCAGTGATTCTGTTGTATTCCTTGTGAAAATTACCTCTTGCGGTTTTGAACCGTAAAGTGAAGCAACCTTCTCGCGTGCGCACTCGTACATCTCGGTTGCGCGCTCACTCATCCTATACACTCCCCTGTGCACATTTGCGGGGTATTCGTGGTAATACTCCATCTCCGCCTCAACAACCTGCACAGGTTTTAGTGAGGTTGCCGCACTATCTAGATAATGGTACTTCTTAAGTATCGGGAAATCATCTCTATAATCCATAATATCACCATTTATAACTCAAACGTCTTTGCCATCTTGTTAAGCATTGAAGAGAGAAGGCCTTGCTCTGCAATTGCATATGCATCCTCTAATGCAATACCCCTGCTCTGCATATAGTTTAGTTCATCTATACTTAAATTTGCTACTGAGATGCCGTGAGATGCGCGAACATCCCTGCTGTATATACTCAGAATTGGCAATGCATGAACAGATGCGCCTTCCACACTCAAGAACCTCCCATTCATTCTGGTTTCTACATCCTTTAACCCCTTTGGAACATAAATCTTGCCTTCAAAATCTACGCGGTCACCTTTCTTGGCATACCCGGCCAGTTCAATCGAATTAGAAGAATTGCTTTCCATATGGTCTGCTGAGATGTTTAGATTTGTTGTGCTACCGCTTAAGGGTGCAATCAAGCAGTTAACTAAAGAATGTGCACCACTGCGTATTTTTGTTGATATTACACCTGTAAATTTACCTTTGTGTCCCATGATTGTGTTCAATGCGATGTGCGAATTTCGTGCTGTGTTCGCAGAAAATGCATACTTTGTTTCTGTGCTTTCTCCCTTAAAATTGAATGTTGTGATGCATTTTGCATTCTTAGATAAATCAACATTCATGTCGATAGAATGGTTCTCCTCTTTAGACATATCTATAGCCGAGAGCAACAATCTTGAGTTTGCCCCAAGATTAATCCTAACACGACCCGAATAAAGAGTTATTAGTGTAAGTATAACCTGCTTATCTCTCGGAATATTGATGAGTAATTCATTACCTATGAAATCTGCATACTCGGCCTTTCCCGTGAAGTATCCTATTCGCATTTTTGTTCACATCCTTTTATCAAATGCAGTAAATCCCTCACGCTCTATTTTAGAAAGGATCTCAGAACCACCATGCTTAACTATTCGACCATTACTCATTACATAAATCCTCTTTGGGGTTAAATACTTGAGCAGTAATGGGCTGTGAGTGATAAGTAATATTCCCTTACCTTCAGCTGCAAGAGCCTTAACTATATTGACTGCCCTCTTTATTGAATCAACATCTAAACCAGAATCTATCTCATCCAGTATTGCAAATTTTGGGTTTAGTATAATGAGCTGTGCAAGTTCATTCTTCTTTTTCTCCCCACCTGAAAACCCAAAGTTGACAGGCCGATCATAAAATTCTGCATTGAGACCCACGCGGTTGAGCGCCTCTTCAAACTCTCTCTTGAACTGAGATGCCTCAACATTCTTACCACAAGAGAGAGATGCCTGGCGCATAAAGTTTACATTTTTCACGCTATCTATTTCAGGGGAGTTCTGAAAGGCTAAGAATATACCTGCACGTGCACGCTCGGGAATACTCATCTTAGAAAAATCTTTACTTGAGAGCAATAGTTTACCTTTAACTGAATACCCTGGCAATCCCATAATTACATTTGCAAGTGTACTTTTTCCGGAGCCGTTAGGGCCCATGAGCACATGTATCTCACCTGCACCAATCTCAAGCGAGATACCATAAAGCACCTGTTTTTTTCCAACGTAAACATCAAGGTTTTTCACTTCAAGTTTTTCCTTGGACATAATACCACCATCAACCAATACTGCCCTCCATCTCTATCTGTATAAACCTGTTAAGTTCTATTGCATATTCGAGCGGGATCTCTTTAAGGATGGGTGTGATGAACCCGCTAACGTAGAGCATCATCGCATCTTGTTCGCGTATACCGCGGGACATCATATATTCAAGCTGTTTCTCTGAAATCCTACCCGCACTTGCCTCGTGCGTGAAGCTTGTCCCCTTTGTCTCCTGAATATCAGAATGTGGAAACGTATCAGATTTTGCATGCCTGCCGATCAATAGTGAATCGCACCTCGCGTTTGAAACTGAATCATATGCACCTTTTGCAATCTTGACCAGGCCCCTGTATACCCCGTGCCCATCCCCTATACAGATGCTCTTTGAGATGATTGTTGACCGTGTATGCGGGGCCAAATGTATTACCTTTGCGCCGCCCTCTTTTACAGTGCCTTTACTCGCAAGCGTAATCGTGAGATGTGATGCGCATGCACCTTCACCTGCGAGCACTGTTGAAGGATAGAGCATCGAGACCTTTGCACCCAAAGACCCGCCAACCCATTCCATCAATGCGTTCTTACCAATGATCGCGCGTTTCGTATTAAGATTGTAAACATTTTTGCTCCAGTTCTGCACGGTAGAGTATCTAACCTTGCCGTTATCCTTTGCATACACTTCCACAACTGCGGAATGCAATGAATTTGCATCATAAACCGGAGCGGAGCACCCCTCAATATACTGGACGCTTGCACCTTCTTCCGCAATGATTATGGTGTGCTCAAACTGCCCCTCTCTTTTATCCTTCATAAAGAAATATGTCTGCATCGGAAAGTTTACCTCAACACCGCGGGGCACATAAAGGAAAGACCCACCGCTCCACACTGCATAATGGAGCAGGGTGAACTTATTGTCATCTACAGGAACAACATTTGCGAAGTGCTTGCGCACAAGTTCAGGATATTTTTTAACAGCATCATCTAAACTGCAGAATATAACTCCCTTCCTCTGCCACTCTTCTTTTAACTTTGCATAAATACCTTCTGATTGGTATTGGGCTATCGTACCGCCGAGCCATCTCTGCTCTGCTTCAGGAAGGCCCATCTTCTTATATACTCTCTTAAGGTCGGATGGAAGCTCCTCCCAAGAAGTTGCGCGGATGTTCTGTGGATTAAAATAGCTGATTGAATCAAAATCAAGGTCTTTGAGAGATGGGATCTGCCAAGTGGGGAGTGGCGTTTTAAGGAATAATTCGAGCGCGCGCAATCTAATCTGCAACATCCATTCTGGCTCTTTCTTAGATTTTGATATTTCAACAACAAGGTCTTTGTTAAGCATGTGAGTGCAACCCCTCTAAAGCACTTCAACGAGGAACTTTTTCCTGTCAACAGGAACTATCCGCACCATCTTTTCCTTTGATAATAGCATGTACTTTGCAAGGTCTTCAGGTATTGAAATGATTAGAGACCTCCCGGAATAACTAATCTTCCGCTCAAAAAAGATGTTCTTCTTTTGTATAGTATCCACACATCTGTCGCATTCTGCGCACACGTTAGCCTTAGCCTTTACCATCCTATCACTAATTAGATTAGTGAAAGATAAGTATATAAACAGTACTACAAGAAACTACTTTAAATACCCAGCTTCTGGTCCTTTCTCTTCTCAGCCTCAATTCTCTCCAGGCCATACTCATTCATATCAACGTATTTGATGCAATCAGCAAGGAGGGGGTGAACCTCTTTTATTCTAAGAAACATCTGCTGTGCAATCCTCCTGTAATCAGGGTGCCCCTGCCTTGTGGTGCGCAGTTCAATCAGGTGCATTGCCTCACGCAGGTTTAGGTTTATGTACCAGCGTACTTTGTATGCAAGTGGGACCACGTACTGCGCATGCTCGGGCGAAAGTGAACGAATCTTCAAGTAAACCCTCGCTGCATTATCAAGCGCCTCCATATACTTCTTTGTATACCCGGCTGCCTCAATATCTTTTGGCACATCATAACCGTGCTCAACAGTAAGAAGCTGCCTCTCCTGTGTAAGTATCCTGTGCCTGTGCAAATCTCTATAAGCGCCAAAATTGGCAGTGATATCAAATAGGTAATTGCTGTTCTCAAATGCACGGCCGGGCCTGTGTCTTCTGTTGGTTCTCATTCCCGTATAATCATTCAGTATTTTTCTTTTCTCATCATCATTCATAGAACCAGCAATCTCTAGACATTTCTCCATACTTATACGCGATCCACTATAAAGTATTGCTGCAACCACCTTCTCCGTGCCTTCCCTGTCATAATCAACTATAGAAACTGGCTGCTGTGCGCCCAGCGGTTTCATCTCGCATGCGAACACCGGATACTTACGGCTCTTGTAGAAGTTGACTGCATCATCCCCGTGCTGTGAGTAAACCCTTCTCATGAAAACAGGGAAAACCTTGCATAACTCTTCATACATCTTTTTGCCGAGTGTTTCAATCTCATCAAGAGAAGTTGCGCGTGATTTTGTGATGAGATACTCAAATGCCCGTGCATTCCCGTACAGGCCCACATTAGTAAGCGTTGATGCTGGGAGAAGACCACGGAGCGTATCGCATACCTTTGCGCGAATGCTTGCATCGTATGCCCTATCGCTCACACCCTTCTCACGCGGGAATTTGCGCTCGTAGTAATTACGCATCGGTTCCATCAGTTCAACATACGTATCAAAAAGTATGTTGCATGCGTTCACATAATCTTCTGCATACTCTGAGTTCATTATGAACTCATCACGGTAAAACTTGTAATTGCCATCAACCTTCTCATTGAAATATACATAGCGTGTGGATTTCTCAAGTGGGGAGATGCCTATACGCGCATCTTCTATAAACTTCGTTGCAATTATGCTTATATCCTCAAGTGCAATGTGCGCGCCGGCAAGTTCTGCGACGGAGTCATCACCATACTCTATCAAAACCCGCTCATAAAATTTCTCAGATTTTGCAACTGCTTCAGCGAGCTGGCTGCCGGTTTGCGTAGCGCCGCCCAACTCAGCAACATTAATCTCGCCTCCCAAAAACTCATCAAGAAAAAGCCTCTTTAAACTCTTGGGGGACCTGCTGTACCTTGAAAAGAGCGTCCCCTTAACAACCTCTGGTAGGTTTATGAGCACGAATACATTCCCATCAATGTTTGTGCAGTATCTCGATAGAAGTTCCTTCTCTGCATCCGTAAATTCTTCTTTAGACATAAACTAACCTTAATTCTGGAGCCAAGCTAGTATTCTGGAGTATATCACATACACTTTATCATTGAATGATGCAATGTTGCCTTGGTTGTATACAGCATCGACCGAACCGCTCGGTGTGTAGGAGAGAGACCTCGAGGTTACATTGAGAGGTACATCTGCCACAAGAGAATTGCTAACATATACACGCAGGCTTACATTGTACTGCTCTGGAAGTGCGCTTTCACCAAGGTTTGGATTACCTGTTGGTATAAATGTAATGAGTGCACTCCCGGAGGATTTTGTGTATGTATAGCCCACACCAATGTTTGAGACATTTGTATCTGTGCACTGAGGTAGTGCAAGAGGTGGTAGGCCATTCTGCTCAACAACCTGTACGAGTGCATCTGGTACTGGGGTGAGAGTGCCCGCGTCAAGCACAGTAATATTAAGGCCGTATGGCTTGCCGCTCGTAAGCGGTCTTGTATTATTGATCACTGTACCGTTTGTGTAAACCACTATATTATACTTCTCACCGCCACCAGAAACTCCCAATTGGAGCCATTCCTTAACACGAGAATATACTCTATAAACATCATCGTTGAAGTAGCCTACATTGCCCCTGTTTGGCACAGATATGTGTACATTACTTGCATATGGGAGGTTTCTGTGTGCCACAGTGAAAACTGCAGTTCCTTTGTGCACATTGCCATTATACGCGCGCACAGTAACATTGTATTCTCCCACATTTTCTGAGAGGACTTCTGCTGCGCCTGTTGGAACAACTGTAAGTGAAATATTTCCATTCGATCTTGTACGCGCCTTTGCGTACACGTAATTACTCACATTCGAATCTGTGTACTGGGGCAGTGCAAAAGGCAAGTAGCCATTATCCTCAACAAGGCGTACCTCGCAATCAGGAACTGCACTCCCGTTTGCATACCTTACACCTACTGTTAGGTTGTATGGTTCTCCTGAATTATTAAATTCAGATGTCTGGATTCCATCTATTAACACGCTTATGTTATATGGTGGTGATTCCGTATACCCTGAGAATGAATCTACCTCTGCCCTGTAAAGGGTCGGGGAGATGCAGGAGGATGAAAGAGGTACATACTCAGAACCGCTGGCTTCAATATCGGCTTTTGTCTTTGGGAATCCTGGTGCCTTCAACAGCCCTATACCACTCCCAATCTCACAAGAGTCTACCAAGATTGTTATGTTTGCACTCTTGTTGAATGGCCGTGCGTTTATCTCGCTGTCATTAAGCGAAACAAAATTATCATCAAGAACAATGTTTGTGCCATTAACTAAAGAGGCATTTGTAATGTTTACAAAACTCCACTGAATACATCCAACACCCTCCCTGTTACAAAGGGTGAGGTTAGTGAGGTTATTTGAGTTTGTCATTATGCCCCCGCCGATTATGTATCCTCGAGAGTTATAGATTGAAATATTGTACAGCAGGTTGTTTTCTGGGGTTTCACCTGTAACATCTTCCGCACCAAACATCAGTTGTCCATATACTGAACTTGCAGGAAGATCATATAACTGCAGGTTAGTTACATTGTTCCATTCTGAATTGCCATAGAAGTATATGCCCATACTATTATTGTATGCAGTCTCATGGTCGATCGTATTGTTGGAAGATCTCCAGAGTGTTCCGCCATACAGATTATGCTCATAGGTTATGTTCTGCAAATATGCTCCATATGTATCGACCATTTCAAGCCCCATATTGTTGCCTGATGTATTTATGTTCACCAGCTGCGTATTATTGCTGAATAATACAACCATACCATTATTCTGTAATGTATCTGAACCTCTTATGGTTACGTTAGTGACATTCGCCCCTTGAGCACCACATAGGATAAGCTCGGAATAATTGGCATTACTTATGTTAACTGAGGAATTAATAAACAATATTGGTCTGCCACCTGAACCTGTCATGTTATTAACAAATGTAGTACAAACGGAATACTTCCCCTCCTCAACTCTTAAGTCAAAGTTGCGGCTTTCTTGAACTGTGTCGTTTTCGAACCTGTTAGATATGCTATCCGTTGCCAACCATATCCCTGAACTACTAGCATCATATATGCGGTTATATGAGAAATTATTGTAGGATGAATTTGTAAGATATACGCCATAACTAGTATTGCGAATATTACTCTGCATAATCGTGCTGTTGAACAGTTGCTGCAGAGATATACCTCCATCTGCAAGGTCTGTTAGGTTATTATTGGAGAGTATTGAGTTTGTTGCACCTTTTATCAAAATACCCCCATCACTCAAACTAATCGTGTTGTTTATGATTTCAACGTTTTGCAGATTTATGAGGTTATAAGAACCTGCGAGCAATATTCCATATGCGGAAGCTGTTGGGTGGGGTACAGTAACTGTAAAGTTTCTCATAGTGTTGTTTGCAATTAGGATGTTTGAAGAAAAGTTTAGCGTATTAGAAAATCCCTCCCCAAACCCAATACCAATTACCTTATAAGATAGTGAGTCGCTCGTGAGGTTCTCAATGTTATTGTTCACAATCTTTATGTCAGTATAATTGTTATAGAGAGGAGTGCTGCTCTCACCAAAGATTATGCCGCGCGGATCTCCAACTAATGAATAGAGTTGGCCGTTTGAAAGGTTTGCTATAACATTGTTTTCTATTGTGATGTTTCTTGCGCCATACTGTACTTCAATAGCACGTACGTAATTGGATAAACTGCAATTGCTTATGCTTATATTCTCATTGTAACCCGAGCCATAACTTGATATAAATGCAAAGGTACCGTTTCCGTTACCTATAAGCGTACTTCCATTGCAGTCTACACCGGTTGAGGAAGGTAAGTAGAACAGGATACCTGCACCGCTTGCATTCTGGAATGCAGGGGCATTATATGTATCCGTACAGAGTTTTATGGGCATGTTAACGATAAACTGTGTCCAATTCTGGCCGGATACATTTGTTATCCTGCCCTCCCATGTGCTATTATCTGAAAGATTAACGCAAGGCAGTTCTTCAAGGAGAGGACCGAACGGACTGCTGAAATTGGTAATATTATATGCAGTAATTGTATTAGCCGTTGTATCAACTTCCTGTCTAGTTATGAATCCGTTCCTCTGCCACTCACCCGCACCACTGCTGTACTTCCATATCCTGAACTCAAGTTCGTTGCGCCCCGGAGGCACCATATCATCAGTGTAATAGAATGTAAGGTTGAGCCATGAATCTTCTGAAGTATTCTGTATCTCTAAGAACAGAGGAGGTGAAGCCAAGGGAAGTTGTGTGCCCTGCGGAAGTGGCGCCGAAGGTGTTGTTGTATTCGCAATAAATGCATTGTAATCTTCAAATGAGATGTGCGTGTGGTTAAACCATGAATCATTTACAATGCTCGAACCGTTAACAGATACATAATAGCCTCTGCTTGTGAGGTTTGATTCTGAGATGTTTATGCGATCAAATCTGTTATCATAGGATGAATAAGCAGTTATTACTGTTTCTGGAATTTCATCAAATAGCCGGTATGGATAAAGACCGCTTAGGTTTCTAAATGTAATATCTGCAAAGGTATTGTTCCCCGATTCAAAAAGCGTTATTGCCCCTGTCTTATATGAGTTCTTATGAGTAATATTCTGGATGGTATTATTGTGTGCACGGTACAAGAATGCTAAGCCATAATCATCATCTATCACAACATCTGATATGTTGATATTATTGCTCAACTGGATATTCATTGCGTGCATTGAGAGAAATATATCTGGGGGCAGTATGCCAAAGTACTCGCTTGAATTTGGAACACTCTTGAATGTACAGTTGTACACCCGTGAATCGTTTGATGCTAAGAACTTTACCCCTTGCATCGTTTCTCCTGTGCTGTTTCTTACGGTTATGTTCGTTGAGAAGCCAGCCATAACCACTTGGGCTATGTTCGAAAGGTTTGTGAGGTTCTCAAATACTACGTTTGAACAATCTATGCATACATAGTATGCACCATCCATGTTTGTCTCAACATAATCGTGCTTATCCGTGCCCGCCCAACCGCTGTAATAATAGATTGGTTTCCCATCAACTGTGTTGCTCGGGGCAATATTATGCTCTAGGGAATTGTGGAGTTCAGTAAAGTTATCACTTGGAAGGTCTTCCCATACACTAAATGCAAACACAATCTCAGTGTAATTGTTACCTGACATTGAAAGATGGGGGAATGGCCGAATATTTGTACCATAAAGGCAATTGGTCACATTATTTCCTGTGGCAAAGCTCTCGCTTGCATGTATGTCAAATGCAGCGCCGAGATTGTTGAAACGGTTGTAGGATACATTGAAGTTTGAGACACCTGTCCCGGCACCGAAGTAGCCGCCATATTTTGCACCTGAAACCCTGCCGAGAAGACCGCCGGTCATGTTCTCAAAGTTTGAGTAGGTTACGTTGAGGTCTTTCACACCACCAAATGTATGTATACATGCACCTCCGTATTCAAGCCCGCCATCTGAGCAGTTAAGGTATGAGATCTGCACACCAGAGGTATAAGGATAGAGCATTATATGGCCCGTATCATCGAATGCAAACTTGCTGGAATTTGACCATACCACGTGCGAGAATGTAATATTCACACTTGAAGCGTTCCAGAGAAGAACTGCACTTATGTTGTTTGAGGCAAATACGGAACTGTTTATTGAAAGAGTGGTTGAGTTTACAAAGCGGATTATTGCAACCGGATCAAACACGTTATCTGAAGTATATGCATTGTGCTGCTCAAACCAGCTGCCATTAATGAATAAACCGTCTGCATCCACTGCATAGATTGACATATTATTCCCTGTGCTGTTGAGTCCATTGATGTATGTGCTTGTACTATCATTTATTGCAAAGCCGAGCAGTGAGTTTTGTATGAGCATATCTGTGAAGTTTAGGCCCCCAGAGTTGTGCACTGCAACCGCTGAGGTGGGTGCATTGTTTATGGATGTTCTGGCAATTATGTCATTATTAGATTGCTGTATGTAGATATCGTGCAGCGCATTCCCATAAAGCAATGTGTCAGTGAAGTTGTTTGCATCAGATAATTGCAAGTATATGCCGTAATTATAGTTTTCAAATGCACTAATGTTCGTGAATGAGTTTTCTGAGCTAGAGAGAAGATATATCCCATAAGTGTTATTGTAAACCGTGCTTGCGGTTATGTTATTTGCAGTCGTGGAGTTCAGCAGTATTCCGCTGTAAGTATTGTTGTATGCTGTGTTGTTTGTAAGGGTGTTATTGTTGCCTGAGTAGAAGTAGAAACCGTAGGAGTTATTATATGCAAAGTTTGTGGTTAATGTATTGTTTGAGCTGGAGTTTAGGTAGAAGCCGGAGTATGAGTTGTTGTAAGCTGTGTTGTTAGTGAGGGTATTGTTAGAACCGGAGTCTAGGAGGAAGCCATACTGAGAGTTGTTATAAGCAGAATTGTTTGTTAAGGTGTTGTTAGAGCTAGAGTAGAGATGGAAGCCGTTCTGAGAATTACTGTATGCTGTATTGTTTGTTATCGTGTTGTTGGTTGAGTAATTCAGATAGAGGCCGTATGTATTGTTGTAGAATGTGTTATTTATGAGCGTGTTGTTGTGGCTGTTATCGAGAAGAAGGCCGTAAACGCTATTATTGAAGAATGTGTTGTTTATGAATGTGTTATTGTAAGAGGGGTCTACATAAGCACCAATAGAGTTGCTCTCAAAAATCACATTCTGAACTATACTATCATTTGTGCTGTTTAGAACTAGACCTACTGTAAGGTTTCTCAGTGTACCGTTCATTATGGTTACATTCTTGAGGCCGGGCCATATGTATATACCTGTGGTGCCATTTTCAATTGTGTGCCCACCCAAATCAAGAATTACATTATCAGTGATGATACCTATTGCAGCAGTTTCAGAAGTTCCCTGCTCATAATCCCTTGTAAGCAGTGTAACCCCCGGTGAAGATACTGTTTCATTGAATTTGCCCCCATAGATACTTTCTAGTGCATACCCTGAAAATGAAGAAACATTAAATTGCAATGCATTAGATGAGATGCAAGCAGCATATCCTGGAGTATATTCTATCCCTGTTGAAAGAACATCGGACCTTGAAAGTGGAAGTGCAACCGGGCTCCTGTATATCTTGAAATCATTAGGGTTTGAACAACCAGGTGCAGGTAATGTAATATTTGCAGGAACATCAAACTGTGTCGCACCATAACTTGAGCTGTCAACAGATATGAAATCAGAGCCGATAAACAGATTATCGGTACCCCCTCCCTGATAACCTAAAACTGCATTATCAATCTGCGCGAAATCAAATAAGATACAACTCTGCCTAAGAGAATCGTTGCATAATGTAAAGTTCGTGAAATTCTCCTTCAAATGGCCAGAGAAATCATTGCTAAACGCCACATATCTTGATGAATTGTAGATAGTTATATTATGGAAGCTGTTTGCTTCTGGGAATGCACTATCAGTATTAGAGAATTGTATTGCAAAGGACCAGATGCTTCCATAAGACGCACTTTCAAATAGTGAATTTGAAATGTTGTTAAAGCTTGAAGTTCCTTGCAAGAGAATTGCGATGCCTGGGAAGTAGGATATGGTATTATTATCTATTAAGCATAAACTCGAGTTATCAAGCATTATGCCCAGTCCAAAAATAGAGGTACTTCCTGAGAGGATATTCCCGCTAACTATGCTCTCATTAGAATATATCAGGTTTATACCGTTATCACCGCTGTTTAGAATTGTATTATTCGTAATCGTTATGTTTGGTGTTGGATAATCATTAGGAGTTATTGTGAAAGATGGCTGTACTTGAATTACTGCCCATCCCCCATTGCTATCAATATAATTATAAGAAATAACATTGTGTGCTGAACCGTTCATAACTACAATTGCACTCCCGCCGTTTGATGTAATATTGTTAAGAAGGATCCTGTTATATGTGCTGTTGTAGTCAATCATTATACCATTTGAACTGCTTCCCACAATTGTATTGTTTGTGAGATTGTTCATTAGTGAGTTCTGTAAATGTATTCCCTCACCGCTATTGCTCAGCAAGGTGTTGTTCTCAACGAGAGTATAATTTGAGTTAAGGAGTGAGATTCCATATGCATAATTCCAGGGGTTTGTGCATTGGCTTACATTGTTATCTGAAACAATGTTATAATTCGAATCTGATATGTGTATACCGTTTCCATTCATGCATCTACTAATATTGTTGAAGTAAACCAGATTAGAACTTGAACCACTTGCTATTTCTATACCTTGCCCTGAGTTATTGTAAAGTATATTGTATGCTATGAGATTACTGCTTGCGCTCGAGAGTGAGATACCTGATGCAAAACCATAAAGAGTATTGTTATGTGAGCTTACATTATTCCACGTAATATTGCTTGAAGAGATGCTTGAAAGCACTATCCCTGTGTTGTTATTAAGATAGACTGTGTTGTTCTCTATTAACGAGGATTGTACTGTACTTCCACCTATACCAGAATCTGCATTGCCGTAAACAGTATTGTTTGCCACAACTAAGGAGAGTACATTCATGAATACTATACCGACCCCGCGGTTACCGCTCGCAGTATTGTTGAATATTGTGATGTTTGAGCCACCATAGTATAGAATACCATTAAGGTTATTGTAAAGAATGTTTCCTGAGATCACAGAATTGTTAGCCTGTATTACTGCAATACCTGTATCTTCATTATCGTGTGCAGTATTGTTTACAATTGTGAGGTTATCGGCAATCTGCACAACTATGCTCTGGTTATTATTATAGAAGGTTATGTTCTGTAGTGTGAGGTTTGCGGTTTTATATGCAAAAAGCCCCATAGGTGTAAGGGCCCCGGAGACACTGACATAATTAGAGTAATCGTGTATCCGGCAATTCTTGAAGGTTATATTAGTCTCTGTTACACTGGCCGGCCCACCCATCAATTCATTAGGATCACCTATCAATACACCAATGCTATCAACCGTTCCTGTCCCGTTTATTTCGTTTCCCTGACAGTCAATAGTGATGTTTGAGGTATTGAAAAGTAGACAGGTAGGTAATTCGGGTGCGATTATGCCACTTAGCGTTTGACTTATTCTATACTCCGTGTAAGGTGTATCATAAATCCCACATGAGGAAATGTTAACATATGCGTAAGCTCCGGGAATAACAAGGATCAGCATAATAGAGAGAATAGGAAATAACCGTGTTAGTGACTCCGACATATGCGCACCGATATTAATTATAATTAGAATTATTTAAATACTTAGGATTATTTGGAATCAGCATTTCCCTTCTTCCACAAGTACACAATAAGACCAATTATGAGAAGTGCAATGGCTATTGCTGGGGTCAGATACACCTCATACTGTAGTATACAGGTAGGTGCAAACCAGAATATTGCAGTAGAGGAAATAACCTCTGTTATGAGGAATGCTGCCAGACTGTAGGCATAGGATTTGCTTTTTGCTACTTTATCCACGGAGAAGAGGTAAACCAAAGCAGATGCAAGAGAAGATGTTATAATAGAAAGTGGCATCCAGTATGAACAATAGGAAGGTACACAGGTGGGTGCAAACCATAGCATTAACTGGTAGCAGAGCATAAATGTTGCAAAAACTGCAACAATCCCAGATATAAGTGATTTGTGAGTCTTTTTCTTCCACTCACCCACAACTACACCCATAACTATTGAGAGTATCAGGGCCAGAGGTATCCAGTAAATGCAGTAATCCGGATGGCAGGACGGCGCAAAGGCCATAACTGCAATATAGATAAGCGTTAAAGTTATGAAGAATGATAAGACTGAATAGAGCAGTGGCTTAACTCCTCCTTTATTCGCAAGCTGTTTCCTGCCCCACTTGTATGTGAGAAGCGCTGTGATAAGAGAGAATATTAGAGCAAGTAATAGCCAGCAGGGGCCAAACTCCTGTGTGCATATTGGAGTAGTTTCAGATGGCTTCTTTTTAACATTAACGAGAATCTTGCCCGTTGAAACGCGGACGCCATACTCATATACATCTAATAGTACCGTGTATGTCCCCTCTTCGGTGCCGTAAGGCACTTGGAGCATGAAGTCAAAATTCTCAAATCCATCTGCAGGTACGGATTTGGGTAATTTATATAAGTAAACCCACCCTTTATATGGGTCTCTCACTACCACTAGTGTGTCTGCAGAGTCTGCCGTTCCATTATTTACAATTGTGAGCATCCCCTTGAACTTCTCACCCGGGTAAACAGATTCCGTTGTATCTATGAGTGTTAATTTTGGTTTTCTAACTGTGAAATAGATGTTTGCAGATGTGGCAAGCACCACTGTTTCATTGTATTTACCCCTACACTCAATAAACCCTTGTGCTGGATCATCTGATTTTAGTGCAAGTTCTGGCCCCATATCTACGGTTATCACACCGGTGAGTGGTGAGTTTGGTGAAACTGTTGAGCCGTTCAGAACTATTGAAGTTATATTCCAATACTTGAATTGCGTATTAATCTTGCACACAACATCTGTGAGCGGAAAGTTTGAATGCACCGTGAATGATACCTTGCCTCCGTTAGGATAGTCATTCCACATATAAATGCTCTCGGGTACGATCATAAAGTCCTGAGAGGTGGGAGTTGTTGGTGTTGTCTGGTTTGTTATATTTCTGGCCATGCCACCCATCCACCAGTAATCACCGCCTGAACCGCCCAGTACTCTAAACGTGACAGAATCAGAGCCGATATTTCCATCAAAATCCTGAGCATAAAGCGTGAGTGTGTGTGAACCTGCACCGAGAGATGGAAGGACATAAGAAGTATCGCAGGAAGGAAGTGTATAGGTATTTGAGTCAAGAACATACCAGCAGGATGCAACCTCATCATTATCTGTTATAAGGAAATTTAAGGGAATTGATTCGCTAAGCCGATAGGTTGCACCATTGCCGGGCGAATAGATTTTTACATATGGGGCCAGTGTATCATCCTTTATAGGGCCGATACCATTTACCAGTATTGAATAATTGCCCGTGTACCCATTCAGAGAAAGTTGGGCATTCTCTCCCGGTTTCACTATTGCTGTGCTAGTGGTTGTTAATCCATCCTCCTTTACAAGGCCTACAACCAGAAAAGTGACAGTGGGTATTATCAGATTTCCGTTGTAGTCCGTTGCATTAAGCACTGTAACGTTTACATCGTCGCCCACACGCGATTCGTTCACACTGTAGTTGCCCATGAGCCAGCCCCTGTGTCTTGAAAGCTTCCACCTGGTTGCAGAAGAAAAATCTGTTGGGTTATCACCTATGAGCACGAATGGGATTGATGGGTACCACGCCTTAAAACTTGAAATCTCCAATGGAACGTTTACGCACAGGTTAGGGGGAACTTCAGTTATCTGAACCGCGTAATGCGTGATCTGAATGTATTGGCCGGCTGTGTTTGTACCATCTGCATAAGCGAGGATTACGTACTTGTTAAGGAGGTCAGAAGAGGAAGTACCGCATATGCGCAAGAGTGCATCTGGGTTTGTTATGCTGTTATCTTTATATGAGGTTGAATTAATATCGTAGGTTAGGTTCATTCTCTGGGTATCGTTTGCCCGCACTATCGAAACCTGATAGTACTGTGCAAAGCTTAGTGAGAGAAGAATCAAAAGGAATGCAATGCTCAACCTCATTTTTATCATACTTTTTTACCTCTTTTTTAAGGCACCACGAGCTTTTTCACTACGCTGTATATCTGGTAGAGCCAATCATACACTGGAAGCACATAATCCTTGTTTATGATTTCTTTGTTATTCACCCAACCCGGGTCTGCACATGTATCATCTGCAATTATAAGCGGCACAGTAGTGTTATATGTACCATTATATTTTACCTCTACGGGTGTAGTTATGTATATAGAATAATTGCCTATATTTGAGGAGAGTGACGGGCCTTTGACTGGATCTTTATAGAGTTGGTTACAGGTGGGAATAACTGCAAGTTGTGCATAACCTGTAGTATTTCCTGTAATTGTTCCCTTAACTTCACTCCCAACACCTATAAGTGTGCCCGAACTATTCCATATCTGTGTGGGTACGAATGGGTTCAAACCATTTATTTCCGTGAGCACAAATGTTGGGCTCGGGTAAAGATTGCCATCTGAATCATTTATGTAAAGCGTAACATTGTAGGGCCTTCCTGAATATGGGAATATGTTAGTCTCGTTCCCATCTATGAATATGTATAATCTAAGAACAGGATTAACTGTGAGTGTGTTTGTTGCAATATTATTCTCGTTGCACTCCGCAATTACATTATCAGGGTCAACTTGTATAGTGAATGTGTAAGAACCGCTCTTCGAAGTATTTGTGAATGTGAAGGATCTGTAAGCCACACCGCCCGGCAGGATACTTTCCGTGATTGTGTAGTTTGTTTGATTAAAGAACCCGCCCGGCCCTGTTTGGTTGAGTAAAAGTTTGAAATCTGTTGTTACGGGTACATTGCCATTATTAGTAATCGTGAGATTGATCGTGGAATTATCACCTGCATACACCAAAGAGGGCGCGATTACAACGTTTGGTGTAAGATCTGCACCTATACATATTGGGGTGCTCAGACCGTTTACTACAAAATATCTATTGTATATTACAGTATCGCTTGCGGTATCATGCAGAGCAAGTTGAACGGGTAATTGAGATGCATTTGTGATCACCTTTGCATCTGAACATACACCGCCATAATCATCACTGCATAACCCTACAATTACTGCTCTGCCAGTCGCATTATTTATCCCCCAATCAGAGTCGCTTGGTGATTTTGTCTGGGAACCAGCATCCGTCTGGAAAGTTATGCTTGCTATATTCCCAGTTACATTATTTGTTAGATAATTGTAAGATGCACTGAGTGAATAGCTTCCTAAGAGTGTGCCATTAGAGGTATTAACAAATTCAAAGGAGGGGGAGGAACCGTCAGGATTATCCGAGTAAAGAATGTGAGGCCTCCCGGGAAATGCTGAAACATAAACAATAGGTGTTCTTGTGAAATCCTTGAACTGAGAGAATGCATACTTATCTACTGGTGTCATATAACACCCGCCACCGAGCGAAGTATTTGATGTGTAAACTGTGGTGCTGGAAGAACCAGATGTGAGGTCCTTGCTTATAACAATATATGTTGCTGTGCCTGTTGAATTCATTGCAAAAGTGGCCGCAACATATTTTTGTCCCACACCACAAAGTTTGAGTGCAAGATCTGGGTTAACACTCGATTTGGGCAATGCATCAACGTAGACGTTCTGGGTGTAAGATGCTGTAACATTCCACGTACTTCCGCTCGAGTTAACTATTGCTGCATTGCCAGCAAACGCGAGCGAAAGGAACAATGATAGTATGAACAGCGTTTTCATTTTCATCATGATCACATCTTGAGCATTATCCATAAATGCTATTTTGCGGGAATATTCTATATGCATTATATCTGCGATATTGACTGGCCCATGTTTGCCAGTATCATGTTGATATTCTGAAGCGATGAGGCAATCAATGAATATGTTGGATCATCCATATCGGCTTCAGTTGATTGTGGGGGTTCAAGGTTTGAATCTATTTGGAACGTAATGTTTGCGAAATTATTCAGGTTCTTGTATAATCTCACTGTTAGGTTTGCATTATTATTGTATCTTGTAGGTATGACCAGTAAGGACTGGCTTGTATTGAGTAAGACTGCGTTTGAGAAATTCTTATCTGGTTGATGTGGGGCCACTATTATGAACCCATCATCCTCTCTTATTGTCATGTTAGCAATGAATGGATCTCCAGAATCGTTTAGGGCAGTAATGTTAATCCTGTTCGGCGCACCCGCCTTAAGTGTAGGTATTGTGGTTGTTGTCCCATTCTCTGAAACATTGAGTGAGTACTCTCTTATTTTCTTTGAAGTTATCCACTCAGTAGCTGTTGCGGCGATTGAGTTCATATTCTGCACAGAGCTCTTAACCTGGCTTGCATAACTATTGTTCACAAGCGAGGTGCGGTAAGTTGGGGAGAGCGAACCATAATTTGTAATGTTAAGGTGTTTTATGCAATAAACGGGGCTCGTAACTTCCACATATATGTCGTAATTATAACTATCTGGGATGTTATAGCGTGTTGGTGCAATGGCATAAAATGCCTGCCCGCTCGCATCTGCAATTGCATATGTTCTCTGTATGTATCTACTACTCAATAAAACAGGAAAGAGAAGGTTGCGCCCGTTATCCTCAGAAATCCGGACTTCTGCATTTGGGATAGGGGAATTACTTCCGGGGTCAAGAACAACTACACGCACTTCATAAGGGATGCCCGTCTTCGAGAAGTTTGTCGTGTTTACACCATCTATATATGTGTCTATTGTGCACTCCGTATAAGTGTAAAAGTAATAACTCTCATTTCTAGGTACCATGTATTGGAAATCAAATGTAGAACCGTTATAACCGGGCTGTGGGCCAAGTTTTACAACAAAGATCGGCTCGGTAATGTTGCCATCAACATACTTGAGAACGCCCAGCGTTGTGTTTGGATTTAGTATAATATATGGACAGGAGAGTGATAAATTTCCTACATTGCACGTCCCGTTAACCCCAGGGTTGTAGAATGTTTTGAGAGGGCTGTCATAGAAAAGCGAGAAGTTGAGGCCATTAAATGTTGTGAAATTGGAGAACATGCCCTCATTACCAAAATCTTCAGGGGTGGGTGGGAGCATTTTACCGGGAGAGGGTGAAGGCCTCTCTGGAAGTCGGGTTAATATTGCTGTCTGGTTTGCAAAACTCCCATTTATGTAGGTTACATATACGGTTGCATTTGTCGCATTAATGAACCCTATCGGGGCCGAAACATTTGGTGTAACGGAGGTGTTCATCCATCCTACTACTGCGGCCCAGTGAGAGGTAAATGTATCTGTAGATACATTTGTCTTTACAACATCCCCGCCTTCAACAGTTACATTACCGATTGCATATAACATTGTAGAAAGAACTAATAAAAAAAGAAGAGGGGGTTCACTGTGGAATCTCATTAGAGTTTACCTCTTCTTTTCCACGTGTTTTTTCTCCTCACTCTTCTCCACGTGTTTCTCCTCCTTTCTAGTGGCGAAGTATACTACTACTATTAGGAGAATTATCACTAGGAGTATCAAGCCAATCATGAGCGGGTCAAGTGCTGCTTTCTCTACCTTAAGCGGAACAACTGATTCCTTGGATTTCTGGAGGAACCCTTCTCGCGCACCGTATTTGAGCATCACCTTGATCTCTTTATTCGCTTCAAGGTCTTGGTCGCTCAAATCTACCGGGATTGATACCACAGTTATGGAGTTCGTTGATACATCAACTACAGAGTTGCTTTTAACTGTTGTCTTGCTTCCCTGCACTATGAGTTCTGCTGATGTCTGCACATATGCATCCTGCCCGCCAATGTTCTTTATGCTTATATCAAGGTTGCCGTTCTTGTAGGATACACTTGTCACGTTTACATCAGAAGTATCTACAAATTTGTACACTGCAATATCTGCAGATTTGCTCGCAAATGATGTAAGGGATTTAGATGTCTCTCCAAACCTTGCAACTACATCTGCTGTTATCTTACCTTCATTTAATGAAGGCAGTTTGTATGCATACTCGGTTCCTTTTACCTCGCCTCTCTCCAATAGTACTGGTGTCTTATCACTGAGGACCTGTATCTCCTCGCCGTTCTGTTTTATGTGGATCTCTGCTTTATAGTACTCCGGGCCTTCTGCTGTGCTCTTCACAACCAATTCCACGTTGCCCGTTGCCTCGTTATACTTTATCGATTCGATGGTGAGGCCTGCAATGTAATATGGCACTGGGAAGATATCCAAGGAGGAAACACCCTGGGAACCTGGTATACCTTGCCCGAATTTTACAACCACACCTACTTTCTGGTCTATCCCCTCACTCTTTAGTTGGGCTTCTACCCTCTTCTTAAGGTCGTATACTGGGGTTACAAGGTTATTGCCAACTAGGGTATAATATGTGAGTTTGTGATTTCGTGCATTATCGAGAACGAAATTATAGGTATAATCCGAGATTACGGGGGATACGAGCAGGACTGGGACTGAACCATCTGTCATACCCTCTTCAATATAAGTACCATCTGCCATCATTGCCTGCGTTGCACCAAACTCTTTCACCACCTTTGACACTATTTCAACATTATCCTCATATTTATCTTCGCCCTTTCCTATTGTGGTTGGTGAGTATTTCGCGAGTTTTTCCTTTGTTTTTGAATCTACATAACCAAATATTGTAACCTTTGGATTGGATTTCTTATCCAGAAATGCTACAACATCATCTATATTGTTGCTGTATGCGAATATTACATATGAACCTGTTTTCTTTGCATATGAAATTACAGAGATTGCATTCTGGCCAAATGAGGGATCTATTATTATGAATTTGTTTGCACCAGATTTTTCTGCAAGGTCAAGATTCGTTTTCAATCCGTTATCTGTTGTAGAGAATACTGTTACCTTATTGGATTTCTCAAGTTCACTTTGCAGAAATGTTGTAACAGGTAAGTTTGCTGATTGAATTAGTAGTACATCTTTACCTGAACCTACTTTGAGCGCGATAACCTGATAATTGCCGTCTTTGGGCATAAATTTCATGGGCAGGCCTTTTACATTTGCATAGTACACTGCGGATAGCACATCAAGCCCGCTTTTGGAGTTCACAACCACAAAATTCTCAGCAAAAGAGAGCGAGAGTGCAACCATCAGAACAAGTGCAAACGCCAGTTTATTGCTTACCATAATCATAGCACCTCTATTACACTAACAGAATAATATACTAAAAAAGTATATAAAGGAAAAAGAAAGAAAAAAGAGTTCTTCCCGCTTATGCGAGCTCTGCGTAGAAGTAGTATGTATCAGTGCCTGCACCAAAGTGTGTTGGGACTAAGAGCTCGTATTCTGCATCTTCACCTTTGTAGTTCTTACCAGTTGCGTTCACTGCAGTACATATTGCATAGTTGATAGTATCTGTAAGTGCACAGCTGGTGAAATTACCTCCTGTCTTTACACCCTTGGAGCCAGTAACGCTCTTGTCAAGGAAGTTAACATCACAGGAAGTTGTGTATGTGTTTGTAACATTATCTGCCGCTGCACCGTGTTCCAAATCAGAGTTTAATGCTGCAAGTGCACCTGAATTAACCGCATATAAGTTACCGCTGAAGTTAATAGTGCCGTTAGCTGCACATACGCTTGATCCAGCCTGTGCAAGGCCTGCAGTCCAAGAGTACACATATTTGTTTGCTGCAGCACCTGCCGCATCAGTAAGACGGATCGTTCCTGTCAGGTTCCCGAAGAATGCTGCCCACTTGTCAGTCAATGATTCTGTCGTGAGTTTAACAAGTGTTACGTTACCTCCTTCAGTCGTTACATTACCAAGTGCACTTCCACCAGTCCACCTTGCCAGGGAGCTGTTGTCGGTTACACTTGCATTTGCTGGCACCGCAAACACGGATGCCAACACTACCAAGACACCAAATAGGGCCATATATCGCCAATTCATATTTAATCACCTGCACTAACATCAGCAGTAATATTTAAGTATCTTCTTTAACGTTCGGAAGAAGTTATAAGAAAAATAACAAATCCAGTAAAGAACCCCGTTTCCTCTGATGCAAAAAATAGATTATTATAAAGAAAAAGTCTAATCCAGCTCAAACATAGAAATATAGGAATAATAGGAATAAACAAGTCCGTTGGGGTCTCTATTAGTATAGAATGTTTTATGCACTAGGATCAAAAAGGACTAATCTAGCTCAAACATAGAAATATAGGAATAAACAAGCCCGTTAAATCTCTATTAGTATAGAATGTTTTAGGCAAAGA
>Ga0272448_1001390_pt1 | contig 32807 bp, 26 predicted proteins | sample YNPCB0191_FD_202220 | JGI IMG/M metagenome (GOLD analysis project Ga0272448, IMG submission 202220) | Hot spring sediment microbial communities from Yellowstone National Park, WY, United States - YNP-CB-019-1 | ecosystem: Environmental > Aquatic > Thermal springs > Hot (42-90C) > Sediment...
GAGTACATCCGCAAGCTCGTCGAGGAGATGATCCCCGCCGTCGCGCGCGAGGGCCTGGCGCACTTCTGCGACGTCTTTTGCGACACCGGCTACTTCACGGTCGAAGAGGCGCGCGCCGTTTTGCAGGCGGCCAGGGAAGCCGGGCTCGGCCTGCGCGTGCACGCCGACCAGCTGAGCCACAGCGGCGGAACCAGGCTGGCGGCGGAACTGAAGGCGTTGAGCGCCGACCACCTCGAAAAGATCGACGCGGAGGACATTCGCGCGCTGCAGAGCGCCGGGACGGTCGCCACGTTGCTCCCGGGTTCCGTGTTCCAGCTGGGCCTGCCCGAGTACCCGCCGGCGCGCGCCTTGATCGACGCCGGCGTGCCCGTGGCGCTGGCCACGGATTTCAATCCGGGATCCTCCTACACCCTGAACATGCAGATCATCCTGTCGATCGCGTGCAGCCGCATGCAAATGACGCCGGCCGAGGCGATCACGGCGGCCACCATCAACGGCGCCTGCGCGCTCGGAGCCGCCGACAGGCTGGGGAGCATCGAGGAGGGGAAGCAGGCGGATATCGTGCTGATGGATGTCGGCGACTACCGGGAGGTGCCGTACTTTTTCGGCGTGAATCACTGCGTGGTCACGATCAAGAAAGGGAACATCGTCATCAACCGACTGGAGGCGGCATGAAAAAGATCCTCGAATGCGTTCCGAACTTCAGCGAGGGCCGGCGCAAGGAGGTCGTGGATGCCCTCGCTGCGGCCCTGACCGAACCGGCGGGGGTCGCCCTGCTCGACAGCGAGATGGACGCGGCGCACAACCGCTGCGTCATCACGATCGCCGGCGATCCTCAGGGCGTGGCGCGCGGTGTCCTGTCGGCCGTAGGGCGCGCCGCGGAGCTGATCGACCTGCGGCAGCATCGGGGAGAGCATCCGCGCATGGGCGCCACCGACGTGATACCCTTCATTCCCATAGCGGGCATCACGACCGAGGAAGCCGTCGAGCTTTCCGTGCGCGTGGCCGAGGAGATCGCGCGGCGCTACGGCATCCCCACCTACCTCTATGAACTGTCGGCCCGGGTGCCCGCGCGCCAGGACCTGGCCTACATCCGCAAAGGGGAATTCGAGGGCATCCGCGAGGAGATCCGCACCAACCCGGAGCGCAAGCCCGATTTCGGCCCCGCGGAAGTGCATCCCTCGGCAGGCGTCACCGCCGTCGGCGTCCGCCCGCCCCTGATCGCCTACAACTGCTACCTGAATACACCGGATCTGAAGATCGCGCAGGCGATCGCGCGCGCCGTGCGCTTTTCCACGGGCGGCCTGCGCTACGTCAAGGCGCTGGGCTTCGAGATCAAGCAACGCAACCAGGTCCAGGTTTCCATGAATCTTACGAATTTCGAGGGAACTCCCATCTTCCGCGCCTTCGAAATGGTCAAGCGGGAAGCCGAGCGCTTCGGGGTGTCGGTGGCCTCGAGCGAGATCGTCGGCCTGGTGCCCCAGAAGGCGCTCGATGCATGCAGCGACTATTACCTGCGCCTGGAGGGCTTCAGTCCCGGTCAGGTATTGGAGAACCGCCTGGCGGAGGCGCTGCCCCATGAAACCACGCTCGAGGAATTCGTCGAGAGCGTCGCCTCGCCGGAGCCCGTTCCCGGCGGCGGCAGCGTCGCCGCCTTCGCCGGCTCCCTGGCTGCGGCGCTCGGAGAGATGGTGGCCGGCCTGACCGAGGGCAAGAAGAAATTCGAAGCCGTGGACGCCAGGGTCCGCGAGCTGCACGCCCGGCTCGGCGAAGCGCGCCTCGAGCTGCGCCGCCTGGTGCAGGAAGATTCGGCGGCCTTCGAGGAAGTGATGCGCGCCATCAGGATGCCGAAGGCCACCGAGGAGGAAAAGGGCGCGCGCCGGCAGGCGATGGAGGCCGCGACGCGCCGTGCCACCGAAGTGCCGCTGCGCACGGCGCGCGCAGCCGCTCGCGTGCTGGAGCTGCTCGCGGAGATGGCTGCCATAGGGAATCCCAATGCGTGCAGCGATGCGGCCACGGGCGCGCAGCTGGCGGGCGCCGCATTGAAAGGCGCCCAGTACAACGTGCTGATCAACCTGCCCGGGTTGAAGGACACGGCGTTCGCCGAAGCCTGCCGCCGCGAAGTCGCCGCACTGGCCGCCGCGGCGCGCGAGTCGCTCGAACGCATCGACGGAATGATGACCGCGGCGGAGTAAGTCCCGCGCGCCGGTAGGTCCCGCGCGCCGGTAGGTCCCGCGCGCCGCGCGGGACCGGTGACTTGGAGAAACAAGCCCGCGGTCCGCCGCGGCGCGGCGGACCCACTTGCGCGGCGGCTGGAGGTAAACGCATCGACGCGGCCGTGCCCATGCCGGCGATGCGACCAGGCGGGCCGGCGATTGCGCATATTCCGAAGCGTGCCCGGTCAGACGAACATGCCGTCGTCGTGGCGGTACCTGTCGACAGGGCGCCTGGCTCGCCCGCCCAGCACATTGAGCGCCGTCCTGACGCCCGCAATGATTGCACCGATCTCCCTTATGGGCGTCAGAATGCCCTGCTGAACGGCATCGAAGGTCTCGTCGAGCCTGCGCCTGGTGGTGTCCAGGAAATCCTCGAGGGCCGCCATCTGGAGCTGGGCGCTCTTGGTGGCGTCGGCGAGGAAAGCGTCGATTTCCGCCACCCGGTTGCGTACCAGCGCCGTCGACTGCGCGAGATTGTCGCGGATGACCTCCGTGCCTGCAGCCACCGCCTTGACCGCGGCGAAGGCGTCGTTGGCTTGCTGCGAGATCGAGTCCACGCGCCTGAGCAGATCCTTGCTCACGCCGTCGATCCGCGACCCCAGCCGCTTCAGGCCGGAGCCGATCACGATCAGCGCAACGCTGTGGGCCAGGACCGCGAGAGCGATTATCCCGACGAATACCGTGAGTAGGTCCATCTAGATCTTCGCCTTCTCCTCCTTGTAGGCTTGCTTGCCGGCCTCCAAGGCGGCGGACAGCTGATCGCGCTGCTGTTGGATCGCCTCCTTCCCGCGCTCGACGAATCCGGAGGCTTTCTCGACGACTTCCTTGCCGCGGCTCGCGAGATAGTCCTTGCCCTCGCGCGCCTTTTCGGCGATCAGACGCCGGGTCTCCTCTCCGCTGCGAGGTGCCAGCAGCAGTGCGGTGACGGCACCAACGAAAGCGCCGAGCATGAAGAACATGATCTTTTCGGCTGCGCCCGATTCTTCGGCCATGGCTTCTCCCTATTCCATAAGTGTTTGTGAATACGTTGTTTATCAAATGACGGCGCAAAAGTCAAATTCCAATTGCGCCGCGCGTGCGGTGCCCGGCGCTCGCGCGCATCCCGATTGTTGCGCGCGCAGGATATAATGCAGCCGCATCTCTTTTCGGGGGCGGAACATGGCTACCGACGGCAAGCGGCGCATTTCGCAGATCCTGCGCGCCCTGGCGCGCGCCTACCCGGACGCCCGTTGCGAGCTCGAGCACCGCAACGCCCTGGAATTGCTCGTGGCGACGATTCTCTCCGCCCAGTGCACCGACGAGCGCGTGAACGCGGTCACGCGCAACCTGTTCCGCAAGTATCGGAGTGCGGCGGATTATGCGCGCGCCCCGGAGGGGGAGCTCGAAAAAGACATCCGGCCGACGGGATTCTACCGGGCCAAGGCGCGCAGCATTCGGGCGGCCTGCCGCATGATCGTCGAGGAATTCGGCGGCGAGGTGCCGCAGACGATGGAGGAGCTGATCCGGCTTCCCGGGGTGGCGCGCAAGACGGCCAACGTCGTTCTGGGCACGGCCTTCGGCGCGGCGGCCGGGATCGTCGTCGACACCCATGTGCTGCGCGTGGCGCGCCGGCTCGGCCTCTCCCGGGCCGAGACTCCGGAGAAAGTCGAGCAGGATTTGATGGCTGCCGTTCCGCGCGCCCGCTGGATCGCGGTGTCGCATCAGCTGATCTTCCACGGGCGTTACTGCTGCAAGGCGCGCAAGCCGCTGTGCGGCGAGTGCCCGGTGGAAGAGCTCTGCGCATCGGAGGACAAGCAGCCCCCCTCGGGCTAGCGCGGGCCGATCAGTATGACGCGCAGGTCCATCACGTTGGTCCGGGTGGGTCCGGTGACGATCCGGTCGCCGAGCAGGCCGAAGAAGCGGTAGGAATCGTTGTTGCGCAGGCACTCGTCGAGGAAATGCGCGCCGTGGCGCAGCGAACGCGCCAGCGTGGTGTTGTCGGCCGCGGCCCCGGCGGCATCGGTGGGCCCGTCCGTACCGTCCGTGCCCATGCTCGCAACCAGGCACGGCGCGGCCAGCGAGGACAGCGGCCGGACGCAGTGCAGCACGAATTCCTGGTTGCGCCCGCCTGTCCCGCTCCCGGTGACGCGCACGGTGGTTTCCCCGCCGCTGATCAGGCATGCCGGGGGACGCACGGGCCTGCCTTCGTAAACGATCTCCTGCACGATCGACATGTGGAAATGCGCGCACTCCGCGGTGTCGCCCGCGGCGCGCGACGTGAGCACGAGGGGCCGGTAGCCGATCCGCCTGGCCTCGCGGGCGGCCGCCGTGCACGCGAGCGCGTTGTTGCCCACGATCACGTGTGCGATGTTGCGCAAGGCGGGATCGCCGGGCTTCGGCGTCTCCGGGATGGAACCCGAAGCGCCCAGGCGCAGGCGCCCCATGACCGGCGCGGGCATGGAAGCGGCGATCCCGCGGCGCTCCAGGATTTCCAGGCACTCCCCGAAGGTTGTCGGGTCGGGGGCCAGGGGGCCGGAAGCGATGGTGTCGAGCGCGTCGCCGACCACGTCGGAAAGGACGAGGGCGATGACGCGCGCATGCGCCAGCAGGCGCGCCAGCCCTCCGCCTTTGAGCAGCGAGAGGTGCTTGCGCACGGCGTTCAGCTCCCGGATGTCCGCGCCGGACTTGAGCAGCAGCTCGGTGGCGCGCAGTTTGTCGCGCCAGTCCACCCCGGGCGCGGGCGCCGTGAGAAGCGCCGAAGCTCCTCCGGAGAGCAGGCAGATCACCAGGTCGCCGCGCCCGGCTTGCGCGCGGGCGAAGTGCGCGATGCGCCGTCCGGCTTCCAGGCTGTTTTCGTCCGGCAGCGGGTGCCCCGCTTCGAGCGTCTCCACCCTGGCGAGCGGAAGGCCGTGGCCGTACTTGGTCACCAGGATGCCGCCGTGCAACGCCCGCCCCAGGATTTCCTCGAGTGCCCGCGCCATGGGCCCGGCCGCCTTGCCCGCGCCGATCAGCCACACGTTTCGGAAGTCGCCCAGGCGGAAGGTGCGGTCGTGCACGCGCAAGAGCCCGCCGCGGCGGCGCACGAACCTGCGCACGGCGGCCTCGGGGTCGACGGCGCCCAGGGCGGCCTTGAGGATGCGGTCGGCGTCGTCGCGCATCCGTCTCCCGCTTTTCATGGCGCGCCCTGGGGCGGCTTGCGCAGGAAACCGTCCAGTTCGTCCGCGATCTCGAGGAAGGCCCCGACGACTTTGCGGTCGAACTGCGAGTCCGCGTGCCGCTGCAGCTCGGCGATCGCCTCGCCGGGAGAAAGCGCCATGCGGTAGGAGCGGGGGCGGATCATCGAGTCGAAGGCTTCGGCGACCGCGATGATCCGGGCCCCGAGCGGGATGATGTTGCCCTTCAGGCCGTCCGGGTACCCGGTGCCGTCGTAGCGCTCGTGGTGGTGGCGGATGAAGCGCAGCACCTCGTCGTCGTCGACGACCGGCTTGAGCACGGCCTCGGCCAGGGACGTGTGCTCCTGAATCTGCCGGTATTCCTCGGGCGTCAGCGGTCCCTGCTTGTTGATGAGAAAGTCCCTCACCGGGATCATGCCGACGTCGTGCAGCAGGGCCGCGAGATAGACCTTGTGCACGCCGTCGGCGGTCATCTTCAGGCCGCGCGCGATGCGGCGCGCGATCTCCGCGACATTGAGCGCGTGGCCGGTGTCGAGCGGCACGCGCAATTCGAGCAACCGGATCAGAACCTGGGTGATGCCGTACATGAGGCGCTGGGTCGCCGCCGCCCGCTCCTCCACCATCTGGGCCAGGTATTCCTGGAACTCGCGATTGGAAGCCTCCAGGCGCCTCTTTTCCAGTGCGCGCCGGGTGCACAGCAGGATCTGCTCGCAGTCGAGGGGGAGCGTGACGTAGTCGTAGGCACCGTTGTGCACCCATGCCAGTGCCTGCTGCACGGCATCGGCTGCGGCGATCACGACGATGACGACCTCGGGATGATACTCCCGGATCTGCTGGAAGAGCTCCGCCAGAGGCTTGCCGGGAAGGGTGAGGTCGGCGAAGATCAGATCGTAGGGCCTTGCCGCAAGCTCGCTCAGGGCGGCTTCCACGCTCTCGGCGCCCTGGCAGGGATAACCGCCTCCGGTCAGGCAGGAAACCAGCTGCTGGTGGTGCCGGCTTTCGCCGGTGGCGATCAGGATGTTCGCTTTGTTTTTATGCATGGCCTCGCCGCTTTGCCGGAAGGTTCGCCCGGCGGCCCGCAGGAAGCTAGTCGACGATGGCGGCCGCGACGATGTTGGCGATTATTCCCCGCAGGCGCGTAGCGTCGCCGCTGCCGTCGGGATGGACGCGATTGCTCAGAATCACGACGAAAGTGTCCGTTTCCGGATGCACCCACAACGAAGTTCCGGTGAATCCCGTGTGCCCGAAGCCGCCGGCGAAGAAGTCCCCCCTGGGAGCCGAGTACGCCGTGTCGATGTCCCAGCCGAATCCTCTGGCCGAGGGCGAGTCCGGCGGCGACTGCCGGCCGGTCATGGCCTTGACCACCATGGGCATGAAGATCCTGGTCTTGCCGTACGTACCCCGGTTGAGGAGCATCTGGGCATAGATGGCCACGTCGCGCGCGCTGGAAAAAAGGCCGGCGTGGCCTGCGACCCCGTCCATGCGCCAGGCCGTGGGGTCGTGCACCTGGCCGCGCAGAATCGCGTCCGAAAGCGCGCCGGCGCTCTCTCCCTTGAGATAGGCGAGCGAACGGGCGCGCGACTCGGTGGGGGCGATGCGCGGGCGCCACGCCGCCGGGGGATTGAAGCAGGTGTCCGTCATTCCCAGCGGCATGTAGATTTCGTCGCGCACGAAGGCATCCAGGCTCTTGCCCGAGACCACGCGCACGATCTCGCCGAGGGCGATGAAATTCAGGTCGCTGTAGGTGAACCTGCGCCCCGGCTCCGACTCCGTGGTTTCCCGCCACAGCTCCTCCATGGCGGCTTCATAGCCCTGCCAGCGCCTGGAGAGATCGAAGTCGGGTCGCAGGCCCGAGTGGTGAGTGAGGAGCTGCCGGACCGTGATGGCGTCCTTGCCTCCTCCGGTGAACCGGGGCAGGTAGAAGCGCACCCGGTCCCCGAGGCGGAGGGCGCCCCGCTGAACCAGCAGCATGACCGCCGGGGTGGTCGCCAGGACCTTGGTGAGCGAGGCCATGTCGAAGACGGTGTCTTCGGTCATCGCCTCCGGCTCGGGTTGGACAGCGCGGTTGCCGATCGCTTGGAAGTAACCGATCTTGCCGTGGCGCGCGACCAGCACGACGGCTCCGGGGATTTCCTTGCGTTGAATCGCCTGCAGGACCGCCTCGTCGATATGCCTCAGCTGTGCAGGGTCGAGGCCGATCGCGCCCGGGTCGGCGCGCGGCAGCCCCACCTGTTCCGCCGCCGGCGACAGTGATGCCGCCAGGATCGCCGCGGCCGCCGCCTTCCGCAGATATGCCATGCGCCCCCCCCCGCGCGATTATATGTTTCGGTGACAGGCTACTCAACCCCGAAACTTCCGGTGGTTCGGTGAAAGCGGTTGCGGAGAGTTTCGGGGTTGAGTAGCCTGTCACCGAAATTGGAGGGGGGCGATGGAACCGTACCGCGGAGTGGATTTTTACCGGATCGAGGAGCTTCTTACCGAGGAAGAGCGCCTGACGAGGGACACGGTGCGGGCGTTCGTCGACGACCGGGTCCTGCCCGTGATCGCCGGGCACTTCGAGAACGGCAGCTTTCCCGCCGAGCTGGTTCCGGAGCTGGGCAGGCTGGGAGTGCTCGGCATGAACCTGCCCGTGGAATACGGCGCGGCGGGCATGAGCAATGTCGCCTACGGGGTCGCCATGCAGGAACTGGAGCGCGGCGACAGCGCTCTGCGGAGCTTCGCATCGGTCCAGGGCTCGCTCGTGATGTACCCCATCTACACCTTCGGCTCGGAGGAGCAGAAGCGATACTGGCTTCCGCGGCTGGCGCGAGGCGAGAAGATCGGCTGCTTCGGCCTGACGGAACCGGATCACGGCTCGGATCCCGGCTCGATGGCAACGCGCGCCGTGCGCAAGGGAAGCCGCTATGTCCTCAACGGCGCGAAATCATGGATCACCAACGGAACCATCGCGGACGTGGCCGTGGTCTGGGCGAAGCTCGAGGGAGAAATCCGCGGCTTCCTCGTGGAGAAGGGCCTGCCCGGTTTCAGCGCGCCGGAGATCCGGCACAAGATGTCGCTGCGCGCCTCGGTGACCAGCCAACTGCTGCTGGAAGACTGCGAAGTGCCCGAAGAGAACCTGCTGCCCGGGGCCGCAGGCCTCAAATGCCCGCTCATGTGCCTGAGCCAGGCGCGTTACGGCATAGCCTGGGGGGCACTGGGCTCGGCCATGGCCTGCTATCATGCCGCCCTGGAGTACGCGAAAAGCAGGGAGCAGTTCAGCCGGCCGATTGCCGGATTCCAGCTGACGCAGCAGAAGCTGGCGTACATGCTGACGGAGATCACCAAAGGCCAGCTGCTGGCGCTGCAACTGGGCCGCCTCAAGGATGCGGGCAAGGCGGACTACGCGCAGATCTCCATGGCGAAGCGCAACAATGTGGAGGTCGCCCTCGAGATTGCGCGCATGGCACGGGAGATCCTGGGGGCCAACGGCATCAGCCTGGAGTTCCCCGTGATGCGCCACCTGTGCAACCTCGAATCGGTCAAGACCTACGAGGGAACGCACGAGATCCACACCCTGATTCTCGGGGAGAGGATCACAGGCCTGTCCGCGTTCTATTGACAAGCGCGGCCTGCGTTCGGGACGCCGCGCTCTCAGCCGGAGGGGGCCTGGTCCGCGCTTCTGGAAGCGAGCACTTCGCGGATCTTGGACTTGAGCGGCTCGAGGTCGGAGGACTTGATGACGTAACCGTCGGCGGCCCAGGCCAGGAAGTCGTCCATGTAACAGGAATAGGCGGTGTTGAGGATGACGGGCACCTTGTGATGCCGCTGCAGGATCTCCACCATCGCGTTCAGGCCGTCCATCTCCGGCATGCGGATGTCCATGATGACGAGGTCCGGGGTTTCCCGGCTGACCTGCGCGAGCGCCTGGCGGCCGTTTTCCGCCACCGTGATGATGTAACCTTCGGCTTCCAGTTCGTTCTTGTAAAGCCGGCGCAAGCTGGGGTCATCTTCGACCACCAAGATTCTTGTCATCTCCATACCTCCTGACCGCCCGGGGTGCCGGGACCTCACGGCTGGCAACTCTCGCTCGCCGGATTGAACGGGAAGCGAAGGTAAAAGCAGGTGCCTTGTCCCGGCCGGCTGTCGAATCGGAGCGATCCCTGATGGTTGTCGACCACCTGGGACACGATGACCAATCCTAATCCGGTCCCGGAGCTCTTGGTAGTGAAAAAGGGCGTGAACAGCTTGTCCCAGTACTCCTGGAGGATGCCGGTGCCGGTGTCCTGGACTCCGATTTCCAGGAATTCGCCGTCGGCGCGACTTGTGACGGTCAGCGTTCCGCCCGAGGGCATGGCGTCCAGGGCGTTGTTGACCAGATTCATGAGCGCCTGGCGCACCTGGGCTTCGTCCAGGACGGCGGGCGGCAGGTCCGGCGCGAGTTCCAGCCTGACGGTCACGCGATTCCTCTGGATCTCCTCCTGCATGTTGTTGATGACGCTGTCGACGAGGGCATTGACGTCGCACGCCGCAGCCGCCGGCTTGGCCATCTTGCTGTAGCCGAGAACCTCCATGACCAGCCGTTCGAGGCGGGCGACCTCGGAGACGATGATCTCCATTTCCTCGTGGCGCGGGTCGTCGGGCGGGCACGAGCGCAGCAGGCGCCGCGCGAATCCCCCGATCGAGACGAGGGGCGTCCGGATTTCGTGGGCCAGCAGTGCCGCCATCTTGCCCATGGTGGAGAGGCGCTCGGCCCTCAGCAGCCGCTCCTGGTTGCTGCGCAGCGCCTCGTTGGTCTTTTCCTGGAGCGCGATCTGCTCGCGCAGCTGCTGGTAGAGCTGGGTATTCTCTATGGCCGCGCTCGCCTCCTGGGCGAAAATCTGCAGCATGCGCATGCTCGCCGTGTCGATCGGCTTGCGCGTGATCGCGTTGTCCGCGATCAAGAGGCCCAGGTCCCTCTGCGCGCGGAACAGCGGCGCCACGGCGAATTCCGTGCCGCCCAGCAGCTCGCAGGTCCGGCTGTCCACCGGGTAGCCGTGAGGGACGAAGACGTGGCGCTCGGCGCGGCTCACTTCGTGGGAGCGCATGATCCGGACGAGCGGATGATCGCTGTCGAGAGCGATGCGGAACTGGGAGACGATCTCGTTCACCCTGCGGTCCAGGCCGATCTTGCTTTCGTCGAGGGCTTCGAGCAGTTCGCCCAGGTCCTGCTGCTGCAGCCGGGTCCAGATGACCGAGGCCGCCTCCGGGGATTCCGGGCCGATGGCCAGCCGTCCCTTGAGGGCATTCTCCTTCTCGTCCACCAGGAGAATGAATGCGCGGTTGAAGCCCAACCCCGGTCCGGCCGTGACCCCCACCAGGATGATATGGAGCGCCTTCCTCTGGCTCACGGTCCTCTGCAGGGCGCGCCCGACTTCGTAGAGTATGGCCAGCTCGGCGAGCCGGTGTTCCGCCGAGGTACCGGGGAGGGCATCCTGCGGTCGACGCTTGCCTGTGCTCATCGGATTTCGTCCGTTCGGCCTCCTTCCGGCCCGGGCGCGCTCCGTTTCATGGAACGGATTCTCTCGTACAGCTGCAGGTATTTGCGCGCCGAACGCTCCCACGACCAGTCCTGGGCCATGCAGCGGAGCATCAGTTCCTCCCATGACACGGGATCGGCATAGACGATCAGCGCGCGCTTGACGGCCAGGATCATCTCCGTCGCTTTGTACTCCGCGAAGCAGAAGCCGGTACCGGAGTTGCCGGCGATGTCGTAATTGACGACCGTGTCGGCCAGCCCGCCCGTGGCGCGCACGACGGGCACGGTGCCGTAGCGCAGGCTGTAGAGCTGGTTCAAGCCGCAGGGCTCGAACTTCGAGGGCATCAGGAACATGTCGGCGCCCGCCTCGATCCAGTGCGCCAGCGTATTGTCGAACCCGAAGCGCACCGCGAGCTTGCCCGGCAGGCGCTCGGCGAGCCCCTGCAGCAGCTCGTGGTACTTGGGCTGGCCCGTACCCAGGACGACCATCTGCAGATCCAGTTCGGCGAGCTGATCGCCCGCCTCGCCGATCAGATCGAAGCCCTTCTGGTCGGTGAGGCGCGAAACCATGCCGATCAGGGGCACCCGTCCCGGGGACGGCCGCAGCCCGAAGGCCCTCTGCAGCTCCTGCTTGCACCGGGCCTTCCCCGACAGGTCGCGCGCCGAATAGCGGGCGGGAATGAGCGGGTCGGTTTCCGGATTCCATTCGCCGTAATCGATCCCGTTGACGATCCCGGTCAGGTCGCCGCTCCTGCGGTTCAGCACGCCCTCGAGGCCGCAGCCGTATTCATGGTCCGTCCGGATCTGGCGCGCATAGCTCTCGCTCACGGTAGTCAGTTGATCGGCGGTTTCGATTCCGGCCTTCATGAAATTGACCTTGCCCCAGTATTCGAACGGGGATCCGGGGTACCAGTGTTCGAGCCCGATGCCCGCAACGGCCAGGGCTTCCTTGGGGAAGATCCCCTGGAAGGCCAGATTGTGGATGGTGAGCATGCTTCCCGTGCGGCGGAAAAAGGGATCCTCGCGCCAAGTTGTCTTCAGCAGGGCAGGGATGAGCGCCGTATGGGAGTCGTGGCAATGGAGCACGTCGGGGGCTTCGCCGAGCCTGCGCAGCAGCTCCAGGCCCGCCTTCATCAGGAAGATGAAGCGCTGCATGTTGTCCGGGTAATCTTCCCCGGTGACGGGATCGACGTAGACGCCCGCGCGTGCATAGTAATCCGCGCCGCCCACGAAGAAGACCTCGACGGCGCTGCCCGGCAGGCGCGCGCGGCCGATCTGCGCGCGCACGGTCTGTCCGCCCATGGGGACCTCGAAGCCGGACAGTGCGGGCAGAAGTTCGATGCCGTACCGTTCGGCCGGGATCGAGGTGTAGGCCGGCATGACGAGCTTCATCCGGACGCCCAGTTTCTCCAAGGCGGCGGGCAGGGAGCCCGCCACGTCGGCCAGCCCGCCCACCTTCACGAAGGGCGCGGCCTCGGCGGCAAAGGTCACGGCATGCAACGGATGGTCGTCCATGGTTTCTTGCCCCGCGCGCCGGGATCCCCGCGCCCGGCTACAGTTCCACCTCGCGCAGATATTTGGCTGCTTCTTCCGGTGCGGTGGGATTGATGTAGAATCCCGTCCCCCACTCGAACCCCGCGATGCGCGTCAGCCGGGGCATGATTTCCAGGTGCCAGTGGAAATCCGCCGCGATGGTGTCCCAGTAGGAGGAACGCTTGGGCGTGGCCTTGACGTTCGGGACCGTGTGCACCAGGAAGTTGAAAGGAGGATCGTTCAGGCATCGCTTGATCCTCGACAGGACGTCCTTGAGGGCGAGCGCCAGGCCGCGCAACATGCCGTCGTCGGCCTCCGCAAAACTGTAATGATGGAAGCGCGGCGCCAGGAAAAGCTCGAAGGGGAAGCGGGACGCGTAGGGCGCCAGGGCCACGAAGCTTTCGCCGGCGTACACGATGCGCTCCCCGGACTCCAGCTCCTGGGTGATCATGTCGCAGAAGAGGCAGCGTTCCTTCACGTGGTAATGCTCCTTGGCGGAGGCGAGTTCCTCGGAGATCGCCAGGGGGGTCACCGGGGTGGCGATGATCTGGGTGTGCGGGTGCGACAGCGAGGCCCCGGCTGCCGCGCCGTGGTTCTTGAAGATGAGCACGTACTTGAAGCGGCGGTCGCGGTACAGATCGACGAGGCGCTCGCGACAGACCCAGAGCACGCGCTGCAGCTCGTCGACGCTCATGTCGGCCATTTCCAGGTCGTGGCGCGGGGTTTCGATGATGACCTCATGGGCGCCGATGCCGTTCATGCGGTCGTGCACGCCCACGCCTTTGCGCTCGAGCTCGCCCTCGATGCGCAGCGCCGGGTACTTGTTGGGGACCACGCGCACCTGCCAGCCCGGCGTGTTGGGGCGGCTGCCGTCGTAGCGGACGGCCATGATTTCCGGGGGCGTCTTGCTTTCGTTCCCCGGGCAGAAGGGGCAGAAGCCTTCCTTGGCGAGCTGCTCCTGGCGCGGGAAATCGTCGGGCCTGCGCCCGCGCTCGGAGGCGATGATCACCCAGCGTTTTTGGATCGCATCGTGTCGTAGCTCGGGCATGGTCGGGAACCCTGCTCTCGCGGCGCCCGGGTTCGATCGCGGGCGCCGGTTCGCCGGGATGCTATCACCCCCGGGGCGCGGATGCAACGCCGCCCGCTGCAGGGCGCGCGCCGGTCACACGACCCACTCCTCGAGGTCCAGCGTCCAGGGATCGACCGGCACCGAGAGGAAACCGGTCGTGGGGAAACGCTCCAACTGGCGGTCGCGCTCGGCGATCTCGACGAAAAAACGCACCTCTTCCGGTCCATGCACGCCCAGCGCCGCCAGCGGGAAGGCGCATTCGAGGATCGTACGCCCGGCGAAACGCGGCGGGCTCGGGGCGAGCGGGCACTCCCAGCGGCTCACGCGCCACGTGTGCTCCTCGTCGCGCGCCAGTGCCAGGCGGCAGCACTGCGGCGCGACGAACACCACCTCGACGGTGAGGCCCACGGGCAGTTTCTTGCGCACCGCCGGGTTGAAATCGATGCGCAGGTAGAAGTCGGCTTCGTCGTAGCCGAAGAAGATCTTCTCGAGGCAGCGCGCGGTGCGGTGCATCGCCTCTCCTCCCAGCGGCGTGGCGTATCCGGCGCTCAGCCACTCGAAGTAATCGGTCACGATGCCGTCGATGCGGGGCGAGATCGTGTGCAGCGGGGTCCGGTAGAGCGCGCGCGTGTCCGTGCGCTTGATCGAAGCTTCGAGGCTGAGCGGATACTCCTTGCCCAGGAGCCGGTAGGCGTTCTTGACGTGCGTCCGGAAGAGCATGTCGAATTCCGCCGCGTTCTGCGTTTCGTGGTCGTCGCCGAACCACCAGAACCAGTCGCTGCCCTCGGCGATCAGTATCTCGCGGAATGCGGCCTCCAGCCGAGCGGGGTCGCCGCCCTCCTGCCGGGCGGCATCGAGCGCCCGGCGGGCGGCAGCGAGCGCTTCCCAGGCCCGGTTTTTCTCCGGATGGCCGATCCAGGTGGCGAGGTTGCCGTAGATCCAGCTTCCTGCCGCCAGGGTTTCCAGGCGCCCGCGGTGCGCTTCGAGCTCGAGAAACTCGCTGAAGGATACGGTGCGCAGATGCTCCGACCGGGTCAGGCGGCGGTAGAGCAGCGTCAGGAAATCCGCGCCGTTGTTCGGGTAATGTTCCCAGGCGTTCTCGCCGTCCAGGATGACAGGCACGACGTAGTGCCGCTCGTCGTCGGGAAGGGACTCGTGGATGGCACGCAGGCGCGACAGGAAATCTTCCACGGCGTCGGCCGCGCGCCATTGCGAGTAGGTGAAGCCGATGAGATCCGACAGCTCGCGGTCGCGGAAGAACAGAACCAGGCTCGTATCGCGCCACCGGTAGGCGCAATATTTCTCCGCGGGCGCGAGAGCCGCCCGCGGGCGCCCGGCCTTGACGAGCGAGTTCTGCAGCACGTTCTCGTCCGACGCCAGCCAGCGCAGGCCGGCGGCGGCGGCCGCATCGGCGGCGGCGTCGCTGACCGCCCCTTCCGAAGGCCACATGCCCGCGGCGGGGCGGGCGAAGATCTCGGAGAAGCGCTCCTGCGCGCGGCGGATCTGCTCGGCGGCATCCGCCGGGAAGGAGAACGGCACCTCGGGCAGGCGCAGTTCCGGGAGGACCTCGCGCGCCGCGCGGCTGTCGCACAGCAGGGGCAGGATCGGGTGGTAATACGGGGAAACCGAAAGCTCGACGCCGTTTTCCTGCGCGAGGCGCTGATACAGGGGCAGGATCTTCGCGATGAACTCGATCTGGATTTCCAGGAGCCGCTTCTTGTCCTGCTCGGAGAAGTTCCGGCCTTTGGCGATCCATCGGGCGACCGCCGGATCCCGGCGCAGCTCGTTCCCGCACCAGCTCAGGTTGAACCACATCTGCAGGTCGCGGTAGTCCTGGGCGGAATAGCGCTTGAGCGCTCCGGAGTATTCGCCCTTGGCATCGGGAGCCCCCCGGCGCTCGAGCAGCTCGCGATACCTGGGATAGGGCAGGATCATTTGCTTCCAGGGCAGCTGGAAGAATCCGCCGAGCAGGGTGCGCTTCTCCCGTTCGTCCAGCTCATCGGCGTTGCGCAGCGTGAGCGCGGCGTAGGTCTCCTGCGCCCGGCCTTCGCCGTAGAGGCGAAGCTGGTCGATGAGCGAGGGTACGACGTTGATGGTCAGGTGCAGCCCGGGCGTGCCCGCCACCAGGGCCCCCATGTCGTAGTAGTCCTTGACCGCGTGAAAGCGCGTCCAGGGAAGATAGATCTCCCCCGTCCGGCTGTCGCCGTATTCGGGCTGGTGCATGTGCCAGAGAAAGGCCACGCACAAGGGCTTCTTGGCCATTCCCTCTCCCGTATCGCCGGCCGTGCCGGCTGCCGCGGCGCGCCTCCCCGGCGCCCGGAGCGCCGAGCTTAGCAGGTTTCCGGGCTGCGGCGCCAAAGATTATATCGGACGGAACGTGCGCGCAGGCGCGCGCAATCTTCGCCCCCAAGGCGGCCGCGGGCCGGAAAAGGGGCCGGAAGCCGCGCTGGAAGCGGATTTCCCTTGACGTTCGCGCCGGGCGGTGCATATAGTGAGCCACGTTCCCTCAAAACCGGACATCGGAGCAAAGGAGGATAATTCCTTGAACAAGGGAGACCTGGTAGCAAAGATAGCCAAAGATGCGTGCCTCACCAAAGCCCAGGCTGAAGCGGCCTTTGATGCGACTCTCGAGGGGATCCAGTCGGCTCTGAAGAAGGGAGACAAGGCCACCTTTGTAGGGTTCGGCACCTTCTCGGTGACCAAGCGCAAGGCGCGCACCGGACGCAACCCGCAGACCGGCGCCGAGATCAAGATCCCGGCGCGCAAGGTCGTGAAGTTTACGGCCGGCAGCGAGCTGAAGAAGGCCGTTAAGTAAGCAGCCCGAGGTTGTGCGAGGGAAGCCGCCGGTGCCGGGGCTTCCCTCGCCGGTGCCCGCAGCGGGCGCTAGTTTTTGTTGACGAAGTCCGCGAACTCGCGCAGCTTGCCGCAGCGATGGGGGCTGCGCAGCTTGAGCAGCGCCTTTTCTTCGATCTGGCGGATGCGCTCGCGGGTCACCTGGAAGATCTCCCCGACTTCCTGCAGGGTGTATTCCCTTCCCGCGTCGTTCAGCCCGTAACGCATGCGCACGATTTCCTGCTCGCGCGGCGACAGGGTCTGCAGGGCTGCGTCCGTCACCTCGCGCAGGCTGTGGCGGATGACATCCTCGTCGGGGGACACCGCGTTCTTGTCCTCGATGAACTTGTTGAGCACCGCGTCCTTGTTGTCGGCGATGCTGGCTTCCAGGGAAATGGGCTCCTGCGCCGCCTTGAGAATCTGGTTGATCTTCGCCACCGGCGTCTTCAGCTCCCGGGCAAGCTCGTGCACGGTCGGCTCACGGCCCATGCGCTTGGCCAGTTCGTTGGAGGTCTTGAGCACCCGGTTCATGGCCTCCACCATGTGCACCGGGATGCGGATCGTCCGGCCCTGATCGGCGATCGCCCGGGTGATGCTCTGCCGGATCCACCAGGTGGCGTAGGTGGAGAACTTGTGCCCCAGGCGGTAGTTGAACTTGTCGACCGCCTTCATGAGCCCGATGTTTCCTTCCTGGACGAGATCGAGCAGGTCCAGCCCGGGATAGGAGTAATTCTTGGCGATGCTCAGCACCAGCCTCAGGTTGGAACGTACGAACTCGTCCTTGGCGCGCGCCATGGTCGCCTGGTTTTCATGGATCAGGTTCACGATGCGCCGCAGCTCGGCCGCCTCGATCAGGCATTCGGACTCCAGCCTGCGGCGGCGCGCCCGCGCCTCGCGCAGCGCGCGGTGGTCGGACTTCAGGCTGCGCTCGAGGCGGAGCATCGCCTTCTCGTTCATCTCCATCTCGCGCAGCCTCTCCTCGACGGCGCGGATCAGCTCGGCGAGCTGGTCTTCGCTGAAGTCGATCTCGCACAACGCGCGGTAGATGCCGTCACGGCATTTCTGGATTCGTGCCAGGACCTTCTGGCGCGACCCGTCGCGAACCGGGCTCTTCTTGAGCTCGGCCTTGAGCTCCCGATACCTGGCTTCCAGCTTGCCGATGCGCCCCACGATCCTGCGGATCCGGCGCTCGCGCAGCAGCGACTTCTCCTCGGGCGACACTCCTTCCTGCGCGGCGGGGAGCTGGGATCCCTCCGCGTCGGGAGCCGCTGCGGCATCGCTCCGGGATGCCGGGTGGAGCTTGTCGGCCATCTGCTCGATCTTCTGCGAAGCGATGGCCGTGCGCGAAAGCAGCCGCAGGATGTTGTTCCTGCCCGTCTCGATCTGCTTGGCCAGATATACCTCCTCCTCGCGCTTGAGGAGGGGTATCTTGCTCATGCTGCGGTAGTAGATAAAGAGCGGATCCGTCGAGGCCGGGCTCTCGGCGGGAGTCGAAGCCGCCTCGTCGACGCTCGGGCGCGAAAAACGAACCCTGGCCACATAGTCGTCGGCCGAGAGCTCGCGGTACTCGTCCGAGGTGATATCGAGCTCCTCACCCTCTTCCCGGTCGTACAGGTCCTCTGCAATGATCTCGTCTTCGTCGAATTGAATCATCGGTTGTTTGTCCTGACCCTGAAACAGGGGAATAGTGTTACCCTAATATTTTGCGATACAAGCGCTTATCGCCTTTTTTGGCCCGGCCCGACCGCTTACCTACCCCGAAGCCCGTACTTATTAGATGGCAGCGGAGGAGCTGAGTTTCAGTGCCGGGATTGAAATTCCGCCAGCGCCCCGGGCTGTGGCGCTCGATGCACTGTTTTCCCCGCCTCCGTCGCCTTGCATATTCTTGTACGAGGCCCTCCGGCTTTCGTTCCGATTCCTCGCTCTCTTTCGCGTGTCGCTTATTGGACGCAGCCGCCTTGCGTTTTCTTCCAGGAATCTCCTCTTGTCGAGGGAATTTTCCCGCCTTTCACGCCGGGCGCCGGCGGACGGTCGGCATGATGGGCCAATATCTTGGTTCTAAGGGATTTGCCGGATCGAATGCGGCGTGCGCCCAGGTTTGCAGGCATCGGCCCTGGTCGTTGACATGCGCAGGGTAATTCAATAATATCTTCGTTTCTGCCGTCAATCCCCGGAGGGATCGAGCGTGATCGAGGTTGAACATCTTTCCAAGGTTTACAACCAGCGCAAGGCCGTCGACGATATCACCTTCAAGGTGGAAAAGGGCGAAATCCTCGGATTTCTCGGCCCCAACGGCGCCGGCAAGACCACGACGATGCGCATTCTCACCTGTTACATGCCGGCCACCGAGGGAACGGCGCGCGTCGCCGGTTACGACGTTTTCGAGGAGAGCCTCGAGGTCAGGAAGCGAATCGGATATCTTCCCGAAAACCCACCATTATACCATGAAATGTCGGTCAAGTCCTATCTAAATTTTGTGGCGAGCATCAAGGGCGTGCCCGCGTCCCGCCGCAGGGCTCAGATCGACGACGTCATGGAGAAGTGCAGCATCGGCGACGTGCGCGACCGCATCATCGCCAGACTTTCGAAAGGCTACAAGCAGCGCGTGGGGCTCGCGCAGGCCCTGCTCAACAATCCCGAGGTCCTGATACTCGACGAGCCCACCATCGGGCTGGATCCCAAACAGATCTACGAGGTGCGCACGCTGATCAAGGGTCTGGCCGGCGAGCACACCGTCATTCTTTCCACCCACATCCTCCCCGAAGTCAGCATGACCTGCAGCCGGGTCGTGATCATCAACAACGGCCGGCTGGTGGCCATGGACACGCCCGAAGGGCTGACCAACCAGATGAAAGGGGCGGAGCGCATCGCGTTGCTCGTCGAGGGCCCGCGCGAGGCGGTGCGCGAAAAACTGCAGGCGATCGACGGCGTCTTGCAGGTGCAGGCCGAGGGGGGCGACGGCGGCCGACCCGTGGCCTTCACGGTCGAGTGCAAGCTGCAGACCGACCTGCGCAAGCTCATCGCCCAGACGATCGTGTCCCAGGGTTGGGGATTGCTCGAGCTGCGCGGCGTCTCGCTCAGCCTCGAGGATGTGTTCATCAACCTCGTGACCCAGGAGTAGCCGGGTCGGCGCGCGCCGAACTCCGGCTTCTTGGAGGGTGGTGCCATGCACAACATCTTGGCCATCTGGCGGCGCGAGATGAGGGCGTACTTCGTCTCCCCCATCGCCTACGCCGTCCTGACGGTGTTTCTGCTGCTGTCGGGTTTCTTCTTCTATTCCATGCTCAATTACGCCATCCAGGCGAGCATGATGCAGGGGCAGTTCAGCGCCCCGCAGCCCATGGACGTGCCCGGCATGGTCAGCCGCAGCTTCTTCGGCACGACCAGCGTGGTGCTGCTCTTCATGATCCCCATGCTCACCATGGGACTGTTCGCCGAGGAGAAACGGCGCGGCACGATCGAACTGCTGCTCACCACTCCCGTGGGCAACTTCCAGGCCATGATGGGCAAGTACCTGGCCAGCCTGACCTTTCTGGTCATCATGCTGCTCGGCACGGTGCTCACCATCGGGGCCCTCTTTCTTTACGGCAATCCCGAGCTCAAGCCGATTCTCGGGGGGTATCTGGGCCTGTTGCTCTACGGCGCCGCGCTGCTTTCCATCGGGTTGTTCATTTCCACCCTGACCGAAAACCAGATCGTGGCCGTGGTCCTCACTTTCGGCGTCATCCTGGCGCTCTGGCTGATCGACTCGTTTTCCTCGAGCGCCATCGGGTTGACCCGCGACGTGCTCAGCTACCTTTCGGTCATCGGCCATCTCGACGACTTCATCAAAGGGGTGATCGACACCTCGCACGTCATCTTTTACCTGACCTTCGCGTTCTTCGGCCTTTTCTTGACCTATCGTTCGCTTGAGTCCATGCGGTGGAAAAGCTGATGATCAAGTATCTGCAGAAGCTCGACACTCTGGGGCTCGTCCTGCTGATCGCAGGAGCCCTCTACTACTCGGTGACGGATGTCTGGGACAAATGGGCCGTGGGCCTTCTGGCCGCGGGCGCGGTGCTGCTCGTCGGCGGCACGATCGCCAATTACCGGCAGATCATGACCACCTTGGGCAGGCGCTCCACCAAGTACGCCGCCAACTACGTGGTCTCGGTGATCCTGGCCATCGCCCTGGTTTCGGGCCTCAATTTCATGGGGCGCAGGCACGTCAAGCGCTTCGATCTGACCGCCATCGGCCAGTATACGCTCGCCCCGCAGACCACGCAGGTCCTCGACAAGCTGGATCGGCAGCTGCAGATCAAGGCGTTCTTCCCCGGCGGCACCTACCCGCGCCTCGAGGAGCTGCTGACCGAATACCGGGCCCGCAGCCGCCGCGTGAGCTACGAGTTCATCGATCCCGACAAGCAGCCCGACCAGGCCAAGCGATACGGGGTGACCGTCTACGGCACCTTCTCCAACCCCTTCACCGGAACGCAGTTGAAATACGGGACGCTCATCCTGCTGTACGGCGACCGCCAGGAGAAGATCGAAAAGCGCTCCGAGGAGGTGCGCGAGGAGGATCTGACGAACGCCATCATCAAGATCCAGCGTCCCGAGGCGAAGAAGGTCTACTTCGTCCAGGGCCACGGGGAAAAAGATCCCGCGGACACGGAACGGCAGGGTTACTCGGTCGCCAAGAAGGCGCTCGAGGATCAGAACTTCAAAGTCGAGACCGTGAACCTGGCCCGGGAAGGCAAGGTTCCGCCCGACGCCAAAGTGCTGATCTTTGCAGGACCCACCACGGAGCCGTTCTCGCAGGAGCTGGACTTCGTCCGGGAATTCCTCAACGCCGGCGGCAGCGTCCTCCTGCTGCTGGATCCGCCGCCCGCAGCCTCCATGGAGTCGTTTCTCAAGCAGTGGGGGATCACGGCGGATAACGATGTCGTGCTCGACGTCAGCGGGGCGGGCCGTCTGATGGGGGCGGGCCCGCAGATTCCGCTGGTTTTGCAGTACGAGCAGCACCGCATCACGGACCGTTTCCGCAACATGACCTTTTTCCCCTACGCCCGCTCGGTGCAGCCTGCGAAGGAGAGCGTAGCGGGCGTCACCGTCGAAACGCTCTTCAAGAGCAATCCCAACAGCTGGGGGGAGACCGACCTCAGGAATCCCGAGGCGAGCTACGATTCGAAGACGGATCTTGCCGGGCCCCTGCCGCTCGCCGTGGCCGCCACCAAGGAAGTCAAGCCGGCTGCGGGCGAGCAGAAGGCCGTACGCGCGCGCCTGGTGGTGATCGGCGACTCGGACTTCGCCGCCAACCCCTATTTCGGCGTCCAAGGGAACGGCAACCTGTTCCTGAACACGGTCAGCTGGCTGGGCGAGGAAGAGGATCTCATCTCGATCCGCCCCAAGTCGCCCGAGGATCGGCGCGTCGTCCTCAGCCGCAGCCAGCAGAATACGGTGCGGCTCGTGGTTCTGTTCGTGATCCCGGGCGCGGTGCTCCTGGTCGGCATCGTGGTGTGGGCGCGTCGGAGGAAGTAGCATGCGATTCCGGGGCACTCTGATCCTTTTGATTCTGTGCCTGGCACTGGGCGCTTTTCTCTATTTCTACGAGATCAAGGGGGGCGAACGGCGCTCCAAGGAGAAGGAGGCGGCCAATCAGGTGTGGAAGCTCGAGAGCGGCGACGTGCAGCAGCTCGAGCTGGCCGCCGAGTCCGAGCGCATCGTCGCCGCCCGGGTGGACGACAAGACATGGAAGATCACGGCGCCGCGCGCCGTGGAGGCCGATTCCGACGAGTTGAATCGCCTGGCGGGCTCCGCAGCCGCCATCAACCGGGAGAGCGTGGTCGAGGCCGATGCGGCCGATCTGGCGAAGTACGGCCTCGAACCGCCGCAGCAGAGCGTCCGGCTCAAGACCAAGGACGGCCGGGAGTACGCGATCCGCTTCGGCAACAACAACCCCACGGGATACTCCACCTACGCGGCCCTGGAGGGGAGCCGCGAAGTTTTCCTCGTGGCCTCCTATACGGCGAGCAACCTGCGCAAGAAGCTCGACGATCTCAGGAATCACACCGTGCTGGCCTTCGACCAGTACGAGGCCCAGTCCCTCGATATCCGCAATCCCAAGGGCGAGGTGCGCCTGGCCAAGGAGGAGGACCGCTGGTGGGTCCAGGGCAAGCAGAAGTGGTCGGCCGACTCGTCGGAGGTCAACAGCGTCCTGAGTTCGCTGGCCAACGGGCGCCTGAAGGAGTTCTTCGACGACAATCCCGATGATTACGCGAGTCTGGGCCTGGACAAGCCGATGCTGGACATCCGCGTCACCGTGGGAAAGGACAAGGCGATCAAGCACCTGCTGGTCGGCGCCGAGAAGTCGGCGCTGGTCAAGAAAGGTTCCCGGCCCGCGACCGGCGCCAAGCCGGCGGACACCACCCCCAAGCTTTACCTCGCGCGCGACGAATCCCGCAGCGAGCTCTTCTTCGTGGATCAGGAATTCGTGGACAAGTTCCTCAAATCGCCCGCCGACTTCCGCAGCAAGGCGCTGGCCGTTTTCCAGCGCTGGGACATCGACGGCATCGTGCTCACCAATGCCCGGGGCACGGTGACCCTCGCCAAGTCCGATGCGGGCGGCGACTGGCTGGTGGGGGCGGAAAAGAAAAAGGCGAAATGGGAGGCGGTCAACGGCGTGCTCGACGCCCTCGAGAAGCAGGTGCAGCAGTTCGTGGAGGAGGGGCGTCCGCCGGAAGCCTACGGGCTCGACAAACCCGCCTTCCGCGTGGTCCTCAAGCAGAAGGGGCAGGAGAAGGTCGACTGTTCATTCGGCAACCAGACCAAGGACGGCGTCTACGCCCTGGTCAAGGGCGAGTCAGCGATCAAGCTGGTGGCCAAGGACATTCTGGAGAAGCTGAACAAAGAGGAGAAGGACTTCATCGAACCCCCGCCGGCGCAGGCCCCCAAGCAATAGCGGCCCGCGCCAGTAGGTCCCGCGCGCCGCGCGGGACCGGTAACTGGAAGCAATAAGCTCACGGGGCGGCGGCGGGTGCGGATAACTTGATCTTGGGCGGCTGATCGGGTACTATGATTGCGCCTGGCTTATAGAAGTGGGCGGCTTTGCCCACTTTTTTATTTTTGGGGTGCCCGATGACGCGGCCGGACGCGGGTGAAGAGCGGACATGGAAATCGCAGATTGCATCGCTGGCCGAGCGCGTCGCCGCTGCCACGGGGACGGAAGTGGTGCTCGTCGAGCTGAAGCTCGGCGGCCGTTCCGTGGTGCGCGTGTTTATCGACCGGCCGGGCGGCGTGTCGCTGGCCGACTGCGAGCGCTTCAGCAAGCGCCTGTCGGTCATGCTGGACGTGGAGGATTTTCTCCCCTTCAGCTATGTTCTCGAAGTTTCCTCGCCCGGTCTCGACCGGCCGCTGACCCGCGAGGAGGATTTCCGGCGCTTTGCCGGCAGGGAAGCAAAGCTCCGGCTGCGCTCCGCCGCCGGCGGTCGGAAGAACCTGCAGGGGAAGATCCTGGGCGCGGATCGCGGTCGTGTCCGATTCGAGCTGCCGTCGGGCGATCAGGTGGAGGTAGCCCTAGCGGAGATTGAGAGAGCGAACCTGGTGATCGAGATCTAGCGCGGATCGTCCAGGAGGTACTCGAGCCATGGCGAACATCATCACCCAGACCATCGACCAGATCAGCAAGGAAAAAAACATCGACCCCGAGGTCATCATCAGCGCCCTGGAAGACGCCATGGTGGCGGCGGCCCGCAAGTTCTACAAGACCGACGAGGACATCAACGCGCGCTTCGACCGCGAAACCGGGATGGTGGAGATCTTCGCCGTCAAGCGTGTCGTGGAAAAAGTACAGGATCCCAATCTGGAGATCTCGCTCGAGGAAGCCAAGCAGATCGACGAAACCCTGGTGGTCGACGACACCGTGGAGCTGCCCAAGCCCACCGACGTGCTGGGGCGGATCGCCGCCCAGACGGCCAAGCAGGTGATCCTGCAAAAGGTGCGCGAGGCCGAACGCCAGAACATTTACGAGGAATACTCCCAGCGGGTCGGCCAGATGATCAACGGCATCGTCAAGCGCTTCGAAGGCCCGGACATCATCGTCGATCTCGGCAAGACCGAGGCGATCCTGCCCTACCGCGAACAGTCCAAGGCGGAAACCTACAAGCAGGGGGATCGCATCCGCGCGGTGATCGTCAAGGTTCTGCCGGTCGCCAAGGGGCCGCAGGTGATCCTGTCGCGCGCCGATCCGCAGCTGCTCGTGCGCCTGTTCGAAATGGAAATTCCCGAGATCTACGACGGCACGATCGTCATCAAGAACGCGGTGCACGAGCCCGGCGACCGCGCCAAGGTGGCCGTGGCTTCCCTGGACCGCGACGTCGATCCGGTGGGGGCCTGCGTGGGCATGAAAGGGACGCGCATCAACTCGATCATCCGCGAGCTGCGCGGCGAGAAGATCGACATCGTCCAGTGGTCCGAGGATCCCGCCCAGTATGCCGCCAATGCGCTCAGCCCGGCAAAGATCTCCAAGGTCCTGATCCTCGACCCGGTGGAGAAGCGCATGGAGGTGATCGTCGAGGAAAAGCAGCAGTCGCTGGCGATCGGCAAGAAGGGGCAGAATGTCAGGCTGGCCTCCAAGCTGATCGGCTGGCAGATCGACGTCAAGAGCGAGGAGCAGAAGAAGCAGGAAGTGCTGAGCGTGATGGAATCCCTGGCTTCGTCCTCGACGCCGCTGAGCGAACTGGAAGGCATCAGCGAGCGCATCATCCAGAAGATGGCCGAAGCGGGCATCGAGAACGTCGAGCGGATTCTCGAAATGGGCGAGGAAAAGCTCAAGGAGATCCCGGGAATCGGCGACAAGACGGCCGCAAAGATCATGGAGGCCGCGCGCGACCTCTTCGAGGAAGTGGAGATCGAGGTGCCTGAAGGGATCGAGTTGCCGACCGCCATAGAGCCGCCTGCGCGGCCCCGGACCCCGGCTGCGCCGGCGCCTCCGGATCGGAGCCCCGGTGAACCGGCGGGCGGCGAAGAATCCTCGGAGGCTCCCGCCGCGCCGGCGGAGGAGTCCCCGGCGCCGGATGCGGGTGCCGGGCCGGAAGGCGGCGAGGGCGAGCCCGGGAAAGAGGGCTAGCACGCGGCGGGTGCGGTTGAAAAGCGGGTTTGCTTTGATCTAAGATGAATTTTTGGGCCTTCGCACGCAGGGAAGGCGGATCGGCTTGGGTGTTTGACAACCATGGAAAAGATCACGGTCGCCCAACTGGCGACGGAATGCTCGGTGCCAAGCAAGGATATCCTTGCCGAACTGAAAAGGCTGGGCCTGTACGTCTTTTCGCCGACCGCCACCATCGATCCCGGCTTCGCCGAAACCATTCGCAAGAAGATCCTGGCGCAGAGGGAGGCGGAAGCCGCCAAGCTTGTCGAGGCTGAAAAGAAGAAGGATCTCGAGGCCGCCCGCAAGGTCGAGGCTGCGCGCAAGGCGGAAAAGAAGACAGCCGCTGCGGCGCCGGCCGAAGGCGTGGTGGAGGTCAAGACCGCCAGGAAGGGCAAGCGTGCAGCCGCCAAGGCCGAACCTGCAGCCGCGGAGGCCGCGCCCTCGGCCCGGGCCGGAGAAGCCGCGCCGCGCAAGGCCGCAAAAGCGCCGGTCAAGAAGGCCGCCAAGGCGCCGGAGCCGGTCAAGGAAGCCGAGGTCATACCCAAGCCCTCGCTGGCCCCGCGCAAGGGACGCAAGCATTTCCACGTCGTGACCGAGGTCGTCGAGGCGCCTCCGCCCGCGCCGCCCCCGGTGGTGGAAGCACCGCCGGCCGAGGTCGTGCCCGAAGTGGCTGCGGCACCGCCCGAGGTCCCGCCGCCGGAAGTGATCGAGCCGGCCGCCGAGGCGGCGCCCATGCAGCCGGAGGCGGCGGCCGGCGCACCGGAAGCGGCTCCCCCGGCCGCACCCGAAGTCGTGGAAGCCCAGCCGGTCGAAGCCGCGCCCGCACCCGCGGTCACGGCCAAGAAGATCGTCGTACGGAAACCCAAGAGCCAGTTGCTGATGCGCACCACCGCCGAAAAGGTGGTCACGCCCATCGCGCCCGAACGGATCTTCCGCGGCCTGCCGCGCGATGCCTCCCTGGTGCCCCGTGCCGTCGCGCCCGCCAAGCTCCCCAAGAGGAGGAAGATCGAAAAGGGCGCGCCCGCCGAACGCGCGGCCCGTGTGATTGAGATGCCGCGCCCGACGGTGGCGCCGGAGCAGCTGCGGCCGATCACCATCACCGAGGGGGTCACCCTGAAGGAACTGGCGGAAAAGATGGAGATCAAGTCCAAGTACATCATCCAGAAGCTGATCTCCAAGGGAATCCTCGCCTCGATCAACCAGTCTCTCGACGTCGACGTCGCCAGGGAAGTTTGCGAGGAATTCGGCTTCCGCGCGCAGGTCGTCAGCTTCGAGCAGGAGATCGAGGCGAAACAGGCCGCCGCCGATTCCCCCGAGGACTATGTGCACCGCCCGCCGGTCGTGACCATCATGGGTCACGTCGACCACGGCAAGACCTCGCTGCTGGACGCGATCCGCGAAACCAAGGTGGCCGTCACGGAGGCCGGCGGGATCACGCAGCATATCGGCGCCTACCAGGTGCAGGTCTCGGGGCGCAAGATCACGTTCCTCGACACGCCCGGCCATGAAGCCTTCACCCTGATGCGCGCCCGCGGCGCCCAGGTCACCGACATCGTCGTGCTGGTCGTGGCCGCCGACGACGGGGTCATGCCCCAGACGGTCGAAGCCATCCACCACGCCAAGGCGGCGAACGTGCCCATCGTGGTGGCCATCAACAAGATCGACAAGCCCGGCGCGCAGCCGGAACGCGTGAAGCAGGCGCTCGCCGAGCAGGGCCTGCTCGCCGAGGAGTACGGCGGCGACGTGGTCATGGTGCCCGTGTCCGCCAAGCAGAAGACCAACCTGGACCTGCTGCTCGAAATGATCCTGCTGGTGGCCGACCTCAAGGATCTGCGGGCCAATCCCAAGCGGCGCGCCTCCGGAGTGGTGCTCGAGGCCAAGGTGGACAAGGGCCGAGGCTGCGTGGCCACGGTTCTCGTGCAGAACGGCACCCTCTATGTCGGGGATTCCTTCGTCGCCGGAGCCGTGCACGGGCGGGTGCGCGCGCTGACCAACGATCGCGGCGTCCAGATCGAAAAGGCGGAGCCTTCCGTGCCCGTGGAGATCCTGGGGCTGCAGGACCTGCCGCAGGCGGGCGACACTTTCCAGGTCTTCGAGGATGCCGCCAAGGCGCGCGCCGTTGCCGAGTATCGCCAGATGAAGCTGCGCGAGAAATCGCTGCGCGCGAGCTCCCGTCTGTCGCTGCAGGCGCTCTACGAGCAGCTGAAGGAAGGCAAGGTCAAGGAGCTGCCGCTGATCGTCAAGGCCGATGTCCAGGGCTCGGTCGAGGCCCTGCTCGACGTCCTGAACAAGCTGAGCACCGAGAAGGTGAAGGTCAAGATCCTGCACAGCGGCGCCGGCGCCGTCACCGAAACCGATGTCCTGCTGGCTTCCGCCTCCAACGCCATCATCATCGGATTCAACGTGCGTCCCGAGCGCAAGGCGCAGGAACTGGCGGACGTCGAGGGCGTCGAGATCCGCAGCTACACCGTCATCTACGACGTCGCCAACGATATCCGGAGCGCGATGATCGGGATGCTCGAGTACACCACGAAGGAAAAGTACCTCGGGCGCGCCGAGGTGCGCGACACCTTCCGCGTGCCCAAGTTCGGCTTCGTCGCCGGGTCCTATATCCTGGACGGCGTGATCCGCCGCAACGCCGAAGCGCGCCTGCTGCGCGACAACGTGGTGGTCTACGAAGGGAAGATCGTCTCGCTGCGCCGCTTCAAGGACGATGTCGCCGAGGTCAAGTCGGGATACGAATGCGGCATCGGCTTCGAGGGCTTCTCGGACATCAAGGTGGGGGACATCATCGAGGCCTACGTGATCGAAAAGATCCAGCCGACGACCCTGTGATTCGGAGGCGGCCGGACGCCGAGGCGCTATGCCGATCGCATACTGCACGCTGGAACTGTACCTGCCCTACGCGCAGTCGCTCAAGGAGAAGCGCATGGTGCTGCGCAAGGCCCAGGACCGCCTGCGCGCGCGCTCCAATTTCTCGATCTCCGAGATCGCCTACCAGGATCTGTGGCAGCGCGCCAAGCTCGCCGCCGTCACCGTGGGCCCCGACCACACGGTCCTGGAGCGCGTCACGCAGGAGTTCGTGCGCGAAGCGGAACACATACTGGAAGACCTGCTGATCGATTGCCAGGTTTCCTACATCGAGCCCTGAAATCCCATGCAACCCAAACGCCGGGCGCAGAGAATGGCGCTCCAGATCCAGCACGAGGTCAGCCTGATCGTGACGCGCACCATGAGGGATCAGCGAGTCGGCTTCGTCACCGTAACCGGCGTCGACCTCAGCCCGGATCTGCGCTACGCCCGGATCTTCGTCTCGGCGCTGGGGAGCGAAAAGGAACAGGCGCAGGCCCTGGAAACCCTGCGGCACGCTTCCGGGTGGATCCGCCACGAACTGGGGCAGCGTATCCGCATCCGCTTTCTCCCGGAGATCGAATTCCGCGCCGACACCTCGCGGCAGTACGGCGAGCGGATCGACCATCTCCTGGAAGGGCTCAAGGAGCAGTAGCGTGACCTGCACGGACGGCGTCCTCGTCATCGACAAGCCCGCGGGATGGACGTCGCACGACGTCGTGGCCAAGATACGCAACCTCACCAAGATCAAGAAAGTCGGCCATACCGGCACCCTGGATCCCTTCGCCACCGGCGTGCTTCCCCTGACGACCGGCAAGGCCACGCGCCTGACCAGCTATTTTCTCAATTCCGACAAGGTCTACCGCGGCGTGATGCGCTTCGGCTTCGCCACCACCACCTTCGACGTCGACGGCGAACCCCTGGGAGAGATTTCCTCCCCGAACCTGGATCCGGCGCGCGTGGCGGAAATCGCGGCCCGCTACGTCGGTACCGTGCGGCAGACCGTGCCTCCTTATTCCGCCAAGAAGATCCACGGCAAGCCGATGTACGAGTACGCCCGCCGGGGCGTGAAGATGGCGGAAACCAGCAAGCAGGTCACGATCCACTTTCTCAACGTGATCCGCGTCGAGGGCTGCGAGGTCGAGTTCGAGATGGGCTGCGCGGCGGGAACCTATGTCCGCAGCGTGGCTCACGACATCGGGCGGGATTACGGATGCGGCGCCCACCTGGTGCGGCTCGTCAGAACCCGCAGCGGCGAATTCCCGATCGAGGCCGCCACTCCCCTGCGCAACGAAGAAGGCTACTATCCGCGCGAGTATTTCCTGGAGCGCATCATCCCGATGGGCAGACTGCTGGCCGATCTGCCCGCCATCGTGATTTCGCAGGGCGACCGCGCGCGGGTCGTCCACGGGATGGACCTGAACCTGCTGACCGGCGCGCGCGATGCCGCGGAGTACCGGCTGCTGGACGAAGAGGGCAACCTGGTCGCACTGGCGCGCCGATTGCAAACCTTCGCCTCGCCGATGGCCCAGCCGGCCTGCTGGGTGCGCGTGCACCCCCACATCATATTCTCCGACTCGGGAGCCGGCGGTCCGTAGGCGGGTCGCGCTTCGCCGCAGCGGCTTTCAGCGGCGCGCGAAACGCACCGAGCGCAGCACGTTCTCGAACGCCCGGCGATAGCCTTCATACTCCTGCTCGGGCGCCACGGCGATGAAGTGGACCAGGCCCTCGGCCCGCAGGACGCTCACCAGCCATATCGTTTCCCGGCCGCCGAGCGCCGATTCGTTGGCGAGCAGCGTCGACAGGGCTTCCTCCCCGTCGAGGCGCGTGCGCACGGCCCGCTGCATGACCCGGAGCTTGGGATTGTTGCGCGCCAGGCTCGCGATCAGCTGGTCGTTGGCCGCGGCCAGATCGACCGGCCGGCGGCCGCCGCCCTGCGGCTGGAAGACGGCGATCATCATGCCGTAGACCAGGCTCGGGCTTCCGCCGCCGCTGTCGACCCATCCGGCCTGCGGCGCCAGGGTGACCGAGGATTCCGTTTCATGGATCCGCCAGTTCTCCGGGCGCTGCAGCTGCAGCAGAGTGTTGCTGTAGGAGAGGTAGCGGGAGGAAGGCGGCTGCGGCTTTTCGGCCGTGCGCGTGGCGGCCCCCTTGGATGGGCTCTTGGGAGGCGGCGGAAGGGACTGCAGATATCTCTTGATCGCTTGGAATTCGGCGCTGTCCGTCTTCATGCCGCGTGAGAAGCCCCCCAGCCTGCGGACCTCGGCATCGACCGCGGCGGCGCGGTTTTCCGGGTGCGGGTGGCTGCTGAAGAACTGAGGGGCGCGCTTGCCGCCTTCGGCCGCCAGCTTTTCGAAGAATTGCGCCATGGCGCGCGGGTCGTACCCGGTGTCGTAAAGGATCTGTGTGCCCACGATGTCGGCCTGCCGCTCGGCGTCGCGCGAGTACTTCAGCAGAATGGAATTGGCACCGAAGCCCGCGCCCAGCTGCGCGATGATCCCCAAGGCGCCCTTGTTTCCCACCAACCCGCCGAGCAGAGCCAGGGGTGCCTGGGCCAGGTAGGCCTTGGTGGCTTGGTTTGTTCCGTGGCGCAAAGCCACATGCCCTATTTCATGGCCGATGACCCCGGCAAGCTGGGCCTCGTCGTCGGCCGCCTCCATGGTGCCGCGGTTGATGTACAGGAATCCTCCCGGCAGCGCGAAGGCGTTGATGGACGGGTCGTTGACGGCATGGAATTCGTACGGGAACTTCTCTCCCGGCGCCTTGGCGGCCAGCAGACTGCCCAGTCTGGCCAGGTATCCTTCCACCCTGGGGTCCCGGAGCATGACGAGCTCCTGCTCGGCCTGTTTGGCCGTTTCCCGGCCGATCTCCACGTCCTGTTCCGGAGAGAAGAGGTTGATTCCGGGCTTCAGCGCCGTGCGCTGGGCCCATGCGATGCCGGTCGCCGTGATGATGACGAGCGCCCACCAGGCCGCCGTGCGCGTCAGCCCGAGAGTGCTCCCGCTCCGCTGCGCCCGGCCGCTTCCCCGGTTCTTCATGGTGTCCCCCCCGCCAAATAATACACCCAAACCAGGGACGCTCACCCGATTCGCGGACACCAAAACCAGGGACGCTCACCTATTTTCATCCATTTTAGGCACGAAATCCGAGCGCTTGATGCTTGCGAGCGTGAAAAATGGTGAGCGTCCCTATTTTAGCTGGACTGTGATGGTTCGTTCTGTGCCGCCGCGGAGAAGCTTCAGTACGACCTTTGCCCCCGGCCCGCGGGACTGCAGGTGGGAAATGAATGCCGCCGGGCTCGCTATGGGCCGACCGTCCACTGCGGTGATCACGTCGCCCACCTCGACGCCCGCCCGGCCGAACATTCTCTGAAACTCGACATCGGCCACCAGGAGCCCGCGCTGCGCCCGCAGGTTGAGCATCTCGGCCAGCCTCGGGGTCAACGACACGGTTTCGATCCCCAGCATGGCTTGCGCGGCCGCGCCCGCCTCGCCGGCCGCCGCCGTACCCTGCACCCCGGCCGGATCCGGGAAGCTGAACACGAATCTCTCCGGCTGCGGCTGCGGCCGGCGCGCTTCGATCAGGGCGGTCAGCGTCATGCGCGCGCCCTGCCGCAGGATGCCGACCGAGGCCTGGGAACCCACCGGGGTTTCCTGAACCGTGCGGATGAACTCGCGCGCATCGCTGATTTCCCGGCCGTTCCAGGTCCTGAGTATGTCGCCCGGAAGGAGGCCTGCCTTGTGCGCCGGGCTGCCGTTTTCGACACTCTTGATCTTGACGCCGCCCTCGGCGCGCAGTTCGGGATCCTCGACCTCCACGTAGACGCCCAGCCAGCCGGTGCGGATGTCGCCGCCGGCCTGCAGGACTTTCTCCGCTGAAGTCAGCAACTGCGATATCGGGAAGAACAGATCCCCGTCGGCGACGAACCCCAGGACCTGGCGCGCGCGATTGAGCAGCGGCTCGCCGAAACCCCGCAGCGGATTGCTGAGCGTGATCCGGCGCGCTCCGCGTCCGGCGCGCTCCCCTGCGGCGACACCGACGATCCTGGCGCGCTGGAACTCGGCGGGGCTGCCCATTCTTTCGAACACGGGGATCACCACGATTTCATCGGGCCGGATCTCGCAGTTCGCGCACAGCGGTGTTCTCTTCAGGCCTGCTCCGTCGGCGTGGACGACGGCCACCCCGAGGCTCTGGTCGATCCCCACCAGCCTCGCCGGATGCTTCCTGCCCTCGAGGGTCGTGACTTCCGTGCGCAGGTTGGATCCGTGGATGTCGACCCAGCGATAGCCGAGGAAGGAGAGCACGTGGTCCTTCTCGTCGAGGACGATGCCCGTCGCCGGAAAGAACCCGTATATCTTGGGGCGGTAGTCCGGGATGAGCTTGTGGTCGAAAACGAAGAAGCCGGGCGCCCCGCGGGTTTCGGTGATGAAGGTGACCCGCACCAGCGCCGGCGCCCCTTCGCCGGGCAGGCCGCCCGGCTGCGCCTCCCGCACCTGAGCCACGGCCGGCTGCAGCGCCAGCAGCGCCCCGAGGATCG
>Ga0272448_1001391_pt1 | contig 32805 bp, 30 predicted proteins | sample YNPCB0191_FD_202220 | JGI IMG/M metagenome (GOLD analysis project Ga0272448, IMG submission 202220) | Hot spring sediment microbial communities from Yellowstone National Park, WY, United States - YNP-CB-019-1 | ecosystem: Environmental > Aquatic > Thermal springs > Hot (42-90C) > Sediment...
TGTTCATTCAAGTCCTTGACTGACAAGGACTTGGGCCGATTTGTAGTGCCAACTTTTCACGCTTGAATGTCAGCTAAGTCGTTGATTGACAAGGACTTACAGAAAATCGGGGTGTCAAAGTTGGGCTAAAAGAAACGCCACTACATCCGGAATAACCACGAGAAGAATGACGAGTAACCTCGCTGGCCACGGCCCGAGAGCCATCTCCCTCATCTTAACCCCCCTGTATGGCAGGGTGAGGTAGCCAGCCTTTTTGAGCATAAGGACGGGTATGGTGTGGGGCCTTTTCAGTCTCCACAGGATGTCGCTACAGTCGGTTCCCTCCGGGGCCTAAAGGAGTCCGGCGTAGACCTGGGTTCCCTCCGCGCAGGGGCCGTTCTCAAATCTGATTATATCAAGGATTCCGGCGCCGCCGTGGGTTCCGTATGGGGTTCTATCCTTCCCTGTCAGGGCGTTGAAAACGAAAAAGGGGCATGCTACAATGACGAGTCCAAGAATAAACGGAAGCCACTGCCTGGGACGGGTCATGCGGGCTATCGGATAGCCCAAAGCCATTATCGGGCTTATAGGCCTTGCCAAAGCCGATATCCCCCAAACGAGCCCGGGCCAAAACCGAGCTCCGGCGGCTAAACCCCATAGCGCCAGGAACAGAAGGGTCGTGAATAGCGATTCCGTGAGCCAAGCCCTCGTCGGATAAAGGATGAACGGAGGAAATACTGCCACAGCCAACCCGGCCCAAAGCGCTAGCGTTGGTCTCATCCCCAGCTTTTTGCCTGTGGCCCATACAATCAGAGGCCAGGAGGCCGTTATTATCGCCTGGGCCCAAAGGACAGAAATGGGGCTCCTGAAGGCCATCAGACACAGGGCAACAAACCACGGATAAAGCGGGGTCCTTTCCAGAGCCAATGGCCCCTTCTCAAGCACCTCCACGGCCAGTCTGTAATACATCCCCTCGTCCCCGCTCGCCGAAGGCTGGCAGGGCGCGAAAAACATGGCCAGGATTCTCACCAAAATCCCTACGATAAGTATGCCTATTAAAAAAAATCTCTCGCGATTATTGCTCACGGTAATTGAATTTCCGGTTTATAAGGAGACCTAACATCCCGAATAAAAACCACTGGTTGTTTGGAACCAACAGAAATTTGCCGGTGAACGATAGCGTCAAGACCAATATAAGGACAGAAAGGCCAAGAAGGGTTTCTCTCCGCCACTCTGGATCTGCGAAAAAGTCCCTGACAATGTGGTATAAAAATCCGATGAGTATGCTTATGAGGCCCATGAATCCGATGAGTCCCATATTCTCCAGTGTTATAAGGTATTGGTTGTGAAAGTCAACCACCCTCATGCTCCAGCTGATGTTAGCCCATTTGCCAAGCAATTTATCCATTATGCTCGTCCCCTTGAAAATCTGCCAGAAATCCTTCCACCTTCCTATCCTCCCCCCCAAGGCGTAGGGGGATTCTATTTCCTCCAGTCCCGCTGTTGTAAACCGCCGCCATATTACTGGCCACCGGTATATGGTGCCCAAAAGTGCCGCGGCCGCGGGAAACCACAGGCCTCTCAGCGCCCAAATCAAAAGGATGACAGAGGCAGATATCCAGAAAGACCTCGTATAGGAGTTGAAGGCCAGGACAAGCCATGCGGCTATGGATATCAGCCACAGTGCCTTTTTCCACCACCTCTTCACGCCAGAGGCCAGGTAAAGCATTATGGGCAATCCGGGGGTTATCTCGGTCATGAAAGCGGCCGCATCGTGATAAGGGCCGCATAACCTCCACCAGCCAGCTGTGATCTGGAATCCCCAGGGGTTGCCGGTTATCAGGTAATAAAATCCTACTAGGCCCGGAATCAGCGTGGACACGAGCCACGCGTAGAGAAAAAGGTTGAAGTCCCTCCTGGTTTTGACCAGGAAAGGCAAAAGAAAGAAAAAACCCCATCCGTTTATGAACCTGAGAAAAACATCCCCGGCCGAAAATATGCTGGATAGGCTCAAGCCTTTTGATAACGGAATAAGCACCAGCGGGACTGAGCAGCAGATCAGCCAGAAGATCATCGTTCTGCCTAGCTTGTAGTCAAGGGGTGAGATCTTGAAGTAGAGAATACCGAATGCCCAGAGAAACGGGCCGAGGACCCCCGCTATGTAAGTGCCCTTTAGACCCCCTGAGGTATATGTGCCCCACATCATGTCCAGCAGGGGTTTGATCACAAAGAGGCCGAGTATGGCCAAGTAAGGTTTCACAAGAAAGGCCGCTACAGCAAGGATTGCGGTGATGGCGAACGCGAGGAAGCTCAGCGGCAATTCCGTGCCAAAAAAGAGAAATTCTATTAACAGGACAAGGAAAACAGCGATAAGATAGGGAAGAAGGCGAAGGAAAGGCCGCTCATTCCTTCTTCTCTCTACCCTCTCCATGTTTCAGACCCTCGTCCTGGTCGTCCCCCCTCTCATCCTTCTGAGCCCTTCGGAACTCCTTGAGGGCCTCTCCCATACCGCGAGCAAGCTCGGGAAGCTTTTTTGCGCCAAAAAGTAAGAGGATAAGGAGGAGTATTAAAAGTACCTCAGGCAGGCCTATGTTCACGGCCATATTTTCAAGCCGTCAACCGGACTGATGCAAGTGCTCGCCCGCTCGCTAGGTGGAGGATCAGATCAAACATCCGAACAAAAGGAGTAGCCCCGCCACCACCGCAACCGCGCCAAGCCACTTCGGGACAGGCTCCTCATTCCCCAGGCAATCCGCGCAGAAGTCCGCCTTCTCACGGTATGCGGCAGAAGGTATCCCAACGGGCCAGAGCTTCAAGCGCAGGGTATCTGTAGCAACGCCGGAGAGGCTAATCTTGCCCTCGTAAACCGCGTAGCCTGTTTTGTAGGCCTTGAGAACATACTCCCTTCCCGTTTCAAACCCCCTTATGGTTATCGGCGAGTTTCCCTGAAAAGCCCCGTTAACATACACGTTCGCTCCAGGAGGTTCGGTGATGATTGTAGCGGAGCCAACGGGCTTCCCCCACTCCGCCATCGCCCACGCCACTGAGGCTATTTCCCCCACGAGACCCTTGAGCGCCTCGGGGTTGTCCTTGCCCACGGCATACTGGGAGGATGCTGATTTGCCTGACCTGAGCTCGTATCCGACGGATATGTAGAAGGAGCTGAGCGCCTCGGTGGCCTTGAGGGTTATCCTGATGTGAGGGGTATCCGAAATCGTGAATCCTCTCGCCTCAAGGGCGAGAATGAGGGCGTTTGCCAGGGCCTCGGAACCCTTCTCGGCCGAAACCGCGGCCGAATAGGCCAGGATTAGAGTAGAAAGCATCTCACCATCCCTCCGGCGTAAAGAATCGTGTTAGCGCGTCCCATGTGAAGAGGAAATGCAGGTTGGAGTAGACCATCATATCAGCTATGGCAGGGGTTGGGTTATCCACCTCTGCGGCGTAGAAAAGCCCGGCGTCAACGCACCAGTTCGGGCTGAAGAAATACCTTACCCCGCCCATGAGGGAATAGACGGCCTTAAGGCTCGCGGAGCTCGTATCCGTGGGGAAACAGACCTTTGGGACGAGCTGGCCCTCAAACACCATGACCGTGTTGTTGGGGGCGAATTTTTGGATCCCCGCTGTTCCACCGTAGAATATGACCTGGGTGAGGCTACTGTCCTTTTGGTAGGATGAGTCGGTTTCAACGGCCATTATCCTGTAATCCGAGACAGAGCCGCCGATATGGACGCTCCAACTCCCCATGTCCCTGCCGATTACCCCGTATAGGAACCCGTATTTGACGCCGTATCTGTCCCCTCCCGGCTGGAAGGAGTAGTGGTAGCCGGGGGTGGTTCTGAGTTCAAGCGCTGAGAAGAGCGGAACCTTTCTGGTCTGCCGGCTGAGCTGGAGCTTGAAGGATGTGGTCGGAGCGATTATGGAGCCGGTCGCCAGGTTAGTGAGAACCCCGGCGACAGCGAACCTTCCCTCAACGACATCCCCGAGGCCGAGCCCGATTATCCCTTGGAATACCCCGGATTCCTGGAAGGCCTCGGCCGAACCCAAAGAAACCCCGCCATTGAGCCAGAATGTCCCTGAGGGAAGAACCTTCGCTGTTGGGACAGTGAAGCACCTGGTCGGGATCAGGTAGTCGTGAGGCCAGGCTTTTGCTGGTCCGGATTCGCCGGACGCATTTTCTGCGGTGTCCGGATTTTCCGCCGGAAGGCTGAGCTTTACCTCCGGGATGTCCGATTGGGCCAGTAGCGCAACGGATAAAAGCAAACTCACATTCACCTCTTATGCGGGCAAATTATAACCCCGCCAGAAAGAGGTCTTCAAGCGCGTTGCGAAAAAGCCTAATAAACCCCAGGGAGCCGCTGGGGCTCCCTGGGGCAGGAGGGGGTGGTGGGTGTGGGGGAAGGTGTTATTCTTTAACCTCTTCTACGAAGATGCAGGCGCCCGGGCACTCCTCAGACATGCGCTTTGCCTCGGCGATCAAGTTCTCGTCCGTGAGTATCTCCATGCCCGGCTTAACAAAGGCCAGACCTTCGTCGTCCATCTCAAAGACATCGGGGACCTCGTCCGCGCATATAGCGTCGCCCGTGCAAAGGTCCCTATCTATCCATACTTTCATCTTAGCCATCTCTTCATTTCCTCCTAAAGATCATCGTCAAGGTAGAAGATTATAAAGCAACTCGCGCGGCCGTGCAAGCTCTCGCGGGACGGGGGATCAGCCTCTTTTGCCCGTGAAGAGGGCCTTTATCACATACCCAAGCATGTCGGGGTTTTCCCTGAAGCGCCTTATCACATAGGGCTTCCAATCCTTGCCAAATGGAACATAGAGCCTCACCCTGTGGCCCTCTGAGAGGAGGATGTCCCTGAGCCCCTCCTTCACCCCGTATAGCATCTGGAATTCGTATTGATCCGGCTTTAGCTTGAGCTCATGGATTATCGCGAGGGCCTCCCAGATCATCCGCTCGTTGTGAGTGGCGAAAGCAGGGTATCCTCCAGCCGATGCGAGGGTCCTTCCCAAGAGGCCGAAGTTCCTGTGCACCACATATGGGTCCTGGAAGGCAACCGAGGCCGGCTCCTTGTATATGCCCTTGCATATCCTCACTGTGGGCTTCCACTTTGCCATGCGCTCCATATCTCTCGCCGCCCGCCTAAGCATGGCCTGACTCACCCAGCCGACATTTTCCCAGCCATCGTTCCTGAGGCGCTCGTAGATCTCAAGCGTGGCGTCCACGGTGGAAGAATCCTCCATGTCCATGCAGACGAAACGGCCGACCGCGGCCGCGGCCTGAACAACCTCCTTCACATTTCCGTAGCAGAATTCCTTGTCAATCAGGAGGCCGAAATGGGTGGGCTTTATGGAGATATCCGCGGCTAGGCGCTCCCGGTCAAGCTCCTGGAGGATCCTCTTGTAGGTATTCACAACCTCCATCACCCGCCTCTCGTCAGAGAGGCTTTCGCCGAGGAGATCAACGGTCGCGAGGATGCCCTTGGCGTTGAGCTCCCGGATGACGCGCAGAGCGTCCGAGAGCTCAGGGCCGGCTATGTATCTCTTTGCAAACAGAAAGAGAATAGGCTTTGGCGTAGCCCGGAGTCCAAGTATTATGAGGCTGTTTATCGGGTTCATGCTCTCAGTTACGCTTTTTCCGATGGCCCCGCGGTCTCTTTTTCCACGACTATCTCCTCTATGGCCTCAGGCCTCTGCGCGAGAAGGTCAATGTCATCCTTCTTCTTATAGAGGACAATATAGATTAGGGTCTGGCCTGACCAGCAAACAGCGCCGATGTAGGAGAAAAGGAGAAAGAGTATGATGTAGTAGACAATCCCGAGCGCCACGCCCGCGGCTACAGTCGCAGGAAGCGTGGCCGCGTGGCCTGTGAGCGCAAAAAACCTTGAGAGGCTCGTAAGGTCCATGAACCTGAGGCTCCAGATTGAAAGCGAGAACCAGTCAACGAACCGGACAGCAACATCGTGCGCGAAAAGGGACTGGCTGTAACCGAACCCCATTGCCCAGAAGGTGAGCTTCGCCCCCCAGGTTAGGAAGAAACCAAAAATAACGGCCGCCACAGCCTTAACCGCTATAAGAAGGAGCTCGTAGACCACGAAACGCCAATTCTGCTCGTTGAGGATGGAGAAGGTTTCAAAAAGGGCGTCAAAGGTGTCGGCCTGTGTCGTCGCTACCGCTGGCGCAACCATAAAGAGAGAGACCACAAAGCCTATCATCACATATATTATGAACAGAGAGACGAAGAGGAAGAAAAGGAACAATATGGCGTCTATAACGCCCCCCACAACTGGTATCCTGCCGAGGTAAAACACCCCTACCTCCACCCCGAGGAGGACCAGAGCGAGAATGAGGAGGGTAATGGGGGCCAGGACAGTGGCCTTGCCCTTGAGGAGCGCCATCTTCGCGGCCTTCGTTACCTCGTAAAGCTCATCGCCCTTGAACTGCTCGTATGCTACCTTGGATATGGCTACGCCCGTGAAGAGCTGAACCGCGACGAAGAGCACAACCCCGGTCCACCAGATTATCTGAGGTTTCAGGCCGAAGGTCAGGTAATCTCCGGTAAGCACGGGCACGGGCAGGAGGTGGTAGAAGCGCCAAACATCCTCTGGCCTGAAGCCAGCCATGGAGTAGGCGAGGTAGGTGAGGGGCACATAAAGGGCAAGCCCTATGATTATGCCCAAGAACTGTAGCCACATCTTTTTTACCGAAAGCCCGTATCTGGGGGCTCTCAGCACATCCTTGAAGTTAAAGTGGAGCTTTATGTGCATCAGAAAACCTCCTTTATCTTCTCGTTAATAAAGGCCTCTGCCTCTTTTATCTCGTCCTCTGAGATCGTGAGGAGCTTTCCGTTCTCAACCACAACCTCGCCCCCGATCACGACCCAGGCCACATCCCTTCCGGAAGCCGAATAGACGATGTGGGATTCTGGGGAGCGAAGGGGCCTCATGTGCGGGGGCCTCCCGTCCACAACTACGAAGTCCGCCAGCTTCCCGGGGGTTATGGAGCCGAGCCTATCAGCGAGGCCGAGGACCTCCGCTCCTCCGATGGTGGCAATCCTGATTACATCCCTCGCTGAGATAACAGTGGGGTCGCAGGTCCGGGCCTTGTGGATTAGCGCGCATGTCCTCATCTCGTCAAACATGTCAAGGTTGTTGTTGGAGGCGGCTCCGTCGGTTCCGAGGCCAACCTTTACCCCCTGAGAGAGGTATTCGGGGAGGGGGGCTATCCCGGAGGCGAGCTTGCAGTTGGACTGCGGGCAGTGAACTATTCCAGCGCCAGTTCTCGCCAGAAGCTCTCGCTCCTCGCTGTCCACCCAAACCCCGTGGGCCCCGACGAAACCCGGCCCGAGGATGCCGATCTGGTCAAGGAACCTCACCGGAGTCGTGCTGTAGGCCTTACTTATCTCCTCAATCTCACCCCTTGTCTCCGATAGGTGGATGTGCAGGGTGACCCCCTGTTCCCTCGCCAGTGCCGCGCCCTCCTTCAGCAGGTCCTTTGAGCACGAGTATGGAGCGTGGAGGCCGACCCCCGGAAAGACCTGGGGATCTCCCTTCCAGCGCTCAATGAAGGCCCTCGTCCGCTCCATGCCCTCCGCCGGGGTTTTAGCTGAGGGGGTTGGGTAATCAATGACGCCCTCGGTGAGGACAGCCCTTATGCCGGACCTCTTGACCTCCTCCGCCATGACATCCTGAAAGAAATACATGTCCCCGAAAAGCGTGGTCCCCGAGAGGAGCATCTCGGAGAGGGCTATCCTCGCGGCGTGTCTGATGAAATCCTCCGATACCGCGGCCCGCTCAGCTGGCCAGATGTAGTTTCCGAGCCACTCCGATAGGGGAAGATCGTCAGCCAGTCCCCTGAAACCTACCATTGCGGCGTGGCAGTGAGCGTTGACGAGGCCCGGCATTATTATTCCCATAGGGAACTCTGCAGAAGGCCCGTCGTGCTCCCGGAGGAGATTAGAGGCCTTTCCGACCGCGGCTACCCTTTCGCCCTCAACGACCAGCGCGCCGTCCTCAATGGTTCCGAGGAGAGGGTCGCCAGTAATAACCCAACGAGCCCGCCAGAGCATTAGCGCAAATATTAAAGCAAAGGCACGCTCAGAGGCAAAGGCAAGCGCGATGGTGTTGCGGTTCGCCTAAAAAGGTAGGCTAGTTCAGAACATTGAACCTGATGCCTCCGCGGGCAGATAAGGTTATGTAGCTATCCGATCCGATGGGGTCCGGGGCGGAGTAAGCCTCAAACAGGGCGCCGGCCTCCCCGAAGAGCCTCGTGGGAGATTTTTTGCCAAGGGGATACGAAAGCCCGGCGCCAGCCTTGAGGCCGTAGGCATTGGTATCGGACTTAGCGAAGTAGAAGCCGCCGAAGACATATGGGCTCATCTTGTATCTGTTGGGCTTCTGCTTTGTGAAGTAGTAAAGCGCGTCAACTGAGCCGGCGCCGAAAGAGCCAACACCTGTGCCAAGGCCGAGATTGTTATTCCCGTTCTCGTCCCTAATGAAGTATAGGACCCCTGTTCTCAGGTATAGCTGGTCCATCATCAGGTGCGCGAGGAACTCACCCTCCGCTCCGTAGAAGTTGGAGGAGAAGGAATCCTCCTTCTCCTTGTAGAAGACGCCGCCTACACCTATATCCATGGGCGTTCTAACGCCCGCTATCAACGCTATCACGATTCCTGACATCATAACCTCCTTAAAGGCTCGGTTTTCTTCCTGTTAGACACCCCGAAGATAATTGCTGTTCCCGCGGTCGGGCGCCTAATTACCCCTCCACGATACCCTTTAGCCATTGCAAGGTCTCCTCAGAGGCCCTGTCCCAGGAGAACTTACTAACCCAGGCCCTTCCTTCCTCTGACATGCGTTTTCGTAGGTCGCTGTTCAAGAGGAGCTCGCGAAGGGCCTTTGCCAGAGCAGTTATATCCCCGAAGGGAACGAGGAAACCGGTTTTGCCAGGGAGCAGGGATTCCCTTATGCCAGGGACATCAAAAGCCACCACCGGCGTCCCGCAGGCCTGGGCCTCGGTATTTACAAGGCCCCACCCCTCCTTCACAGAGGTGTTAATCATGGCCCAGGCCCCGGCCAGTAGCCTGGATTTCTCGGCCTGGGGCACGAAGCCGTGGAATACGGTGTAGCCGGTCATATTCCTGGCCCTGGCGAACTTCTCAAGCGCTGGCCTGTATTCTCCATCGCCTACGATGTGGAACCTCAGGGGTATCTCCTCAGCGACCCTGGCAACCGTTTCCATGGCCAGCTCTATTCTTTTGTATTTCTTAAGCCTTCCCACATAAATCACCGTTGGCTCGGAGAATTTCTCCCCCGGCCTGTAGAGATTCGTGTCCACGCCAGAGTATATTATCCGTATTTCCTCACGCCGGAAACCCCATCTTACCAAGTCATCCCTGGTGCTCTCGGATATGACCGCAAATGGAAGCCCTCTGTATGAACGCCTTATGCTCAGCTCATAAAGGTAGACATAGAGGGCAAGGGGAAAAGGCAGTTCCTGGAATATGGTTTTTCCGAAAAAGTGCATGGCAAGACAGGCCACCCGAGGCCCTCTAACGAATCGCCTGGCGTAAAACGGCAGTTTGTTAAGATCCTCTATGACCACATCAAATCCGGAGCCGGCAAACTCCTTCTTGTAGATGGCCGGAACCTGATAATTGAATATGTTGCGAGAACCTCTCCTGTGCACAAGGATGCCACCCATCTCCTCATCGGACGAAAGCCCTGGCACCCCACACACCAGAAGGTGAACCTCGTGGCCCGCGCGCGCTATGCGGCCGAAAACCTCATGCAGATAAACCTCAGCGCCGCCGCCAAAAGGGTTTTTAAGGTCCTGCCAGTTAATAACCAGGAGCTTCAAGGTCAAAGGATATTGCCAGAGGCCGGCCCGAAACAAGCACAACGCACCCGACAGCAACAAAAGGGTTTGTAAGGACTCTCGGATCGCTAATACCTTCCGCCCTTTTTCTCTGCTTTGGCCTTAAGTAATTTGAGCCGGAAGGTGTCCTCCCTCCCCCTGTCCTCAAGAACTTGCCTTATAAAGGCTATTTCAGCATCAAGATCCGGGATTATCTTCTGCTCAAGGGCGTTAACCCTGCGCGTTGTCTTCTTTATCTCTAGGCCAATCTTCTTCAGCTTTACCTCGGTCGGAACGAGAGCTAGAACCGCGTCTAGGAGCTGCTCAAACTCCTCAGCGGCCCAATCTATCCTGCTCGTCACGGACATCGGGGAATATCCCCTTTCCAAAAGGCCTCTGGCCGCTCGTCCGGACTCTAGAGCCGGCAGGTGGACGCCCCAAACCTTCCTGTCCTCCACATCAACCAGAAGGTCGCGGCCGGAGGCCATTGCGGCTGACTCAAGGGCCTCCGGGCCATCCATACCCATTGCGACAGCGAGAGCTGAAAGAGCCTTCTTGGTCTTTTCGTCAAGGCTCTTGCGCTGGGCGAGCAGGGGCTTTATAAGGCTCATAAACTCAGCGAGAAGGGCCTCGCGCTTGTTTCTCAGCAAGCTTGCGCCGTCGGCCGCGAGCTTGCGCTGGCGCTTCTTTCCGAGCAAAACCATCCGAGTAGGGGTTACCCTTGCCACAGGCCGAAAAATCTAAGGCATGCTTGCGCGGGCCTGCAAGGCCGGAGGTATAATATCAGGCCTCAGGGAGAACTGCCATGAGAATAGAGCGAATAAAGGCGAGAGAGGTTTTTGACTCCAGGGGAAACCCAACTGTCCAGGTTGATGTGCTTCTAGAGGATGGCTCCATGGGCAGGGCAAGCGTGCCATCCGGAGCGTCCACAGGCAAACGCGAGGCCCTGGAGCTCCGAGACGGGGATGCCTCTCGTTTCAGAGGAAAGGGTGTCCTCAAAGCCGTCCACAATGTTAACGGCCCGATAGCCAAGGCCTTAGTCGGGAAGAACGCTCTCTGTCAAGCCGAAATAGACAAACTGCTTATTGATCTTGATGGCACGGAGAACAAGACCAACCTCGGAGCAAACGCCATAGTGGGAGTTTCAATGGCCGTAGCAAGGGCCGCGGCTGAGCACCTGGGGCTTCCGCTATACAGGTATCTGGGAGGCGTGGCGGCCAACCTCCTGCCCGTTCCCATGATGAATGTGATAAACGGCGGAGCTCACGCTGACTCCGGACTCTCCATACAGGAGTTCATGATAGTGCCCCACGGTTTTGAGAGCTTCTCAGAATCCATCCGGGCAGGCGTGGAGGTCTACCATACCCTCCGAGACCTCCTGAAGAAGGCGGGCCACGCAGTCGCGGTTGGGGATGAGGGGGGATTCGCTCCAAGGATAAAGACAACGAGGGAGGTCATGGATTTCCTGATGAGGGCTATAGAGAACGCTGGCTACAGGCCAGGGGCCGAGGTTTCGCTCGCCCTGGACCCCGCGGCCTCAGGTTTTTACAACGACGGGATATACCTTCTTGACGGAGAGAAAAAGGATTCCGCGGGCATGATAGACTTCTACGAGGCCCTCATCAAGGATTATCCGGTGGTCTCTATCGAGGATGGGCTCGCCGAGGACGACTGGGAGGGCTGGAAGGCGATGACCAAGAGGCTGGGCAAACGCGTCCAGATAGTTGGCGACGACATCTTCGTAACCAACCCCAAGATAATAGCGAGGGCAATAGAGGAGAAGGTAGCGAACTCCGCGCTCATCAAGCTCAACCAGATAGGGACCGTAACGGAGACCATAGCCGCAGTTCAACTAGCCCATGGCTCTGGCTACACAACGGTTGTCTCGCACCGCTCAGGCGAAACGGGGGATGCCTTCATCTCCGATTTCGCTGTGGCAATGAGAACCGGCATGCTGAAGACCGGCGCGCCGTGCAGGTCAGAGAGGGTTGAGAAATACAACAGGCTCCTCGTCATAGAGGAGGAGCTGAACCACGGGGCAAGGTTCCTCGGGCTAAAGGCCTTCGCGGGGAGATAGTTGGCAAAGAAGGGGTTCATCAGGTGGTTCGTAATCCTGGGAGGGCTTTTACTTCTCTATTACCTGGGGACCACGCTTTACAGCCTCATCCGCGTGAAGGCTGAGCGGGCCGCGGCGGAAAGGGAGCTTTTGCACGCGAGGGCGAGAACCCTCGCCCTGGAGGCGAGGCGGGAGGCATTGAAGGACCCGGCCATAATAAGGATGATAGCGGAAAGGAGGCTGGGGATGAGGAGTGAAAACCCCGTGAATATCGGGGATAGCCTGCGGGCCGACAGCACGGGTGGAACGGATCATTAGCCGGAAGTCGGGCCCGCGCGAACTCGGCCTAAACCGGCACTTGATCGTCCACGCGATTTTTCTTATCATATTGGCCTATGCTTCTGAAGGAGGGTAATAAGATAAGTTTCATAAACAAGGTAGCCCTTATGCTCTCTCTGGCCCTCTGGCCCTCTGGCCCACTGATCTGTCCGCGCAGGACACCATGATCATCCGCGTGTCCCTCAGAGCCTCTGACTTCCGGTTTGACACCCTGAACGGCTATGACTTTATAAAGTCCAGCGACAACCGGGTGGCCTACGCCTCAGATCCCGGAAAGCCAATGCTCCCTGTTTTCCTCCCCACATACATCATTCCTTACTGGAAAATGGTCAGCTACGCGGAGGTGGTGAAGAAGGACTCGGTCCTGGTTCCCGGTTTCTGGAAGATTTACCCGGCTCAGAGCTCCGCGGACACATCCTGGGTTCCCCCGGACTCAGCTGTCTATTACTCGGATAGCCTTTATCCGGGAATCCCGACCGGAAAAATAGACATGGGAAGCTTTGACGGTGCAGTCCTCGCGAGGCCTCAACTCAACATATTTCAATACAGGCCATTGTCAGGCAGGCTGTTCCTTTATACGGATATAATCCTGAAGCTCGTATTCAAGGACGCAGAGCCTCCGGTAAACGCAAAGCAACGCTATCCCCATGTTCAGGAGATATACGAGACATGCTAAGGGAGTTTGTTGAGAACGACGAGGCTATCGGGGCCTGGTATAGGAGGCCGGCGATCATTGAACCAGGAAGCAAGACCATGCCGGATGTCTTCGCGATAATCACCACAGCCAATCAGATGGACGAGGCTGGCCAATACGCGGACTGGACTGACAGAAGAGGATTCCCTACTATTGTTGTTGATGTGGCCACTATAACCTCAAGCTATCCTGGCCGGAATCCGGCTGAAAAGGTCTTCAACTGGATTCAAGAGCGCTACCAGCTGGGGCTTTCGTTCGTCCTGTTCCTGGGCCATGAGACAGAGGTGCCATACAGGTATTTGATATATGCTGATGTTGATGGCCCACCTGATCCACCTGGCGATCCCTATACTGCGGCCTGGAAACCATCAGATCTCTACTTCGCGAGCGTCTCGTGCGTTAGAACCCCTGAGTGTCAATCCATGCCCTACTGGGACTGCGATGGGGATGAGGCCTACGGCGAAGCAAACGATGACGCTGGCAGCTGGGATCACTACTCCGAGGTCTTCGTTGGTCGCGTCCTGGCCTTGAACGACCCAAACGAGGCCCAGAGGTGGGTGGACAAGGTCCTGAACTACGAGCAGAACCCCGGGAACGCGGCCAGCATCACAGTGGTTAATTTCGTGGTGGATGGCAACGATATAGCCTGTCAATACCAATACTACGAGACCCTGGAGCACTATTACCCGCCCTTTACGATTAATCACCTGAAGTCCCAGACGGCCGCTCAGGTCAGGGATGCGTTGAACAACCAGGCCTGCGGCTGGGTGAACATCTACACCCGCGGAGCTCCTTCATATTTCCAAACCAGAGCTAATCCGCCTGATCCCGCCTACTACTTCTACAGCACATATACGCCCTTTGGCGTTGACCTCACCGAGCTGACCAACCAGAACAAGTATTCCTGGTCTATTCGGTGGGTTGCCTGATGTCAGCGTATGACGAGGACAGCGCGGTTTTGGAAGGTCCTCCTCCCACTCCTATCCCCGATACCTGTGTAGCGGAGGGGTTCATGGAAGCCTACACCTCAAAGGGAGGAATTGCGTTCTGGGGAACACGCGATGGGAACTCCAGGCTTTCGCCGCCATCAAGCACCGGGCCCTCCTTGACTTCATGTTCAACAATCCCATTGGCACGCCAAACAGGTATCTCCTAGGGGTGGCGGAGGCTTATTCGCAAACCGTAGTGGACAAGGACATGGCCAGGAGGCACATCTTCCTGGGCAGTCCTTTAACTGACGCGTGGTCAGATGTGCCAAAGGGCACCAGGACAACTACCTCGCCCAGGTCAATCGTAAGGGGAACACCCACAGATATAACGGTCACTGTCCGCTACTGGACCGGGAGCTCCTGGGCCAATCTCTCTGGGGCCACCGTGACCCTTTATGGTTGCGGTGTTTATCTTATAGGCTCAACCGGCGCGAATGGCCAGTTCCTCTTTGAGAATGTTGAGGCTACCTCCACGGGCTACATCTATGCCACCGCGACCAAGCACAACTACAGATTCTCCCAGGCAACCATAACCGTGACCGAAAGCAAGGGAGGCCTGGCCTCGGAGGATGCCTTGTTGCCTCAAGACCTGTTTATAACCATAACCTCAGGGAATCCGGTAAAGGGAAATCTCAAGCTCTTGCTGGGTATTCCCTTGAAAGACGAAGGCCATGTTTCCCTGAAAATATATGATGTCTCAGGCCGAGTCGTAAAGACGGTCTTTTCCGAGGAAAAAGAAGCCGGCTTTTACGAGATCAGTGTCCCGGTTAGTCAACTCTCTGCCGGAACATACTTCCTGAGACTGGAGACCAAAAGCAAAGCCTTAACCGAGAAGGTCATCATAAGGAGGTGAGTGAGATGATCGTTTTAACCTTTATCCTTCTGGCCCAGTCCAATGGCGACACCCTGAGGTGGTATGACACTACCACCACAGGGTATTGGAGCACAAGTTGTGGCGGCGCAGGCCTTCTTGATTGGGCTATCATCTTTCCGATAGACTCCTCTCTTGATGGGAGAATGGTTCACTCCGGAAGAGTTCAGATATGGGAACCCATGTATTACTCTGGCACCATGAAGCTTTGCCTGGGGCACCACAACAGCCCGAATATTATCCTGGATTCAGGGAGTTTCCACGCCACGGATAGCCTCTCCTTCTACGAGGTCTTTTGGGGAGATACCATAGCCCTGCATGAAGGAGACACCATCTGGCTCTGGTGCTCTCAACAGTATAACACAGGGGAATATCCCGGGTGCGCTGACGAGGGGCCAGCGGTTCGGCCATGGGGAGACCAGGCTTGTTGCGATGGGGTCACCTGGGAGGAACTGTCTGACTATGGCTTTGACTACAACTGGGTCATGGAGCTCATCCTTACGCCCCTGGATGTAAAGGAGGGGCCGGCTAGACCTGAGGGGAAATTAACGCTTCTACCAGCTCCCGGAGGCTTCTGGATAACCGGATATGACGGCGAGGTCTGGGTTTATGATCCAGCCGGCCGCCTGGTTCTCAGCAAAGAGATAAAAGGTAAAACCCTAATAAGCCCACTGAGGCCTGGGGTTTATTTCGTGGTGGCCGGGAGGCAGAGGGCAAAAATACCGGTTAAGTAAGGAACTATTTCTCGGGCGCCTTTATCCCCTCTCCCATACGCTTTCCCTCGGTCAAGAGGAGAAAGAGCCTCGTCTTGGTAAGCGAGGGGTGTTGCTCCGGGCTTCCTGCCGCGCCCTGCGCGAGCGCGAGGCCCACGAACGGCGATAAGACGAGGATGGGAAGCGAGAGCTTGTCCCTGAGCTCATCGCTCATGGCCGCGGTTATGGCAAGCGCGGTTATCTCGGTGAAGGCCGCGCCCGCAAGCGAAACCATGAACCTGTCCTTCCTGGTATAAATAACCCTTTCGTGAAGGGGAAGGATAACCTCAATGGAATCAATCTCCCTCTGCTTCAGCCACACGGGCTTGTTGCCGATGTTGACCACCACGAACTCCTTGGCCAGGCCCTGGTATATCCCCATTATGACCTCCCCTCCTGAGAAAACCCTTATCCTCTCGTCCATGAGGAGGTTTGAGACGACCGTATCCTGGAGGATGGAGAGGTCAAGGAGCATCACCGTCTCGGAGCGAATGGCCGCGAAAAGAAGAGCGAGGATCATCCCGGAAATTATAAACCGGCTCCGGGGTGCAATTCACCTCATGTCGAGCCCCCGCGTTTTCCCCAGGCCCTGAGAAAGTATTCCAGGGAGCGGTTGTATGTCCGCTCCGCTTCAGGAGGAAAGAGACAACCGGGCAACTCTCCGGCCCCCCTGTGATACTTTATGCACTCACAGCAAATCCCTTTACGGGGGCAAGGTTCATAGGTGCAGGTGCAGGCGGCCAGGTTCCTTTTTTCCTCACATTGTCTTGCCATCGTAGAAATTATAACCCTTAACGGCACGGGCAAGCCACGAGATACTCCTCCCGAGTCGCCGAGCATCCTCAGCCGCCTCCTCAGGGTTCAGGGTGTTATGGTAGACTATGCCGTATGGCGGAATAATGAAGCCCATCCAGCTGAGAGCGGCCGCTATTGGCGCGAGCGCGGCAACTGACCCTTCATCCTCAGCGACCGCAACGAGCCCACATGGCTTACCGTCAAGGTATTTTTCTTTGTTCTCAAGCGGGGTGAGCCTGTCTATGAATGTCTTGGTGAGGCCTGACACGCTATACCAGTATACGGGAGAACCAATGACGATGCCATCTGCCCAGATTATCTTTTGGAAAAGCCCGGCCATGGCGTCAGCGAGCTCCCCCCTTGTGCAACGGGAAATGTCGCAATCGTTTGGGTTTTCGGAATAACAACCCATACACTGCCTCACCGGGGTGTCAACGAGGTGGAGAAGCTCGGCCTCCGCACCTAGCTCAGAGGCCCCGGCGATGACCTCGGAAAGCAGAGAAACGGTTTTGCCTTCTTTCCTTGGGCTACCGGAGAAAGCAATGATCTTCATGGCGGGTCTGAGGCTTAAAACCGCAACCGCTTTGGAGGCGGCGCCCGGAATTGAACCGGGGTATAACGGTTTTGCAAACCGTCGCCTTACCTCTTGGCTACGCCGCCCTAAGGCTCATATTTTAATGCAAGCGTTTCCGCGGAAACAATCCCGCGCTCTCACGCTTTCTTTTCCTTCGTCCTTATCCCCTCAAACCATGTGTAGACCACGGGTATCACAAGGAGGGTCACGAATGTGCCGGTTGTGAGGCCGCCCATAAGGGCTATGGCTATTGGAGCCCGCATCTCCCATCCCCTGGTCCGCAAGAATGCCATCGGCGCGAGGCCGAATATCGTGGTCAGGGCTGTTATAAGTATGGGCCTAAGTCGCAGGACAGCCCCCTCAACCACGGCCTTGTAAGCCTCTGTGCCCCTGGCGCGGAGCTGGTCTATGAGGTCTATCATGACTATGGCGTTGTTGACCACCACGCCGAAGACTATGAGAAGCCCCATGAGCGAAACCATAGACAAGGTCATTCCGGCAAACCAAAGGGCAAAGGCCGATCCGATAAAGGCCAGGGGGATCGTGAACATCACGACCAAAGGCCTCTTGAAGGATTCAAAGAGCGCGGCCATGATCATGTAGGTGAGGATAACCGCGGCAAGGATCACCCATAACATCTGGCGCATCATCTCAGCCATGCGTTGGGACTCTCCCGCTATCTCCCATGAGTATCCGGGTGGCGTCTTGAATCCTGAAAGGGCCTTCATCACATCCCTGTTCACCTCCTGGAGACTGCGGCCCTCTTTGTCAGCCGTGACCTTGGTGAAGCGGACCTGGTTCTCCCTGTCTATCCTCGTGGGCCCGGTTCCGAACTCCAAGCTCGCTACCTCGGAAAGCGGGACTAGGGCGCCGGTTGGGGATTTTATCCAGGCGTTTTCAAGCCTGGTTCGGTCAAGGCTGTCTGCCCTCACGACTATGTTGAGCTGATCCCCTGAGACCTCCATCCTGCTCGCTACCTTGCCGAGGGTAAGGGCCTCTATCTCGGAGACTATCTGGTAAGCTGTGAGGCCGTAATATGCGGCCCGTTCCTTGTCAACATTAACCTTTATCTCTGGCTTAGCGAGCTCCACCGAGACATCGGGATTTATTATGCCGGGGATATCCTTTATCCGGTTCACGACCTCCTCGCCTAGCTTGGAGAGGACACTTACATCAGGGCCGTATATGTGTATCTCAACGGGCATTCCGCCCCCGAGCATCTGAGATTGGTAGTTTGAGAGCGAGACCTTGGCGCCGTAATAGGGGGGCATTCTCTGGATTATCTCGTGCGCCACCTGGGTGCTGTATCTCTTCCTCTGTTCGGGCGGCTTCATTATCAGGAAAAGGGTCCCTTGATTCACATCGGCCGTAGCTCCCATCGCGGACATGAACCCTCCGGAACCGACCATGGTTGAAACCATTTTAACCTCAGGGTATTCCTTGGCTATCCTGGCGCCGCTAGCGATGTATGTCATTGTAGCGTCGGCCGGGGTTCCCGGAGGAAGCTCAACCTCAATGGGAAGGAACCTCATATCCATCATGGGCAGGAACTCTCCGCCGAGCCTGAGGAAAACAAGCGCTGAGATGGCCACGAGAACCAGTATGGCTATGCTCGCTGTTATCCTGTGCTTCAGGGTAAGCTCAAGGAGAAACCTGTAGGTCCTTGATACGGGGTTGAACCACCCGGCGAGCCTGCTTTTTTTCTCCGTCCTGAAGAGCTTTGCGGCGTATGATGGGATTATGGTTACGGCAACCACGAGGGACATGAGCATGGTGATGACTACCGTGAAAGCGAGGGACTTCATTATCTCGCCTACAACGCCTCCGGAGTAGACGAGGGGAAGGAACACGACTATATTGGTTAGGGTTGAGGCGGTTATGGCGAGGCCAACCTCCGATGCGCCGTCAATAGCGGCCTGAGAGCTGGGTTTGCCCATCTCCGCGTGCCTGAACATGTTCTCTATCACCACCACAGCGTTATCAACGAGCATGCCGACCGCGAGCGTTATCCCGCCCAGGGTCATCATGTTCAGGGTATCCCCTCGCCAGTGGAGCACGATGAATGTGGCGAATACCGAAAGCGGTATAGCCAAGGAGATGACCAGGGTTGGCCTCCAGTTGAACAGAAAGAGGAAAACAACAAGAGCGGCGAGAAGCATGCCCTGCCAGGCGGTGTCAAAGGTGTTCTTGTTGTTCGCCTTAATGGACTCGCTCATGTCCATAACGATGGCGGTTTCCATGCCCTGGGGGATGGTTGACTTTATGGCCTCCATCTCCTTCTTCACCCTATCAGCTACCTGAACCGTGTTTGAGCCGGATTGCTTCTGGATGATGAGCATGACCCCCGGCTTGCCCTCCGCCTCGTAGTAGCCCCTCTGCTCCCTTATGCCCGTCCATACCCTCGCTACCTCGGAGAGCCTCACAGGCCTTCCTGACTTGGTGAACCCCACCGGGACATCAAGGAGGTCCTGAGGCTTCTTTACCTCACCGACGGCCCTGATCAGGTATTCTTTTGGCCCAACGATGTAGTGGCCTGCGGGAAGGTTGAGGTTCTGGGCTCTGAGCACATTCACCACCTCGCCGAGAGAAAGCCCGAGGTCGTGGAGTTTTGCCATATCAACATCCACGATTATCTCCTCGTCCTCAACCCCTGTGATGAGAACCGAAGCGACACCCTCAAGCCTTTCTAGGCGAGGCTTTATGTTGTCCTCAGCGAACTTCTTGAGCTGGGTCTGTGTGAACTTGTCGGAATAAAGAGCGTATTCAAGCGCCGGCATCATAGATGGGTCAAACTTGTAGATAGCAGGCCGCTCGGCCTCCTCCGGGAGGAATTTTTCAATCATACCGAGCCTTTCCCTGACATCCTGGGCCGCTACATCAATATCTTTTCCCCACTCAAACTCAACGGTAACGGTTGAAACGCCTTCGGCCGATGAGGACGAGACCTTCTTCACCCCCGAAACGAGAGCGCACGCGCCCTCAACCGGCATGGTGACCAGCTTTTCAACCTCTTCAGGGGAAGCGCCCTCATATCTCGTCACAACAGTCACTGTGGGGAAGGAGATGTCGGGCATCAGGTCCTGGCCCATCCTGGAAAGCGAGAGTATCCCCATAACCACGGCTATGCCCACGAACATGGTTATGGTGACGGGGTGATTCACGGAAAACCTGACGAGGCTCCTCATTTCATTACCTCCACAACGACGCCGTCAGCGAGGCCCAACGCCCCCGCGGTGGCAACGGTGTCCCCTTCGGAAAGCTCGCCCGAGACCTCAACCATTCCGTCCCCCCTTATTCCCGGCTTTACTGCCACGGCGCGGGCCAGCCCGTTCTTTATTACAAAAACGGTGTATCCTCCGTCTCTGTCAATGAGGGCTTCGGCGGGAACCATGAGAACCCCGTCCTTCCTCTCAATCTCAGCCCTGCACCTGACGACCATGCCTGAGACCAAAAGCCCCCTTGAGTTGGCGAGCCTAAGCTTTGCCTGGCCGGCCCCTGAGAGGGGGTTCACGGCCGCAGAGACGCTCTCTATTCGGCCCCTTAGGGTATCCGAAGGTAGGATGACAAAGGCATCGGAGCCGGGCCTGAGCTCCGAAAGGACGCTGGCTGGCACATCAAGGGTTATCTCAACCCTGCCCTGGCCGCTTACGAGGGCGATGGGGGTCCGGGTATCAATCATGGAGCCATCCTTCAAGTAGACGAACGCAACCGTTCCCGATACAGGCGATCTCACCGGATATGGCTGGTAATCAACGCCGGGCATGCTCCTGTCTATGTAGGCTATGGTCTGGCCACGGGATACCCTTTGGCCCTCTCTGACCGCATAGCGGATCTTGCCCGGAAACTCCGAGTATACCTGGGCCTCGTCCGCGCCGGAAACCCTGCCGAAGAGCTCCGCGCTCCTTGTCAGAGTTCCCCTCTTTACAACGCTAATGCTGATAACAACCTTCTCCTTAGCCATTGCTCCGGAGGAACCCTTTTTTCCGCAAGCGAAAAGCGAGAGCGCCCCGGCCAGGATGAGGCCGGAACCAACAAGGCTTCTTCCTGCTAACGAAAAGCGAGTCCTATTTCCCTTCATCTTTCTTCTCCTTTTTTGGCATCTCGTTTATCGGCACCCCAACCGCCTTCTCCAGAGCGGCAACAGAGGCCACATAGCCCATCTGGCTGGCCAGTAGGTTTGTCTTTGCCTGGTAAAGGTTAAGCTCCGCGTCAAAGAGAGCCAGTTGGGTTGCTACGCCTCCTTCTTTCTGCAGCTTCGCTATTGAGAGGCCGCGCTCAGCGAGGGATACGGTGGCCTCAGCAGACTTGAGCTTCTCCCAGGCCTCATTCAACCCCCGAAGGGCCGTGCGGACCTCATTCTTTATGGCCTCGGCCTGAAGGTTCCGGGAAAGCAGGATCTGCTCGCGCTGGGCCTTTGCTTCGGAGGCTTTTCCTCTGGACGCCAACCCGTCAAAGAGGTTCCAGGTAATCCCTATCCCAGCGTTCCAGCTGCCCCCCCACTCATCCTCAAACCCTCGCGGCCTCTGGTATGAGTATCCGGCGAAGGCAACAACCTGGGGCTTGTCGCCGGCCGATTGTATGGCCGAGAGTCGCGCGAGCGCGCTCGCCTGCGCGTCCAGGGAAGCGAGCTCCGGCCTCTTCTCAAGGGCAAGGGCCACAACCGCTGAGTCGTCCAGATCAGGCTCACCGAAAGTGGGCGTTCCCTCCAATATGACCTCCGTCTCCTGGGGTATGCCTAGAAGGAGCTTTAGCCCGTCAAGCGCGTCCCGGTAAGCCTTTTCCGCGTCGGCAACCTGGGGCAGGGAGTTCCTCCACTTGACCTCCGCCTGGAGGACCTCAAACTCCGGGGCAACCCCTGCCTTGTATCTTTTCTCCGCGTCTCGGTAATGCTCTTGGAGGTTCTCTGAGCTCTCTTTAGCCAGATTCCAGTATTCCCTCGCAACCAGGGCGCCCCAGAAGGCAGTCCTGGCCTTAGCGGAGACCTCAGCCTCCTTGGCGCTCAGAGAGAGCTCGGCGGCCTTGAGGCCTTCCTGGGCCATCCTGTAGGAGTTCCAGAGCCGGCCCCAGGAGAAGAGGACCTGGCTGAGCTTGGCCTCGGCTTTGTAATTGTTGTGGCGGCCGAACTGCATCTGCACGGTGTCCAGGATTATCTTCGGGAAGCTGTCAAAGTTCGGCACGATCATCTCCATCTCCTGCACATAAGAGATGTAGGTGTAGCCAGCAGAAAGCGAGAGCTGAGGCATGAACGGGGCCTTTGATTGGTCAAGCCTGGACTTGGCTTCGTTTATCTTGGCGCGGTATATGGCCAGCTCTGGATTGTGCGTTAGCGCGGCCTGAACGGCGGATTCCTCGTTGAGGGTGAGGGTATCCGCGAACAACCCACAAGAAAAGATAACAACTGAGGCTACGAACTTTTTCATTTCAACACCTCATTTTTCCAGGATCATATCCTTGACCAGAAGGACTATGTCCTCCTGGAGCTCGGTAAGGTCCTTGCCCGGTTCGTTGTAAAGGTGATACATGGTTATGTTCTGCGCCACGCCGATGAGACCAAGGGCCATTATCAGTGGGTTTCCCTTTTTTATAACCCCGGACCTCATTCCCTCTTCAAGCGCCTTCTTCACATACTCCGTGTATCCCCAGATATGGCTGATGATCTCCTTCCTGAGCTCCTCGCCGCCTATCTCCTCAGCGGAGACCTGCCCCTCCCTCATACCCATGATAAGCATATCCTTGTTTCTGTTCAGATGATCCAAGTAAATGCCGATGGCGTGCCTTATTATCTCAAGAGGGGAGACCCCCTTGCCCTGGTATTCATCTAGCATGTCCCGCATCCTCTTCGCCAAGCACTCCATCATCTCCCTGACACAAGCGAGAAGAAGGTGAGCCTTTGAGGGGTAATAGAGGTAAAGAGTCCCCTTCGCCACCCCGGCCTCTGAGGCTATCTCGTCCATTGTGGCCTGGTAGTAGCCCCTCGCGGAGAAAACCCTCCTCGCGGCTTCAATTATCTCCTTACGCTTCCTTTCCTTCTTATCCTCCTGATCCATAGCTCTCTCCCTGTATGACTGACCGGTCAGTCATAAATTATCCGGCCTGGGGCCGGGCCGAGTCAAGTAGTGACTGACTGGTCAGTCAGATACCGTTTAGACCTGATAACTATAGACTTTGTTCCCCTATTGCGCCGGGTTGTAATAAAGCCCTATGTCCCAGAAGGGGTCCTCACCCGTCCTCTTCACGAGAAGAACCCTTCCCTCAAGAACACCGCCCTTCCTGGTGCCGAGCCCCATCCCTTCCTCCTGGATTGCAGTGGCCCACCCATCCCGGCCCCTCTCTTCTCTTAGGTAAGACCTTCCCATCAGGAATACCCCGGTGGAACCGATGCTGAAAACCCGTAGGGATGGCTGGAACCAGAATTCGCGGGAAAAGCTTGAAGGATAATATATGCCGCCGGCGTATCCGCCGTGGTCCTGCAGCCGGAACCTCACTGTGGACTGGATGGCTTGGGCCTTAAGGAGCATGGCGTTCTCGTAGAACCTTATGAGGAGGTTGTCCTGTGGGCTGAACCTGTAGGTGTTATAAACCGCGGATATCTCGCAGATGAACTCCATTGAAATGGGGCCGGCCCAAGCGCACTTTCCAAAAAGGGCATACCTGTCCTGGCACCTGGTTTCGTGGCTACGCTCCGGCCTGATGAAAACCAGGTCCTGATTCCTGGCGAGGAAACCGAGCTCAATGGTCAGGCCGGGCCTCATTGTGGCGCGAACCCCCGTGATCGCCGAAAGCGTCCTGTCGTCCCTATCGTTGGGCAAAAATCTCTGGGGGTAATCGTAGCCTGTCCTAGATATCCAGGATCTCAGATATGCCCTGCTTCCGCCGGAAAATTCCCTGTTAACCGAAAAATCCGCCCTTGCCCATACCTCACGCTCATCGCCCCGATACTCGTAAAAATCCCTCTCGCCAAGCCCCCTCGTCAACCCGAATTCCCACCGGGTAGCCCCTAGGGCTGTTCTGAGCCTCGCGCCAAGCTCGCCGCCCAGAGAGGCGCTGGAATTCAGTCGGTTCAGTGAGTAGTTTCCACCAGAGGTGTAGAGCCTGGGCAAGAGGCTCAGAAAGCCTACCTCAGGGAAGGCCCCGGAAAGAGAAACATCATAGAACGATTTTGACTCCTCGCCAGAAACCGTGAGGTAATAGCTTTCCCCAGCTGATATATCGGCGCTCACGGAACCCGGCCCGATAAGGATCCGCGGCCTCGCGCTCAGGCTCCTCTCGTCGTTTAGCGGCCTTGCCTCGCCTACAAGCCCGAGGTCTCCCTGAAGGAGGGGGTAAGATAGTTCAATGCCCAGGTCCTCGCGGATGCCGGAGTTATCCTGATAATTGCCGTGCGAGGAGTAGCCCCTTGATTCCATCTGGGAAAGGGAGGTGATCCTCAGGCCCTCCCTGGGGCTTGCGGCAAGGAAAAGCGCGATGCCGCCCGATGCCTCGGTAGCTGTGTAGCCTGCCCCGCCCTGCTTCTTCCGGCTAGCGGAAAGGGAAACCGCGCCCGTGTCTCCGAGGAAATTAAAAGACTGCCGAAGAAAACCCTCGTGGTAAAAGCTCTTGCGTCCTATAAGGTAATCCCGTTCGTCCCGAAGCGCGCTCAGGAAGTATAGGTTTCCCGGCCCCCAAGATTTTCCCCAGTCCCATATGGATTCAGTTGCAGAGTAGCTGTGGTAGAAGGAGTGATTGATAAAAAAGGAACCCGCAATCCCAAGAAGGAGCATCAGCCTATTTTCCTGAGGGCCTCAGCGGCCCAGTCGTATTTCAGGGCTAGTATCCGCAGGGCAAGTATTACCGCGTTCGCCGAGTTGTTTATGCCAACCGACGCTACAGGAACGCCCTTTGGCATCTGAACCACAGAAAGCAGTGCATCCAGCCCGCCGAGCGTTCCGGCGTCAAAGGGCACCCCTATGACCGGCAGGGTTGTTCTGGCAGAGATGGCTCCGGGCAGGGCTGCCGAAAGCCCAGCGCCCGCTACAACAACCTCAAAACCCCTTTTGGAGAGGCTGGCCGCGTATTCCCCGAGCTCAACTGGGTTCCTGTGCGCGGAGAGGATTGAGAGCTCGTATTCAATTCCGAGCTTCTCAAGGAGATCAAGCCCTGGCTTCATTCTATCCCTATCGCTTTCAGAACCTATGACTACGGCTATTTTGGCCATAAGAAAATTATAAGCTATTTCTCGCGCGAGGTTCACCGTATAGCGTGCTTTATCGCAACCGAAAGGGCTCATACCCTATAATTTCAATGTGAAAAACCCTCTATCCTTGGTCTCGGAAGCCGTGGAGAGGTTCGGCCTAATTAACCCCGAGGACAGGCTAATCGTCGGGTTCTCCGGGGGGCCGGACTCCGTTTTCCTGGTCCTCGCCCTTCGGGAGCTTTATCCGGAAACCGAGATCCACCTCGTTCACCTTGACCACGGGCTGAGGGACGATTCCGCCCGCGATGCGGATTTCTGCTCGGAGTTCGCTAGGGAAATGGGAATACCCATAACGCTGAGGAGGTCCAATGTAGGGGAGCTGGCGAGGGAATTGGGCGTGGGCATTGAGGAAGCGGGTCGGGCGGAGAGATACAGGCTATTCAGGGAAACGAGAGAAAGCCTCGGTTTCACGAAGATAGCCACGGGCCACACGCTCTCCGACTGGCTTGAGACATACCTTATGAACCTCTTCCGAGGCGCGGGCATCAGGGGAATTAGGGGTCTGGCGCCAAGGGCGGGATATGTGGTTAGGCCCCTCATACTCCTTGAGAAGGAAGCGATAGTGGATTATTTGACCGAGGCCGGGATACCGTTCCGGGAGGACCCCACAAACCTGGATACCTCCTTCACTAGGAACTGGGTGAGGCACGAGCTCCTGCCAAGGTTAAGGGCCAGGTTTTACGCGGGCGCGGATGCCCTGAGAAAGCACCTGATCGCCGTGAACGAGGCGTGGGAATACATAAGGAAAGAGGCCGAGGCCTTGGCCGAGGAGACCGCGAGGCCCTCTCCCCGTGGCGAGCACATCTTTAACCGGGACGCGCTTTTGTGTTATAATTCCTTTCTGTTCAAGATGATGGTCCTTGAGATCATCCCCGGAGTGAGCGCCGAGCATCTGGAGGAGCTCGTTGCCGTGCTCGGAAGGGGCGGCGAATTCCACCTCCCGGGCAGCTGGAAGGCTCAGGCTTCCGAGCGCGATCTCAGGTTCTTCCAGCGCGAACTGCCCGGCTGGAAAGGGGAGATGCTGGTGGAGCGAGAGGGCGTTTATCCGGTCCCGGATCTGAACCTCGCCCTGGAGGTATCCTGGAGAGACCGAAGCGAAGGGCCGCTTTCGGCCTCCTTTCCTCGGAGCGTTCTCCCGTTCACGCTCAGAACGAGAAGGCCGGGGGACAGGTGGGGCGCCAAAAATCTCAAGGACAAGATGATAAGCCTACGGATACCCGCCTGGAGGAGGGACCTCATTCCGTTGGTGGTCCAGGGGAACCGTGTCCTCTGGATACCCGGTTTTGCGGCCTGGAGGGTTAGGGGGAGAGCCGAAATAACGCTACGGATAAGGAGACTTTCTGATGAGTTCTGGGTTTACGATTTCTAAGGAGGAAATAGCGAAAAGGGTCTCCGAACTCGCCCGTGAGATAGAGAGGGACTACAGTGGCAAAAAGCCCTTGCTGATTGGTGTCTTGAACGGCGCTTTCGTGTTCATGGCAGATCTGTGCCGGGAGCTCTCTATGGATGTTGAGATAGACTTCATAGGGGTTTCCAGCTACGAGGACAGGGACACCCCGGGGGCGCTGAAGCTCACAAAGGATGTCTCTGCGTCCATAGAGGGCAAGGATGTGATTATCGTTGAGGACATAGTGGACACGGGCAGGACCCTTTCCCGCATCCTTGAATACCTGAGGAGCAAAAAACCAAGAAGCATTGCTGTTTGCGCATTCCTTGACAAATCAGGGCGCAGGGAGGTTCCAGTGAAGATTGATTATGTGGGGTTCACGGTTCCGAACGAGTTCCTGGTTGGCTACGGGCTTGACTACGCCGGCCAGGGAAGGCACCTGGCCTATGTGAAATCCGTAAAAACAAAGGAGAAATAGATGGATGGCGAGAAACCGAAATCTCCAAACATCCTAAGGACAATAATAATTTGGTTCATCATCATAGGCGGCGCTCTGCTCGCCTTCAATCTCGTAAGGGGGATGAGGACAGGGGCAAAGACAATATCCCTGGATGAGTTCCTGAGCCAGGTGGACCGGGGGAATGTTAAGGAGGTGACATTTACCGAGAAAAACATTGAGGGAACCTTCGTAAAACCCGTTGTCCTCGGAGACAGCGCTACCCAGGAACCTGTGGAGAAATTCAAGCTGTCCCTGCCATTTGATGACCCCGAGCTCGCCAAATACCTCGTCTCAAAGAATGTTCAGGTCAAGTCAAGGGGAAGGCAGATATGGCTTGAGCTTTTGGTATCGTCCGTTCCCTGGGTAGTACTGCTTTTGCTTTTCTGGCTCATGTTCTTCAGGAGGGTCGGCGATCAGGACGCCAGGGCCCTGGAGTTCGGCAGATCAAAGACAAAGATATATATTGACAAGAAGCCATCGGTAAAATTCAGCGATGTAGCTGATGCCGTAGAGGCAAAAGAGGACCTCGCTGAGATCATAGAGTTCCTCAAAAGGCCTGAGAAATTCAACAGGATGGGCGCGAGGATCCCCAAAGGAATTCTCCTGGTTGGCCCCCCAGGAACCGGCAAAACCCTCCTGGCAAAGGCAATAGCGGGAGAGGCTGATGTGCCGTTCCTGTCGGTGTCCGGCTCTGAGTTCGTGGAGCTCTTTGTAGGGGTAGGGGCCGCAAGGGTTCGCGACCTTTTCGGCCAGGCCAAACGCCTCGCGCCTTGCATAGTCTTCATTGACGAGATAGACGCTGTCGGCAGGACTCGCGGAGCCGGGCTTGGCGGAGGCCACGACGAGAGGGAACAAACCCTTAACCAACTGCTCGTTGAGATGGATGGGTTTGATACATCCCAAGGCGTTGTGATTATGGCCGCCACCAATAGGCCCGACATACTGGACACCGCCCTGCTGAGGCCGGGCAGGTTTGACAGGCAGATCGTCCTTGATAGGCCCGATGTGAAGGGAAGGGAGGAGATACTCAGGCTCCACGCGAAAAGGGTTCCTCTTTCGGACGATGTTGATTTCAAAGACCTCGCGAGGAGCACCCCTGGGTTCACTGGCGCCGATCTCGCCAACATGGTCAACGAGGCCGCGCTCCTGGCCGCCAGGAACGGCAGGGATAAAGTCACAGCAAAGGACTTTGAGGAGGCAAGGGACAAGGTGATGATCGGGGCGGCAAAGCGCTCTCTGGTCCTCTCGCCAGAAGAGAAGGAACACATAGCCTTTCACGAGGCCGGCCACGCGATCGTATCTGCGCTTACCCCGGGCGCTGACCCTGTGCACAAGGTCTCGGTAATCCCAAGGGGCCTGGCGCTCGGTGTAACAATGCAATTACCGGAGGAAGACAGACACCTTTATCCAAAAAGCTACCTTGAGGCAAAGCTCGCCTACATGCTCGGGGGCCGGGCCGCGGAGCTAGTTATATACGGCGAGGTCTCAACCGGTGCGGCCGATGACCTCGCGCAGGCAACGGAGCTAGCGAGGAAGATGGTCGCCCAGTGGGGAATGAGCGAAAGGCTGGGGCCGGTTGCTCTTGATAAGCTTGAGGAAGGGGTTTTCCTGGGGAAGGAGCTGGTTTCCCGCAGGGCCTACTCCGAGAAAACCGCTGAGATAATTGACGAGGAGATAGAGCGGGTCGTGGCACGGGCGGAGAAATACGCCTTTGAGCTCTTGAATAAGCACAGGCAGATACTTGAGGAGGTTGCGGCAACGCTGATGGAAAGGGAGACCCTGACGGGCGAGGAGCTCACGGAGATAATCAGAAGGTTCGGGATAAGTGAGCCGAGCGCGGCTTGATGCCGCTCGCGCGCTCAGAAGATCAGGCTCACCACAGCCGAAAGCCTCTTGTCCTTCAACCCCCTCTCATCGCCCCTGAGGAAACCGGAGAGGGTCAGCGAGCCTCCTTCGCCCATCTTGACCGAGCCGGACGCTATGTAGGAAAAACCTGGCGGATATATGGCGAATACCTGTGCAAGGGGCGCGCCGCGCTCTCCCCACCTGTAGAAGAACTGCGGCGCGATGTTCACGAAGAATCCCCCTATTCTCTGGCTCCACGAGGGCGCTAGCCCAATCTCCCATAGCCACGCCGTGATGCCGGGGCTGTAGATTGGCTCAGAGCCCCTCATCCTCCCGAAGGATGCCTTTATGTCAAAGCCGACCAGGACTGCCCTCCTGTAATAGGCCAGGCCTCTCAGAACCTCCCTCTCAAGCCCTTCGCCCAACATGTTGGCCTCATATGCTCCTTCAATCCCAGGCTCGTGGAGCCCGAACCTGAGCCCTGTTTTGCCTCCGGCCGAACCTGTAACGCGCGGCAAGCTTCCTTGGGCATCCGATAGCCTTGAGGCGTGGAGCTCAGCAAATGGCCGCGGACCCCCTCCGCTCCTTGAAATGAAAAGATTGCTTGAATAATCGGAGTAATAAACCCCTTCTCCGGAAAGCTTTTCCGTTGCTGATGCGGACAGGGAGATGTTGGCGCCCGCTCGCGTGAGCCAGGCGCCCAGATCAGCCCCCCTCTCAGCGGCCGGTTCGGCGGCCTCAAGGTAGATTATCTGGCGGAGGTAATCCCCGCCCGGATAAGGGTAGAAACTGCCGCTTGCCGAGTCATAGGCCCAATCGCCCTGGCCGGGCCCCACATAGATAAACCTCTCCTCGGTCATCTGCCGAACGGTTCGCGCCAGCATAAGCCTACCCCATCCGCCCCAGCTCTCCCCGGATAGGTTAGCGCCCCCAGATAGGTGATGCTCCGTGCCAGAGGTGTCGCCGGACCAGTTCCTGAGTATGTAGCTGCCGTCCCAGGAGAGCGTCCGTCCGGAGCCTGCCAGGTCAAGCGAGAGCGTCCTTTCGGCAACCCGGCCCTCCAGCCTCCAAAGCCCCCCTAGCCCCCAAGCGACCCCGGCTGTCCGCGAGCCCAGTGAGCCGTCCGCTCGCCACAGGTTCATCGTGTCCCCCTTCTCCCTCGCCAGGCCGAGCCCCGCCGACCAGAGGCCTCTCAGCGCTGTAAACCTTGATTCGGAGATGGCCATCCAGGCACCGTTGCTCATCGTGGCGAGGTTGTGGGAAAGGGTGAGGCCCCAGGCCCTCAGCTTTGCCCCTCGCCTTATGGAGGTTATACCCTGCATCTTGATGATCCCCGCCTCTGGAGTCAGCGACGCCCATGGAAACGGCCTGAACTCGGCCCAGGCCCAAGCCCCTCGCTTCTCAACACCCTCCGCGTCCGAAACCCCCCATATCCTGTCCTCGTTTCCTGTAATGCCGGTGAAGGGATATGAGAAGGAAGAATCCCGCCACTCGCAGGCCATCCCGCCGGAGAGCGCTGTTCCGAAAAATGAGGCCTCAGAACCCAGGTCAAGGCCGCGGTTGTCGCGATCCCCTATGGGAGAGAGGGTGTTCCTATCGTAGTCAGAACCCCTCACGAACGCGAAGAAGGCGTAAGATTGGCTCTGCTTTCGGAGCTCAAGCCCGCCGTAAGTCTTTCTCCTCGGGGGCGAGAGCCTCACCAGAGGTGAGTAATCGCCCTTTCCCGCTCCGACGAACCTGTAGCCTCCGAGCAGGTTATCGTATGCGTAATCGCCCGCTCCCTTCCCCATGTAGCTGAAAGAGACATCCCAGTCGCCCTTGCCCGGCCCCCTGTAGACGAAAATGGAATCCTCTTTGATATAACTACCCTTTCCCGAGCCAACGAACCTCGCGCCCGATACCCAGGCCCAGGAGGTATCGCCCATGTCCTCCATGCCCTCGGCAGGGGCCATCTCCTCCCAGAACTGCATGGCCTCGGCCCTCCACGGTCCCTGGGCGACGGATGAGGCGCCAAAGTAGGCCTCCTTCCCGGACTCGGATACCTGGAACTCGCAAAGGATACGGTCCTCCGCCCTTATCGGCCTCCTTGCAGTGAACATTAGGCTCCCGGTAAGGGGTTCCAGGATGTAATCCGCGTCAGAGCCCGGCTTCATGAGGGTTCCGTTCAGGTAGATCTTCTCGGAATTTGGGGTTATGACCTGGCCAGGCTCGGTGAGCTGGTATGGTCCCTGGTAGGCCTCCTTTCCAGAGAAGACCTTTGAGACGAACCTTCCCCTCTGGTATCCCGCCCTCACCTCCCCAAAGCCAGCCCTTCCCGAAAGCCCGAGGAACTTCACTGTGCCGTAGGAGCCTCCCATCAGCATATCCTCTCTCAGGTTCCCAAGGCTCAGCGCATATGATCCTCGTGAGGCATTGAGATACGCCTTGTCTATCTCCTCCAGCTCTCCGGTGAACTCCGAGCCGGAGAAACCCGTCTCCTCCATGTAGCCCTCCAGGTTAACCCCTCTTGCCTGGCCTGAAACCGAAAGCCGGGTCACATCGTCCAGCCACGGCCCCGCTCCAGCGAATGATATGCCTATGGTTTTTTCACCTTGAAAAAGAAGGGCCTCGTCCTGCTCGGCATGCTCAAGAACCCTCACGCTCTCAGGGCTTGCCTCCAGCAAAGGAAAAACTGAGCGCGGCCTCGCCCAATCCTCAGGGAGTGCCTCGTATGTTACGATAACTGTGTCGCTTGGCTGAAGGCTAACCCAGAGGGTGTCGCTGGAAACGGCGTATGGAAGAGGGGGTTCTAGGCTTATGGAGCCCCTGAAATACGGCCGCAGAACCGCAAATGTGTCAGGCCAAGCCAGGCGCAGGGTATCCAGGGCGAGCAAAACGAGGAGCACCCTTAAATTATAAGCTTAGCTGTGCCTCTAAACATAAGAACCCCGGCGCCTAGGTCGCCGGGGTCAATTAAAAGAGTTTCGGCGCCCTATCTCAGTATCAGCAGTTTCTCCGCCTTTTTGAAGTCGCCCGCCTCGTATCTCAGGATGTAGAGTCCCTGGGATACACGGGTTCCCGTCTCGGATTCGCCCATCCAGACCACCGTGTAGTTTCCTGGTCCTGGTTTGCCCCTGGCCAGGTTCTTGACCAGGCGTCCGGAAAGGTCATAGACCGCCAGGGACACATCTCGCTCATCAGAGACCCCATACTGGATCGTGACCCTGCCCCTTGAGGGATTTGGAGAAGGAGGAGCCAGGAAGGTGATGAACCTCTGGGCACCTGCTCCGGGCTCTTCCACCCCCTCGTAGGTGGGCGGACGCACATCAGGCCACCAGAACCCGAAGTAGCCAGCGTATGACCCGCCTCCAGCAAAGCTTATCTGGTTGCAGGGTTCGCCAACCGTGACCCCCAGGTAGTAGTTGTTGGGGTTGGGGGAGGGCTGAAGCCCGAATATGGAGTCCGATGAGCCGCCGTTCCCTATTATCACCCAGAAGTCAATGGTGTCCAGGGCCAAAGGCACGAAGGGCTCGTAGCTCGGCTGGGGCACGAGCTGGACAGGCCCTCCGATTATCCCGCCCGAGGAAACGCCAAAGCTCAGGGTGGCAAGGATAAGGAGGCCGGACATGGTTATCTCACCTCTTTGAGCTCTTCAGCATCGGCCGGAGCGCGCTGGATATTGGCGTTTACAGTTACGTGATCGCTCACAAGGGATGTTCGGAAGGTTTTATCGGGTCTACGAACTGAGGTCTTGGTTATGAAGGCCGGAGGTGTAACCTTCTGAGAGAGCTTCTCTAGCTTCTGGGCCACAAGAACATCAGCCTTTCCGCCTTCGGTCCCCTTTCTCTCGGCAACAGCTATCCACTTGAACTCCGCGTTGGGGTCGCCAGCGCCGGACTTGACCAGAAAGCCATCGCTCCTTATCTCGGCAACATATATTCCGCTCCAGGAACCAACCGG
>Ga0272448_1001392_pt1 | contig 32741 bp, 33 predicted proteins | sample YNPCB0191_FD_202220 | JGI IMG/M metagenome (GOLD analysis project Ga0272448, IMG submission 202220) | Hot spring sediment microbial communities from Yellowstone National Park, WY, United States - YNP-CB-019-1 | ecosystem: Environmental > Aquatic > Thermal springs > Hot (42-90C) > Sediment...
TATTTGAAGGTTTATATATCGGTTCCCAAATAGGATTGGATTCAATGGATAAAGTTCAATCGACAAAGAAAGTTAGAGAAAGGGTTGTTATCTCACTTTTGATTGGCGTTATATTAGTTTCTTCCGTTTTTGTATTTCCTGTAACCGCTCAACCGACTGTTGGTGGGAGCATTGTAATCGCTCTTTCAGCTGAGCCGATGAATGTTGACCCTCTAACAGGCTCTTGGAACGGCGGTTTTGTGGGAGGACAACTCTTTGAATCGCTTTTGAAGTTCCAAAATGACCTAAGTATTGCCCCAAATCTTGCAAGCAGCTGGAGTGTTGACCCAGTGCAAGGCACATACACGTTTAAGTTGAGAAACGATGTTAAGTGGAGTGATGGCCAACCATTTACGTCACAGGATGTGAAATTCAGTTTTGAAAATATATTGAGCAAGTACGATGTCTTTGGTTCATTTTACTTTGCTAACTCAACAGTTAGTACACCAGACAATTATACCGCTATCTTAAAACCAGGTGTCTTCTTACAAGGGATACAGCTTCAACTGTTAGCCAGTGGAAACGGAGTGATCTACCCTAAGCATATCCTAGAAGGGCAAGACTTCCTCAAAAGCTCCTTTAGGACGACAAATCCTGTAGGAACAGGACCATATATCATGAAACAGTGGGTAGCAGGACAGTTTATTGAACTTGTCCGAAATCCGTATTACTGGGACAAACCAAAGCCATATATAGACAAAATAACAATCAAGTTCATCAGCGATCCAGCAGCTATAATAGCAGGGCTGAAGAGTGGGGAAATCAACTACGTTGTACCTGAGGGAATACCATATGAAGCTGTTAGTTCGTTCAAACAAATAAGTACACTCAATGTCACGCTTTCCCAGAGGCCTCCATACGTCGGTGCGATTTGGTTCAACGTCAGAGCACCTATCGTCTCAGACGTTAACGTTAGACGCGCTATTTCTTACGCTTTAAATAGATCAGACATCATCGCCAAAGCCACAGCTGGTATCGCCGCGTCAGGACAAGCCAGTATTGATCCAAATTTTGTGCCACCTAGTCCGAACATGGTGGTCTACAATTATGACATTGAAAAAGCAAATTCAATACTTGACGCTGCAGGGTATAAAAGGAGTGCAAATGGAACTAGATTTACGCTCGAATTGCTAGTCCCAAATTCACAACCTGAACTTGTGAGCCTAGCCCAATTGGTCAGAAGTCAGCTGGCTGATGTGGGTATTTCGGTATCGGTTAAACTAACCGACTTCGGAACGTATCTAACCCTTTCTGGACAAGGCGACTTCCAAATGTTTGGTGTAACGTACTGGACATCGCCAATCTGGACTTATTCATTGTTCCACAGTCGCTGGATAGGCAAAGGCATTTTCCTCAATCCAACACAGTATAGTAACCCTCAACTCGATGAGCTTCTTGAAAAATGGCTACGGACTTCGGATCATGATGAACAGGTTAAAGTGCTACAGCAAGTTGAAGATATAATAAGTCAAGACGTGCCAGTAGTAGTACTTTATCAGATCAACTGGGTTTACGTCAGAAGCAACTTTATTCAAGGGCCTGATATACCTGACGGGAAGTATGTGTTTGTAGATAGCCTAGCGAATGAATACATCGTATCTACAACAACTCCAAGTACGGGTCAGATCTTTCCAATCGAATATTTGGTCGTAGTTGTCGTTGCGGTAGTAGTAATAGCTGCTGTATGGTTTGTCGCTATGAAAAGGAAGAAGTCAACCGCTAAATAGGCTAATTATCACTTAATTTCCAGGATCGGTATGACGTTGGCAATGATCGAAAGGAAAGGTGCTTCTAAGCTCCTCCTTTCTGTTCAAAATCTTAAGATTCAGTATAGAAAGAAGAACGAATACATCGAAGCTGTTGAAGGAGTTTCGTTCAATATAGAAAGAGGCAAGGTGGTTGCATTAGTTGGTGAGTCTGGCTCAGGGAAAACTACTACTGCGTTAGCTATACCCAATCTTCTTCCAGCGAACGCTGTAATAAAGGAAGGCGTTATATTATACAATGGAAAAAACTTAGTCCAAGCCACCCAAAAAGAGTTAATGACAATAAGGGGGAAAGAAATTGGGATGGTTTTCCAAGACCCTACATCATTTCTTGACCCGTTGATGAAGGTGGGGGACCAAGTGGCAGAGGTTGTTGTTAAACATGAAGGCGTTGAAAAAAAGGAAGCTGTTATAAAAGCTAAGAGCATTTTAGAGAAGATGCGCGTAACGGAACCAGAAAGAATCTATCATTATTATCCTCATCAACTAAGCGGAGGAATGGCACAGAGGATTGTTATAGGAATGGCTATTGCCTGCCAGCCATCACTTCTTATAGCGGACGAGCCAACAAGCAATCTAGACTTGACAGTTCAAGCCCAGATTCTCAACCTTTTAAAAGCGTTGAATCATGAACTTGGCATGTCGATCTTGCTCATCAGTCATGACCTAGGTGTTGTGAGTGGTATCGCTGATCGTGTAGTGATAATGTACGCTGGTCGTATAATGGAAGAGAGCAATGTGCGGTCTGTCTTCAAGAACCCTAGGCATCCTTACACACAAGCTTTGCTGATCGCAAGTGAGCTAGGGGAGGGTGTGATTAAACAACAGAACGGTTTGTCGCCTGATTTATTACGCTTTCCTTCGGGTTGTTGTTATAGACATAAGTGTCCATATGCAATGGAACGCTGTAAAGAAAACCCTTTTGAAATATTTCCAGATCAAGATTCAAGGGTGTATTGCTGGTTATATGACAATAGAAACTAATAACCCTCCACTTTTATCGGTCAAGGAGTTAGTGAAATACTTCCCTGTAAAGAGGAGTATGTTTTCTAGGTCTGTTAAGTTCTTGAAGGCTGTTGATGGTGTAAGCTTTGAAATATGGCAAGGTGAGAACGTTGCAATAGTGGGAGAAAGTGGTTGTGGCAAGACGACTGTAGGTCGAATGCTCTGTGGCATAATTCCTCCAACCAGAGGAGCGATTGAATACGAAGGTGAACCATTGGCTAAGGTTGATAAGAAGAGGTTTGTCAGCACGGTTCAACCTATCTTCCAAGATCCGTACTCAGCATTGAACCCTGTGATGAACGTGAAACAGATACTCTCTAAGCCTTTTAAACTGCATGGTATCGCTTTTAATGAAGAAACACTTTACAACCTTCTTGAGCAGGTAGGTTTATCGCCCCCCAGATCCTTCCTTAACAGGTATCCCCATCAACTTAGTGGTGGACAAAGGCAACGGATTGTAATCGCCAGAGCACTAGCGCTCAACCCTAAGCTTGCTGTTTGTGACGAACCAGTTTCAGGGCTAGACCCAACTGTTCAAATTCTAATCCTGAATTTGTTGAAAAAGTTCCAACAAATATATAAAACAACCTATTTAATTATTTCACACGATATTCGCTTGGTGAAATCGATTTGCCAAAGGACCATCGTCATGTATTTAGGGAAGATAGTTGAAGTTGGGCCAACAGATGGTGTGTTGCAAAAACCAGTTCATCCATATACAATATCTCTGCTCCGATCTTTTCCAACAAGAGACCCAAATGATACAGCTTGGGTTGATAAGCCTCCTATTTTTGGTGACGTGCCATCAGCAATAGACCCACCATCGGGATGCGGTTTCAGGACTCGTTGTCCGTTGGCAGTTGAAGAGTGTGCCTTAAGAAACCCAATTTTAACAGCGTGTGGGCCAGATCATTACGTTGCCTGTCCGGTGGCTTTAAATAGCCTAAATTCGAGTGAGAAACATTGATTTGGCGATTTATTATAAAGAGGATTGCTCTTTCTTTTATCACAGTGTTTACAGTAGTTTTGCTATCTTTCATGATAATCAAACTCGCTCCCGGTGACCCAGCAGTTCTGCTCGCTGGAGCGGGTGCAACCCCTGAATATTTAAAAGCTGTAAGGGAGGCCTACGGACTAAACCTCCCGATAGCTCAACAACTCACAATATATTTAACATCTGTTCTAACTGGAAATCTTGGACACTCTATAACGTATAGTCGTACGGTCATTGACGTTATACTTGGTAGGCTGACTCCAACGGTTCTTTTAGTAACTACCTCAAGTGTAATTGCTATAGCAGGCGGAATCTTCCTTGGGTTATTTTCCGCTGCAAAGCCTAATTCTCTAAGAGACGAGCTAATTAACATCTCTTCTCTGGTACTATTCTCTGTGCCTGTTTTCTGGTTAGGATTGTTTATGATACTCGCTTTCGCGGTAAATATCCCCCTCTTCCCAACAGGTGGAATGGCTAGTACCACACCACCAACCGGCTTATACGCTATTCTAGATGTGTTTTGGCACATGGTTCTGCCTGTAGTAACTCTGTCCGCAGTTTTTTTCGGTATATACGCCAGATTAACAAGGGGAGGATTATTACAAGCACTTTCAATGAACTATTCGGTGGCTGCGCGTGCAAAGGGCTTATCTGAACGTGAGATCTTATATCATCATGCTCTCCGTAATTCTCTCCTCCCAATAATCTCGCTCGCTGGAACTCAGATAAACCTAATGATAGGTGCATTAGTCCTAGTCGAAAACATATTCTCTTGGCCAGGTCTAGGAACTTTGATCGTGCAAGGTTTCTTGCATAGAGACTATCCGTTGACTACTGGCCTCCTGATTTTCTTCGCTATTATCACTGCTTTAATGAACCTTTTCGCTGATATACTCAACGCTGTAGTTGATCCACGGCTTAGGAGCAGTGTTGGTGAATGAAGAAACTTAGTCTCCATAGTTTTCAATTGGTATCGGTGAAAGGAAGAGCAGTTCTTCCATTAATTCTTCTCTTGCCAATAATCCTCTTTGCAGTGTTCGCATATCAGATCGCGCCTTACAACCCTCTTCAAACCGGTGTTGGTGAGTCTTTATCCCCTCCGTCAAGCCGAAATTTTATGGGGACCGATCAGCTGGGTGAAGACATCTTTAGTCAAATAGTACATGGTTCTAGAGTAGCATTGTATGTCGGCATCACTTCGTCTTTAATTACTGTCTTCCTCGCTTTAGTAATTGGAACCTTGGCAGGATACCTTGGAGGAATAGTTGATGAGATCTTGATGAGATTCACAGATGTGGTACTCTCGATTCCTTCGTTCATCCTCATAATATTCATAGTTATACTGTTTGGGAGCTCAATAAATGTAATCACTCTTGTGATCGGTGTTGTTTCATGGCCTTCAATGGCTAGGGTAGTCAGGGCCCAAGTACTTTCCCTTAAAGAACGAGAATTCGTTCTAGCCGCTAAAGCCTTAGGGGCTAATCCGCTAAATGTTATGTTATTTGAAATACTTCCAAATATTTGGCTAGGCATTATTCCAGCAGTTACCCTCCAAATAGGAAACGGTATACTTACAGAGGCTGGGTTGAGTTTCCTTGGACTCGGAGACCCTAACGTAGCAAGTTGGGGTAGAATTCTATATTTGGCAAGCACAGCGATCTATCTAGGTTGTTGGTGGAGTGTGCTCTTCCCAGGGCTTGCAATCATTGTAACAATAATTTCATTCAATCTTCTTGGTGACGTGCTAGGAGCTTCTCTGAATCCGCGATGATAATCAACTCTAGTAGTTTTGGCACGTACTAGTAAACTCTTTAAAGCTATTAATAGGTAAAGATGTTTTGTGTCTTAGCGTTTCGTTGCCAAAGAGTCTGATACAGTTTTTAGCACCAGATCTGACGTCTTTATCGTGAATTCTGCTAGCCTTTCTCTACCTCTAATGACTATTAACGCGTTGATTAGATCGTATATTGACCCAAGATACCAGTTCCAAATAATATTATAAGGACTCTTCTCACCTGTTTCCAAATTGCTATAACCTTTTGTTGCCTTTTGTATTCCTTGTAATGCTGAATCGAGTAGCGTTAACGCTCCTTGCCAACCATAGTCTTGTCTCCATTCAGCAGGTCTTTTATAGTTGTAATCTTCGTTTATTCTAAGAATTTGGTTGGTTATTCTTGATTTTATTCTGTCCAAAGTTTGAGCCAATAGAAACGTGTTCGAATCTTCTATCAAAACGGCTTCAGCTAATTTCTCACATCTTTCTCGCCTTGTTTTCAATTCTGCGTATCTCTCTTGGAGAGCTGCATCTTCTGCTTTAATCTCGTCTGGCAACTTAGTCAACCTCGCGATTATGCCAGGCCATTTTTGAAGCCCTGTTAATCCGAACGTAGATTCTGCTTTCTCATCCATTAGCCATTGAGGTGTTTGTTTTAGTGGTTTCGAAGCTAATTTTATTACCTCGTTCTTTATCGCATCGCATTTTTCAATAAGCTTTTGATGCGAAAATTTAGGTGTTGACATCGAAGCTGATTTAAAGGGCGAATGTTTACTACTACGTTCCAAAGAAGGGCAATTCGGTACACTACTTGAGACAACCCAAAATACGAAGTTAACTATCATCTTCGCAGGCAGACCCCACTTTTCAAGAAGCCAGTCAAGACCAAACTCTGGATGTCCCCCACATGCACAGACTTTCCCAAGGCCGTAGTAACCCGCCACGATCCCAAAACGTTGTTCGCTGATCCCTCTTCCAGCATAAGTTTTTTCAAGCGCGCCTGGTTCTTTTTGTTTAGCAAGAGAACGCGTGAATTCAGCAGAAGTCCATTCTTTGGTAAAATCTTTTAATTGGACCAGCGGGATCGGATCTGAAGCGTCTCTATTCCTTCTTTCTATAGGGTTAAGAAAGGGGCCCAGGTGCCACGTCATCTCAAATTCTTCTGGCATACCAAACATGATTGGATGGTCTCTCCTGACGTTTCTTACAAGGAGCTTTCCAACTCCTGACATACCTACTGACCAGTACTCCGTGTTAATGATCTCCAGACTATACATGCCTCGCCAATCCTTGAAAAGTGGTTTCCAAGAGTTGATGGTCTCTTCTGGCATATAGATTAGATTACAACAACCAGCACAGCTTCCCCATAATCCGCCACCTTTGTGCACAAATTCTTTTACACGTTGCCTTCCAACTTCACCTAATAACTCTCCTTGGATAGGAGGACCAAGCTCCCCTCCGCCTGGAATTATTAATACATCGTAATCTTCAAGCTCCCCGTTTCTTATGTCTACAGCTGTCAAGTCCTTATACTCGATTCCTACGTCTGATAAGATGTCTGCAAAGGGATAAGGTGAACCTCCATCCGCGTAAAGGGCAACCCTAGCAGGTCGAAGACAAGTTACATCGGCATTTAATTCTCCAAAAATCATATGTGTTCTAATTCGCCAGTTCTCTGATTCATTCACTATTGCATCAAGATTCTCTAGAGAGTTTGTGCTATAGTCAAACACTTGCCCAAATGGTACTATAATACTCCCTGCCGTGAATGAGTTGTCGCTCTTTCCGACCTTAGCTTGGAATGAATCTTGTGCCCAAAGAACTGTTAAACCGGCTTCTAGGAGAAAATTAGCAAACCTAGCTACAGCCCTCCAATCATTATCTTTATCTGAGATGACAAGGGTTCGTTTTTCTTTTCTCATACCCCTGTTGCTTATTAATAACTTAAAAGTTTTATGAATATTAAGGGTATTTGCCTCGCAACCTTTGTGATCGGTACGATCCTTCCCCTACTCTATAAAACCTAGATGGTTGAAAAATTGTAAAAATGTGAAGAAAAAGTACCAACGTTTAATGAAGCTGGTATTATAGAAAAATATAGGTGTTGGTCAGGGGGATTTTATAAAGTCTAGGTTTAGCTTCGCCCCCTTTAGTAATAGTGAAATATCCGATGTCAGAGTTATCATCTTAAACCCTTTCCTTAGATATTTTACTGCGTCTTGGCCACCGCTCGTATATATCCCACCAGGCTTACCAGTCTTTCTCCCTGCTTCCAGCGCTGTATCTATTGCCGACTTGAAGGTTTCGCTCTCAAAATCGAGAGGAACGCCTAGAGATACTGAGAGATCATATGGGCCGATGAAGAATGCGTCAACGCCCTCTGTGGATAGTATATCCATAACGTTATCTAAGGCTTCCCGTGTCTCTATTTGAACAATTAAAGCGATGTCGTCCCCAGCTCTTTTCCAGTATGTGAGGTCTAAACCATATACAGCGGCTCTTCTAGGCCCCCATCCTCTTATGCCTTCAGGAGGGTATCTGCAGGCTCTCACCGCGTTTAAGGCCTGTTCCTTGTTGTTAACCCAAGGTACTAGGATACCTTCTGGGCCTATATCTAAAGCCAGCTTGACCATAACAGGGTCGTTCCAGGCGACTCTAATAATAGGGGATACATTGCTCCCGTTCAGAGGCTGCATAAGTTTTTGGACTGTCTCAATAGTTAACGGAGCGTGTTCTGTGTCAAAAACTAACCAATCAAATCCAACCCTAGAAAGCGCCTCAGTAACGTCCGTGCTATTTATGGTGATCCAGGTCCCAACTGAAACTCTGTTATCCTTAAAGATCTTCTTCAGTCTTCCAGTCACAAATTCCGTCATTAAAATCGCGTTATTTGAAATTATCACCTATATAATTCTTATCATATGTTGGAAATAAGGTTATATTTAATAGGTTTCTGTGGTTAGTGTAATGTTAAAGGTTCTGGTGATCTCTGACACCCACTGCTCTACTCTCAACCAGTTGCCAAAGAGGGTGATTGAAGAAGTTAGCAAGGTGGATGTGATAATTCATGCAGGAGACTATACAAGTATCGAAATAGTAGACGGATTAAAAGCTGTTAAAAGCTTCTTTGGCGTCTATGGGAATATGGATGGCTCGGAGGTAAAATCGTCTTTAAGTGATCGTTTGTTGCTTGAATTGGATGGCTTCAAAATAGGCGTTACCCATCCGCCAGAAGGCGGACCACCTTTCGGCATAAAGAAGAGGGTGATGGCTCGGTTTGGTGAAAGGCTTGATGGGGTCATCTATGGTCACACGCATAAACCTGAAATAGTAGAGTTGGAAGGCGTTCTTTTTATGAACCCTGGTTCGACATCAAAGCCCTTTCCTATGTGTCCTAAGGCTATGATCATCCTCAAAATATCGGATAAGCTTGAACCAAAGCTAATTAGTCTTTAGCAAACTTTACTTTTTCGGAAACTTTAATATATGGATCAGGTAGATGTTTGAAATGCGGGTGGTGGTCCTCCCACTGTTCCGCGAAATAAATCCCGGTAGGGAGGTAAATAAGTTTGGACATAAAAAGTAATAGTAGAAAGTTTCTTACTTTATCTATACTGGTTGCTGCAATATACGCTGTTCTAACGGTGGTTCTTTCCCCTATAAGTTACCTAGCGGCTTTTCAGATAAGAATTGCGGACGCGTTGATTCCATTAAGTTACAATAAGAAGGTTGGCAAGGCAGCTGTATATGGTACTGCGTTAGGTGCGTTTGTAGCGAATATTTACTCATTCTACGGTGTCTACGACATGTTGATCGGGACTGTGGCAAACTTTGTTGCAAGCTATGCCGCCTACTCGTTATCTAAATTCAAGGGTTTTGCTCCAAAGGTCTTAGCATCGCTCGCCTCCTTTTTAATAATAGTGTTTCTAATCGGGGTTGTGTTGTTTCACTTAGTTCTGCAAATACCAATCGAAGTATCTCTTTTCGGCATTTCAATTGGCTCCTTTATATCGATAGTGGTTTTAGGGACTTTGCTATTATTAGGTCTGGAGAAGGTCTACTAGTCTCTCCATTACTGCCTTATTGCTTGGAGTATGGCTCTGCCTAGTTTATCGTTTGCTGCAACTATGCAGCTGATCCTTCCATTGTAGTCTAAGTTCAGGTCTCCATCGATGTTCAAGAGTTTAAAGTAAGCCCCAGAAGTCTTCGCCATGTGGAGTGATGCTGCAAGATCGACTACACGTAGTCTTGGATAGAGTTCTATGAACGCGTCTAGCAGGCCTACTGAAACATATGCGGACTCCATTGCCGCACTACCCAAGAACCTTGGATGCCTTATCATTTTTAGCAGCCTTAGAAGGTTATCTGTGTACTTTGGGTCATCTGTGTTGTATAATCTAGGAATTATCGATACAATAGAGCGATCAAGTTCACTAACATTTGACCTCTGCCTATGCTCATTATTATATAGAACGCCATTTTGTGTAGCGAAGATTATGTCGCCGGTAACTACGTTTATTATCCCTGAAGCGAAGATGTCGGAGAGTTTATCTCCATCTGCAACTGCTATAGACGTGCAGTAACAGGGGATCCCTCTTATCCCGTTGTTACTTCCATCAAGTGGGTCTACTACCACAACCATCCCTCCCCCATTTACTTCAGTTACCCAAGACTCTTCAGATATGATCGTGTAACCTTCGCCGCTTTTCTTGAACTCCTCAATTATCACCCTATCTGATTCAGCGTCGATATTAAAAGTTGTATCGCCAAAGCGGTTCCTTCCAACTATTCGTATACCCTCCCTATTTTTTAAGAGGGCCTGCCTTGCATGGTTTAGCGCTGATTGTATTGTTTTAAGTACCTCCCCATGTCCCATTTTACGTCGGAGAACCCTCAAACTCACTCTTATAAATCGATTAAGGTTTTCGTAGAAGGTCGCTCTTTCTAAGCGCTTTTACGCTCTCCTCTTAGGGTGGAATATAAGATTATTCCGAATATTATTAGGATCAGCGTGTACGCTATCGTCTCAAGGGCGTTGTACGGGATTGATGCTATGGACGGAGTAGGTGTTAGGGTGCTTGTGGTTATTGGTATCGGTTGTTCATGTGATTGCCCTACTACTATGATATCGTATCCCACAAGTATATCTGTTTTTGTGTTCACTAAAACGGATATCCAATACTCGCCGAGCATTGGCGTCTCAAAGGTTATGTTTTCTGGGCTGTTGATTAGATGTGTTATCTGAGCGGTTTCACCTGGGGTTTGTATTGTAACCTTAGCTGCGATAAAGTCTTTGGGTTGGATTGTGAATGTGATGTTGTTCTCCGTACGCTCAACTATAGTTATGCCTATACGGTTAACGTTGACTCTGATCGGGATTCTTTGGGCGACTTTGGTACTTGAGATATTGAGCCACCCATAAAATGTTCCATAGACTTCACCTTTCAGTTCGGCTTCGATTGTTAGGTATATGGTGCCGTTGTCCGAACGTTTATCCTTTAATCTAACGTTAACATAATCCGGGCCAGTCCATGTGTCGGCCACATTGAGTGTGATGTTATTTTCCGACAACGGTAAAACAGTGATGTTCCTCTGTGTTTTTGTCTGGTTTGAGGGTGAAAGGTGGATAACTAAGGAACTTGGCGTGACTAGGAAGTCACTTATTATAGAATTGTAGACCTGGGTTAACCCAGCCCCTTGTGTATCGATCGTGTAAGCTTGCCCTCCGGTCGTTAGTGGGGCCGCGTTTCCCATTAGGAGGGACATCACTTGGTAAGGGGTAAGTTTTGGGTGCATTTGCTTTATTAAAGCCGCTGCTCCTGCGACATGAGGTGAAGAAAAGCTTGTCCCAGAAAGCTGAACGTACCTCCCTCTATGATCGACCGTCGTCACATCGTTCCCAGGCGCCACAAGGTTTGGTTTAATGTAGAATGGGGATGCTGGCCCCCTCGAGCTAAACCATACCACCTGATAGGGGTCTGGGGTTATAGAAAGCCTCCCGTTGAGCGGTCTGTTCTTCAGCGTTTCTACTATAAACTCGCCTTCGCTACCTGAAATTGAGGCCACAGGTATCGAAACCTCGTCCTTCAACGCACCTATAAAGTTGTACGATTGGTTGTTGAAGACTATTAGCGCGATTGCACCCTTCTCCTGGACGTTCTTGGCTTTCTCGCTGAAGAAGTAAGCTCCTCTTTTGGCAACAGCGATCGCCCCTTTCAAGTCCAGTTTTGACACTTCTTCTTGGGAAGCAAGCCCTACGTAGACCAGTTTCCCCTCCAACGGCTCCTTCGTCTGTACTGTCTTGTTTAAGGGTACGGCGTCAAAGGAAAGTTTCAGTTCAGGGATCGAAAATTCTGCTTTATAAGATTGCGAGCCGATGTTAGATGACGCGCCAACCGATATCACGTTATTAAGTGCGCTGGGGTATTCTATTGTGTAGGTCTCTGGTCCAGAGTTGCCTGCTGAGGCTACAACGATGACGCCTACATTAACTGCGTTGGTGATCGCGGTTCCTACTGCTCTATTTTCACCTAATCCACCGAAGCTTAAGTTGATGATGTCTGCGCCATCAGCGACAGCCCTATCTATGGCTTGTACTATGAGAGAAGTTGATGTCTCTTGGAATTCGCTTAGAGCTCGGTACGCTAATATTCTCGAATCAGGCGCAACGCCTCTCAAATTTTCATCTTTGCTCGAAATTATGACAGCAACTGCTGTACCATGTCCCTCGTTATCCATCGGGTCTTTATCTTTGTCAATAAAGTCGTATCCGCCGACTACTTTGAAGTCCGCCCCAATCCCCCCTCCGAGAGCTGGTAGTAAATAGTTGACCCCAGTGTCTATGACGGCAACCTCTATCCCATTTCCAGTTACGTTGTTGCCGTTTGAATCTTGTAGGTTCCAAGCTTTATCGGCGTTTATCATTTTAACGCTGTTTTCAAGGTCTACTTTGTAGACACTGCTCTTCTCACATAATTCAACCTTTTTGTCGTTTGCTATTAAGGTGAGGTACCTTGAAGGTGTTTTGGCAACTACTCCAAGGACTACTGTGTGAAGGTATTCTTCAACCTCCACTGGATAGCCTTTGCTTTGTAAGTTTGAAACCAAGCTTAAAAGTTCGCGTTCTTTCAGTCTTGACATGTTTTGAACTATCGGGCTGTTTAAAGAAAGGTTTCTTTCATGGGCGAAGATCGCTAAGGGTTCGCCATCAAATATTATGATCGTCTCTATAATCGTGTCGAACGGCTCTGATGAAGCAATGAAGGTTGAAAGCACGAGTGTTGCTAGAAGGGCCATACAGGCTATATGATGCCTCGTGAGTTTTCTCTCGCACATTTATTTTTCTACTCTCCGTCCCTTCTCCAAGTTAAAAAATCTTGCTATACCTAACTAATTATTCTGTATATCTCTTGGTGTATCCTTAATGCGTCTTCTTTATCCTTTGGCCCGATCAAAAGCATGTTTCCAGTCTTCATAAGAGTTACCTTCACATCAGGGCTGTAGTCGAAGCTTATAGAGTTCTTTGTTATCAACCTAACCTTATATTTCTTAGGGATTGTTTGCGCTACCCCTTCTATATTAATGTCGAGTAGCCTTTGCGGTGTTGCCATATACTTGTTTTTTCCACATACTTCAACTACGCTTACCCCCCTTCTGGTGGTGCCCATCGTTAATGCGCAAGAGGGGCATTTCTCGTTCTTATAGAATGGTATTGTATCCATGCTAGGTTGGCTGAGGTCTATTATGCAGAGTTTATTCTCCAACAACCCTCTCCCATGTACAATCAAGTTGACAACCTCGTTTACTTCGAGGCTGGCAACCAGGGTCACGGCACTCGGTAGGACCCCTACGGTTTCGCATGTTAAAGCAGGCTGCCCTATTAACGACGCGAGATTGCATTCTAAGCATCCAGTCCTACCTGGTACAAATGTACTTAAGTTGCCATATGTCTCAAGAACTCCTGCGTAAACATACGGGATTCTGTTCAAGATGCTTGCTCTGTTGACCGCAACCCTTGGCACAAGGCTGTCCAACCCATCTACAACGGCATCAACGTTCCTTAGGAGCTGAGTTGCGGTGTCCTCGTTTATTGTCTGTGTTGAAGAATTTACAACGGTGTCTGGGTTAACCTCTTTTATCCTTTCTTCGATCGCTTCAACCTTCGGCTTCCCAACTTCGTTATGGTGGAAGTTGGTTTGTCTATGTATGTTCGATAAATCCACTATATCATTATCGACTATCGTTATAGAGCCTATGCCAATACCTGCTAATGATAAAGCGATATGCCCTCCTAACCCTCCTACGCCAGCTACAGCAACTCGCGCCTTCTTAAGTCTCAGTTGCCCCTGTTCCCCTATGTGCTTTAGAACAAGTTGCCTTGAATACCTAACTTTTTCTTCAGCGCTTAGTTCTGACAATTTAACTATTGCACCGCTTGGTCTAATAGCGTCTTCTATGATTTAAAAGATTTCTGGAGTAAGTGTTTTCAAGTCAACCAAGATGTTCTTTAGAAACCCCTTTATATTACAGTAAAAGATGGCAGATGAAGAGCATATGCTGAAGAGAGTGGAAGTCATCCCGTTAAAGTCTCCTCTTGTTAAAGAAGGTGACGACGTTGTTGATATCGTCATCAAATTGCTGAGAAGCAATAGAATCAGACTCAAAGACAATGATGTAATCGTAATCGCTGATAAAATAATAGCTATCTCAGAAGGAAGGGTCGTCAACTACGAAAAGACCGTCCCAAGTGAGGAAGCAAAGATTCTCTCTGAGAAGTACGCTCTTGAACCTGGGTTCGTGCAAGTCGTGTTAGATGAATCGGAGAGGGTATTCGGTGGTGTAAAGAGAGCGATTCTCTCCATTAATAATGGCATACTAATGGCTAATGCTGGTGTGGACCATAAGAATGCGCCTGTTGGCTATGCAGCTCTATGGCCTAAAAACCCTGATGATACAGCATGTAGGATTAGGAGAGAAATTGAAAAGAGGACCGGAAAAAGAGTTGGGGTCATCATCTCTGATAGTAGGGTGAATCCGATGAGGCGTGGAACGGTCGGAATAGCGATAGGGTCGTCTGGCATAGTGCCTGTAATAGATTGTAGAGGCCGAACTGACCTTTTTGGAAAGTCTTTGAAAATAACCTTCATAAACATAGTCGACGACCTGGCCTGCATGGCTCACATGGTGATGGGTGAAACGACGGAGATGATCCCAATAGTACTTATAAGGAATGCGAATATCGTACTAGACAGTGAAGCGACCTCAGAGCAGGTTAAGATCGATGAAAGTGAATGTTTAATCGTTAGGGGAATAAGGGAATACTTCCCGTCATAGGATAAAGGGGTCTGTTCACATTATACAGTAAATTTAAAAATATGCGTATTTCATTAAATGTCACGGGTAATATTGGACGACTTTGAAAATGATCTATCCGCTATCTTCGAAGCGGTGGGTGGAAGGCAAAGGGCTCGTCTTATTTTAGCGCTTAGAGAGGGTGCTGAAAGGCCTTCAAAGCTGGGTCACAAGTTAGATGTCCCCCTCCCAAACTTATACAGGATATTCAACGAATTGAAGGAAGTGAACCTGGTCGAATCCATTGAGAAGGAGGGTATTGTGTATTGGGCATTATCCCCTTTAGGCGAAAGGTGGATAAGTGCAAATATTAGCGCCTTATCTAAGAAGGCTTTAAAGACGGATTCAAAGGAGAGCTTTTGGCTAAGGCGGAGGCATTTACTCTCTGTAAGCATCTCCCTTTTAATATTCTCATTCGCATTTATCCGCAGTATTATGGTCTCACAATCATCGTATATAATTGGCGGGCTAATCCTATCAGCTGTAGCCTTTGTGATATTGGAAAAAGTTAAATGATAAATTATGTTGATAATGTCTTATGGTGATGAAGGAAACTAAGGAATTCGATGTTGTGGTGATTGGAGCTGGGCCTGCTGGGCTGACTTCCGCGCTTTATGTTGGAAGAAGTGGGAGGAGCTGTGTTGTGCTCGAACGTCTTAATGTAGGAGGGCAGGTCGCACTTACCGACTTGATTGAGAACTACCCTGGCTTTTCTAAGATAAGTGGGGAAGAACTTGCTCAAAGATTTGTAGACCATGTTAAACTCTACTCTATCCCCATAGAAATAAAGGAGGTAACGCGTGTTATAAACAAGGGTGAACGTAAGCTTGTTGTAACCGACGATACCGATTACCTTGCCAAAGCTGTAATAATTGCTACAGGAACGAAGCCGAAGACGCTTATGGTCCCAGGTGAAAAAGAATTCTATGGGAAAGGTGTTTCCTACTGTGCTTTGTGCGATGGCAACTTCTTCAAGGGGAAACCTGTTGCTGTGGTAGGTGGCGGAGACTCTGGTGTCAAAGAAGCGATATATCTATCGCGTATTGCGGGGAGGGTCTATCTCATTCATAGGCGTGACCAATTGAGGGCGGAGAAGGCCCTTCAATTAAAGGCCTTCCAGATAAAAAATATACAAATACTTTGGTCGACGGTTATCTCTTCCATAAATGGATCTGATAAAGTCGAAAGTTTGACTTTAAAGAACATCAAGACGGATGAATTATATACGTTGCCTGTAAGAGGGGTTTTCATTTATGTGGGGCTAACCCCTAATACTGAAATCTTCGACATCGCTAAAGATCAGCGCGACTTCATTATGGTGAATGAGAAGATGATGACGTCGATACCAGGTGTTTTTGCTGCAGGAGATTGTGTTGCACAGAACGCTACCGGTCCATGGGGGCAGATTTCAACTGCAGTCGGTGATGGAGCAAAAGCTGCGATTTGCGCAGATGAATACATTTCCCAAGTTTTAAAGGAATAAAAGTCTTTTATATCTAGCGGTAATAAATCTTCTGGAGAGGGAGTTGACTGTTCTACTATTTCAAAATGACAGTTACCTAAAAGATTTCGAGGCAACAGTGGTAGGCGTTCAAGATAACGCCGTAGTGCTGGATAGGACCGCTTTCCATCCGCTTTCGGGCGGGGTTGACCACGATACAGGTACCCTATCTGTAAATCAGAACCAATACAATGTAATCCAGGTAAATGAAGACAAGCTTACTGGTAGTGTTTTCCATGTTGTAGAAGGTAAGCCTGATGTATCAGTTGGGGATAAAGTTCAAGGGAACATTAACTGGGAAAGAAGGTACAGTTTAATGAAGCTGCATACCGCAGCGCATATACTATCTTCCATCCTATACCGTAAATACAACGCGCTTGTAACAGGAGGTCAAATAGACCCTCAACACGCCAAAGACGACTTCAGTCTCGAATCATCAGATAAACAGGTATTTGAAGACGCCATAGAAGCTACAAATTCAATAATCGAGAAGGGGTTGGAAGTTAAGGTCTACTTCTTATCTCGGGAGGACGCTCTAAAAATACCTGGTATCGTAAAGCTCGCGCAACGTGCTCCTCCTAACTTAAATGTTCTAAGAATAGTTGAAATCCCAGGATTTGACGTGCAAGCAGATGGCGGACCACATGTTAAAAATACAAAGGAGATAGGTAAAATTGTACTTGAAAAGGTCGAAAACAAAGGCAAAGGAAGGAAGCGGGTCTACTATAAACTTGGGTAAAAACAAAAACTCTTTAACAAATGATATGAGACCTATAAAAGTGAAAGGTCCTCCTATTGTGCTCTTTACAGACTTTGGGGAAGGAAGTATCTATGTAGGTGAAATGAAGGGGGTTATTTTGAAGGTGAACCCCTCTTGCACAATCGTGGACCTAACACACAATATACATCCTCAAAACGTTCTCCAAGGCGCTTTCCTGCTCAAAGAAACCTTTCATTTCTTCCCAAGAGGGAGCATATTTGTTTGCGTAGTCGATCCTGGAGTTGGTTCTACGAGGAAGGGCCTCGCTATTGAGACAAGAAACTTCATCTTCTTAGGTCCAGATAATGGGCTTCTCTTCCCAGCTGTATGTGAAGATAGAGTAAATCGGGTTGTAAGCATAGAAAATAAGGCTCAGTTACCAGAAAAGATCTCTTCGACCTTTCATGGTAGAGATGTTTTCGCTCATGTTGCAGCCAAGCTCTCTAAGGGCTTAGATATAGGAGAACTAGGTCCAGTGATACATGAAATTAAGGATTTAGATCTTCCAACCCCACGCGTAGAGGGAGGGAAAATAGTCTGCACAGTTTTGTTTATCGACTCCTTTGGCAATATTATCACAAACCTTAAGAGGTCAGGCTTTAGAGAAGAATTGAGCAGGTCTCTGAAGATATCGATAGGGGGAAGTTGCTATACACTACCTCTTGTAAACTCGTACCATGAAGTAAAGGAAAATCAGCCTTTGACTTTATTCGATAGCTTCGGTTGTCTCGAGCTTTCTGTAAACCGAGGTAGCGCGTCGGAGTATTTTGGCGTTAAATGCGGGGATGTAATCAGTATTATGTTGGATAAAGAGAAAAATTTAATATCTTAAGAAAACCACTATTTGAATCGATATTTATTGAGTGCAAGCAGGTCCAAGGTAACAAGCATAATCTTAGCGAATGAGCTGACATATGTACCTCTGCCCAACAGATTCTACAGCACTGCCTCAGACTCCTCAGTACTTGAATATGTCCTTGACGCTTTATGGACTGTGTTTGACAATATCCTAATACTTACCCCAATTGAGCCGCCTATCGATATACTCGAGAGGATTAACCCAGTGGGCGCCAGAATAATCATGGATAAAAATAAAAGCCCCCCTGAAATGTTATCTACAGCACTAGAGTTCGTTGAAACCCCTGTAACTGTTCTAGTTAGTGGTGATAGGCCACTGTTGAAGCCAAATATCTTATTCACTGTAGGTTACAGTATCAATCAGTATGAAGTCGCGATTCCTAGGTGGAAGAATATGAAGGTCGAACCGTTTCTGGCTTCTTATCGGACATCAGTTCTTAAAAAGTTTGTAAACAAGTTAAAGTCTCAAGACGACTTTTATAAACTTCCTGACATGTTAACAGACGTTCTTTACTTGTCCGTGGAAAGCGAGCTCACTGCATTAGACCCCGAACTCTACTCGTTCATCGAGCTCAAGAGCTTTAACGATAGAGAGAAGATACTTAAGATTATAGGCTCAAAATGTTGACTATTAACGCTTTAAGGGAGTGTCCTTCGCACGTTGTGCATTGTAGAAATATCAAGATGTTCTTCTATCTACTTTTATATTTTTAACAATTTTATAATCTAAAAAACTATTAAATTCTACCAAGTTATATGTACGTTGTATGAAAAAGGTCGGTGTTGCTTATGGTGAAGCGTTGCTTCAATATTCGTTTGGAATAGACCACCCAATGAACTTTAATCGTATCAGATCTTTTTTCAGGATGTTTGATAAACAATTCAAAGAAAGCACTAAATTTGATGATATACTGCTGATTAGCCCTGTTTTAGCTCAAGAGGAAGTTATAAAGTTGTTCCACACCGAAGAGTATGTAGAGTATGTTAAGAAAGCTTCACTAAATGGTTTTGGGTATCTGGACTACGGCGACACACCCGCATTTAAAGGCGTCTTCGAGGCCTCCTCGTATGTTGTTGGCACAACAATAGAATGTGTCGAAAAGATCATGGATAATGCTGTTGCCTTCGCTTTCAACCCTATGGGGGGACTGCATCATGCTCGAAGAGATTCTGCTGCAGGTTTCTGTGTGTTCAATGATATTGGGGTCGCGGTAGAGTTTTTGCGCAAGGAACATGGTGTTAAATCATTTTTGTACGTTGATATCGATGCTCATCACGGAGACGGGATCTTTTATGAGTATTTAAAAGACAAAGATATGTGGATAGTGGACGTGCACGAGGATTGGCGCACCCTTTATCCGGGGACAGGTAAAGAGAGTGAAAGGGGAGAGGGTGACGCTTTTGGTACTAAAATGAACATCACCCTGCCAGCAGGGTCTGATGACTCGGCCTTTTATAAGAGGTTTGATGAGATCAAGCGTTTCATCGCAGATTTAAAGCCTGAATTTATCATATTCCAATGTGGGGGAGACTCACTTAAAGGTGACCCTATTACCCACCTTAACCTATCGCCTCAGGTGCATAAAGACTTGGCCTCCTTGCTCAAGACGGTCTGTTTGGAGAAGAAGAGTCGTGGTATCTTAGCTCTTGGGGGAGGCGGTTATAATAACATGATGACCTCGCAAGCTTGGGTTAATGTTATAAACGCGCTACTTGAGTGATCATCCTAATAGTAAATTGGAGATACAGCCGTTAATAATATTGCGTATATAATCGAATTCCAGATGACTTGTTCTGTAATAGATTGGCTTTTTTGGAACACATAAAGTGAGATCAGGTCAAAGCTCAGCTGAAGTATTGCGACCATGTACAGTATTATGGTCAGGAATCCGAGTGTCCCCCCCTCCATGCCAAAGAGCATCATGATGACGATATAGAATATTATGAGACTGGAGGCCCTCAGTAGGGCTGATAGGGCCACTTTATAACGTAGACTTTTTCCTAGGGTGCTTAAAATGGCTCGATAGAATATCTCGTTAAATGCGATATATGGTATTAAGAATATGGCTAGAACTATTACCATGCCAATTCTATAAGAACTTATCTCGATGTTGAAGAAGTGTTGGAACATTAGGTAGTAAAGTACGTATACGACAACTGCTATTATTGCAGAGTACAGGATTCTAAGCGGAAGCTTGTCCTTTGCGAGGTAGATGTTTAAGAGTTCTCTGAACCCATTGTCGGTGTCCTTCTTATGTACATAGAGGACTATGTAGATGGCTACAATTTGCGAGTAGAAGAACCCTAGTACAAACGTTGAAACGAACCCTGGGGAGAATAGCATGAAAACAATTTGGAGAAGTAGAGTGAACGGTGCTGCGAAAAATGTAGCCGCAAGGTATGTAGGTGCTAGCTTAGAAATGCTAGAAACTTTTTCAACCTTTTCTGGTTGTATCGCCAGATTCTTCCTTATATCACTGAGGAGGGGGAACACTAGTAAAAACGCCAGGACAGAAATCATGAGGAAAAGTGCTAGTTTGATGTCATTTGAGAAGACCAGTTTCCCTACTTTATAGAACTGACTCACCCACTCTACAGCCTTCTTTATCGCGTCACCGCTATACAGTATTGTAAGGTGGTCGTTTAGACCACTTATGTAAAGTTCTCTTGCGTTGTTCTGGTCAAAGTTTCCATAAGTTACCCCTATCTTCGGGCTTTCCACTTCTGTTATATTCTTAAACGCGTCCAAGGCTGTCTCAACGCTTGTTATCTCATCGTTCGCTCCATTTAAGACAAGTACATTTACCTTTGAATCTTTGTCGAGAAAACCTGATGTAGGTATAGCACTAATTATCACAAGGCACTTTACCCTACTGTCGTTCTTCGCTAGCGATTGAGCGTAATAAGCACCGAGGCTATGGCCTATTAATGCTATTGAATTAAGGTCCGCACCATATTTTAACCCCACTTCTAGGATCTTACTAAAGTCGCTGTAGATTAGCGTCTGATTAGCAGAAACATAGGAGCCGCTTTTACCATGTCCTCTGTTGTCATACGATATTGTAAGTATCCCATTGTTGGCGAGTTCCCCTGCTATCATGTCCATCATTTCAGAACTTCCTCCGAAACCATGCATCAAGACTGCGAGAGGTTTAGGCCCATCAGTTTTAGGGGCGTGTACTATGTAGAAGAGTTTCTCCCCATCTTCTATGTCGACTGTTCCTACATTTGTCACATAACCGCTATTAATGGAGGAAAGGGCAATATTAAATATGATTATTAAAGCAATAGCTATTGCGACAAATAATATCCTTCTAGACTTTATTTTCTGCACAAAAAAAGTGTTTTCAGAGATGTATTTATCCGTTGCTATAGCAAGTTCTCTGTTCGCGGTCTTCCAACTATCTGCTTCTAAAAGCCGACATAAAGGAAAAACTTATTTCTTTAACAAAGTATCTTTTACGTATGATGGAGTTAAAGGTTGTCAAAATAGATGTGCCAGAAGGATTGAACGTAATTCTAGGAGCTACCCACTTCATTAAATCAGTTGAGGACATTTACGAAGCAGTGGCTAATAGCGTCCCTGGTGCAAAGTTCGCAGTTGCCTTTTGCGAAGCATCGGGGAAGAGGTTGATTCGGAGCGAAGGAAACGATGGGGCGCTCATCTCTTTGGCGCAAAAGAACGCTATAAACTTATCATGCGGGCATACCTTTATCGTTTATCTAAAGGACGCATACCCAGTGAACGTGCTGGAGAAGATAAAAAACGTCTACGAAGTCTGCAGCATCTTCGCTGCGACTGCTAACCCTTTACAAGTTATCGTGGCTGAAACAGAGCAAGGAAGGGGTGTACTAGGTGTAATAGACGGGTTCACATCGTTGGGTATTGAATCAGAAGAGGATAAGATAGAAAGGAAGGGGTTCCTGAGGAAGATAGGTTACAAACTCTAACCCCTTATCCTTTTTAATTTATATACGATTCTTTTAGCTTCTTCTAAACTCTTTCTCTGCGAATCCAAGTTTATTTCATTAAGTATTGAACCTGAAAAGCTCAGTTTGTCTCCTGTAACCTTATCCTTTCTGAGGTCTAATTCTTCTATGATTTTAGGCTTAAATTGAGAGACTTTTTCCATCGAACACACAGTCTGGTACAACTCTCTTACCGAATCAATGTACCATTTTGTTGAAACCATATGCGCATTCAACGGCATCTTTTGCTCGATTGCAAATTGACATTTTTGGAAGAGCTCATTTACTTTGATGTCTGAGAGGAGGATGGGTCTTCTTGTGAACACTGTAGGAGGTTTGTCTTCAAACTCATAGAAGTCTATCATCTTCTTAAAGAGATTTAAGGTCGAAAATATCCTTTTAAAAGAGGTTGTCGTGGCATACTCTAATCCTAGGAAGTGAGCGATGCTTACAAAGAACTCAGAACCCTTGAATAACGGGTTCTCCCTGATCTGTTGGATCAAATGGGTTGGTGAACTAAGTTCCTTGTTCAAAATATTAAGTGCTACAGCTACATCGTACCCGAAGACTAAGAGCCAGAATGCGGACGAGAAGAGTGCTTGTAAACCATAGGCTTCCTCTGCGTAGGTCAAATTTTTCAATAGATTCAAGATCTGGTTCTCATACGCTTGGGAAAAAAGTTCCTTCTCTCTCTTTAGCAACCCCTCTTTAAGGGATACGAGGAAAAGGTTAGGGTCGTTTAGTATCTTAGCCTTTAATAATGCTATACTGATGTCATAATTTGTTCTGTCTTCGAGCTCTTGATGGAAGTGGTAGTAGATGTTTAAAATTGCACCATCCAATTGAACCGGCATCTGCCCTGTTACGTTGTTTGTGAACACTACTACGTCGTACCCACAAACTGGCCACTGCCACTTACCGGCTTTGCAGCCCACTAAAATGGCTGGGTCACTCCTATGTCTCTTGGTTACGTATTCCTTCACTTTCTCTACTGGGTCGCTCACGAAGGATGTAAATATATGGAGGGAAAAAAGTTTTATTATCTTATTGATTTTTATTTTTTTATTAACAAATTTAGTAACATTTAAATAATAGGTATTTTAGTGTTATTGGTGTATATAAACTTTGGTGTAATTTTATGAGTGATGATAAATCTTCTAGTGAAGGTTTAACTTATCTAACTGAAAAATGCCCCAGATGTGGGCGTGCTAAGCTTATACTCGATAATGCAAGAGGCGAAATATTCTGTAGCCATTGTGGATTTGTTGTCAGAGAAAAACTTGAGGAAGCCGGCCCAGAATGGCGTGCATTCTCTAAAGAGGAAAAAGAGAGCCGCAGCAGGACCGGTGTCCCTTCATCGCTAGCTATGCACGATATGGGCCTCTCAACAATCATTAGCCAACTTGACAAAGATGCTTCGGGTAAAAGTATTTCTTCAGCTATGAAGACTACATTTGACAGGCTGAGGACATGGGATGGAAGAAGCCAGGTCCATGAACCCGTAGACCGCAACCTTAGACAAGCCTTCAGTGAACTCGATAGGCTCGCTGATAAGCTGAGTGTTGGTGACGCTGTGGTTGAAAGAGCTGCTTATATCTATAGACAAGCTCTTGAAAAAGGGTTGGTTAGGGGTCGTTCTATTTCTGCTTTAATCGCTGCGTCACTGTACGCTGCATGCCGTGAAACCGAGACCCCACGTACTCTAAAGGATGTTGGTGCAGCAAGTAACATCAAGAAGAAGGATATCGCAAGATGCTACCGCCTCCTTGTTCGGGAATTAGATAAAAAGATGCCTGTTGCTGACCCACTTAAAACGGTCTCTAGAATCGCTAGCGCTGCTGGGTTATCTGAAAAAACAAAGCGTCGAGCTCTTGACATCATTACTAGGACGAAGGAAAGTCTCTCTTCAGCAGGAAAGGACCCTATGGGTCTAGCAGCCGCCGCCCTCTACGTGTCGTGTGTTCTAGAGGGTGAAAATAAAACGCAAAAAGATGTCGCAGAAGCAGCTGGCGTAACTGAAGTGACGATAAGAAATAGATATAAGGGGTTAAGAAACATATTAACACCTGATGAACTAAGAGTTGTCGAGTAGCCCAGCTCTGTTGGAAGAAGAGATAATAAGCATCATCCGTAGGATGAACTACGCTAGTCAAGCGGATATTGTACTGGCCCTTAAGTACAGGGTCCCACCTGATGATATTATTAAATGTCTTTCCACGCTGGTCAGGAAGAAAAAGATCAAAAAAATGTGTGTTGGGACTCGGGATAGGCCTGAAACTATGCGTATAGTCTACACTACTTTTGACTAGGCTTAAAGCTAGGTACAATCTTTTTAAAGTAAGGCATTGCTTCTTCTGTCTCCTCCTCTGTCATAAACTGAAATTGGTATTCTCCATCGTAGGGTGACGGCTCCCCTATTCTCTGAATAAATTCAATATGCATGAACGGATCGTTTTCTCTAATTGTTATCGGGATTCTCTCGTTGGAAAGGTTCACCACTTCAAGCGCTAACCTTCCTACAAACCCGCTGTGAACCTTCGCTGCGTTCAAGAAGGAAAGCCCTAGTCTACCAAATCTACTTTTTGCTGTAAGATGCGCTATGATATTGGTTGGAAGCATTATTATCTCTTTTGAGATCAAGTTTTTATGCTCAAGATAGTTTAGGACAACGTTGTCCTTCACAGTTAGAATGTATCCGTCGCCATCTAGTAACTGCTCTTTAAAGGGGTGAATTATACGGAATTCTCTTTGGAGCTTTAGAATTTCACTTTTTCCAAGTATACCCATTTTATATCCCTATGGAGACATCATTGTAATGGATATAAACTATTTCTCTTTCTTTGTTCTTGGCAATAAGACCTTGACCACATAATAGAGTATTAGAATCGTTCCTAGTGCCAAAATAAACATGTCACTGAAAGTGGATAGATTCAGGTTGTATACATTTTCCTCAAATAAATATAACGTGTTAGTGTAATAATTGAATGCCCAGTGGACCATTATGGCCACACCTAACCCATAGAACACATAGGCGATTCCAAGCATTAATCCAGCAATTGTAGCCTCGCTGAACTTTCCTATCTCCCATACCGAGCCAGGAGCTATATGTGCAAATCCAAAAAAGAGCGCTGATCCAACAATTAGCGGGAGGAATAAATGCCAAACCCTACCCTTAAAGTTAACGTAACTTTGTGACTTCTTCAACGCAGGCAATGGTGTGAGCAAGAACTCTATGGCAGGGACTCCTGTTCTCCACCCCCTGATCGTTAAAAGGGCAAATAATCCAATAATTGATAATCTAAACCCAATTTCTTCAGATAAGGGGGCGTGTGTTATTGTTGCAACAAGTTTCGCAGAGTTAGTCTCAGGTAAAGTGCCAGATGGTATTCCAACACCTGTTTGGACGATGTCTACTGCAAGTACCAGGACTGCAGTTATTGAAAAGATCGCTATTGCAGCGGAAAGGTCGTTCCTAAAAAAGCTACCTACCCCTTCTCTGTAGCTGTCTTTCGTAACCTTGGTAAGTGTCTTTTCTCCGGAGAATGAGAGGATAGTAAATATGGCGATGTACATCACCCACTCCGATATGAACTGCTGCTGTATCACGGCAGAGAAGGGGAATACAAGTAAGAACCCGACCACGAATATATAGTAATAATCGATCTCCCCTTCGATTTGTCTCCCTTCTTCTGTGTTGAATACTATGTATGGGCCTAATATAAAGGAAAATATGATTGTTGCCACTATGAGTATTAACAGTATGGAAATAGCGAGTGCCAGAAGGCTATTAAGTGTCTTTTTATGTGCGCCTAGTTTCTCCAACGATTTCCATATGGAATCTTAGTTAAATAACATTATGTCGTTCTAATGTGAAAAGAGTAAAACTGCCACAAAATATGGGATTCGCCTACTCGTCTTTCTCAAGTCCTATAGGGCCTCTATATCCACAGGAAGGGCATTCATATTCCTCAGGTAATAACCATCCATGTAGGCCTAAGACCGGTTTAAGCTTACCCAAACATGTTGGGCAATACTTATTCTTCTTCTTAGTAACAGATGTCCTCTTTATCTTTGGTTGACTACTCATGTTGCTCCACCTACTGTATTTCTATTGAGTTACTGTTGAATCCTAGTTTGACCAACTTGTCTTTGATCAGGTCTCTATGGTCTCCTTGTAAGAGGATTGTGCCGTTTTTCGCAGTGCCTCCACAGGCTAGAGCTGATTTAAGCTGTTGTGCTATCTTTTGTAGGTTGTTTCCCTTTGGGTCAATGCCCTCTATGACAGTGGTCTGTTTACCGAATCTCCTAACTTCTAATCTCACAGTTATCCTAGCGCTCTCTTTGCTTATTTGCTCACAGACACAGAGGTCTTTAGGTAATCCACAAACTGGACAAATATCCACCAGAACTTGCCTCTGCACAGATTATCGTTATGGGCGTATTTAAATTTTTGAAATCTTGATTAAATAGTATCTTTTTTCAAACAAAAACTTTTATACATTAACTTAACTTTTTTTAACACACGTTAACTTAAATTAATAACTCTCCAGTATAGTGAGTACAGGGATTGGTGGTTACGCTATACGAGGTGTCTAAGGTAGCTTTAGAACTAGCAGCGTTAGTGGTAACCATCCTCGCATTAATGGTTTCCTACGCCGGGTATTCGAAGACTAAAAAGTCAGTTTTTGCAAGACTTTCTCTGGCTTTTACAGGTCTTTCAGTAAACTTTTTTCTGAACCTATTTGCTGACTCGCTTTTAATCTTCGGCGTCGTCGAAGACACTTACTATGTAAGGTTGACCGCATCTTTTTTTGAAATGGTTGGTTTCTTCTTCTTAGCCTTTTCTCACATGGTAAAGGTGTATCAGGAAAGAAAGTTTGCAGCTACCCCCTTAATAGTGTTTAACCCAAACGCGGCATTTAAAACCTTGTCGATCTATTTTATATTCTACGCAACCTTAGAGACGATGATCGCATATGGCCGTTCTAGGTCTAAAATACTACTATTGACCGCTGTTGGTTTGTTGAGCTTTGCGGCGCAATCAATACTAAGTTGGCTTGCAGAGTTCGTCGTTGACCCAACAATATATCAGATTTCCTCTTTGATCTTCCAGATATTTGGGGTTTTAGCCTTCTTTGTTCCGATATGGATATATTATAGAGGTGTTAAAAGGTAGATGATGAGCTATCGTCACCAAGTTCGCATTGTTTCCGATGTCCTTCTAGCGGTTAAAGAAGGGCATGAGGAAGGTGTCGGAATAGCTCAGCTTATGCGCAAGGCAAACATATCGTATGTTCGCGTCACAAAGATACTAAATGAACTGATATCGGTAGGTCTAATTGAAGAAATTAAGAACGAAAGATCAACCAAGTACAAAATAACCTATCTAGGCATAGAATACCTGAGCGAATACGAACGTTTCTCGACGTTTGCAAAGAGCTTCGGTCTCGAAATATAGTTCTATTGAGCTAAGTCATCCCCTGTACTCAAAGCCTCCTTGATTTCCCTTTAAGCCTCTGGCACTATAACCAAAGTGACTACTGGTGCTCTCTTTACTATACCATATTCCCTTTTACCTAGGAGGTTTCTGAACCTTGGCTTAGATACGGAAAGCAAGAGGATGTCTATGCTATTATTTGACATATACTTTATAACATCTTCTGACTCCCTCACAGGTAGAATAACCGGTGTAAGAGGTCTCCCAAGAAGCCTTATATATTCTCCTACACTGCGAGTAAAGATCTTTTCAGGTTTTTTGAAATCCTTTGACTCAATGATCTCATCTAATGGTATGGTGGGTGGGAGTTCAACTATCTTCATGACCCTTATCTCAGCATCGCTGGTCGAAGCCGAGCTGGTGAGTAACGTCGCAAGAAGGACTACATCGTCAGGAACAGTCTCTTGGAACGTAGCTGCGAGGATACGTCTAAGAGTTAGAGGCAAAGTTAACCCGATTTGTGGTGTCTCGACAATAACGACTTTCTTTCTAGTCTTTCTTACCACTCTATCAGAGACTCTCCCAAAGAATTCCACGTAAGTTCTTTCTCTATGTGCCGGCATAACGATGTATTCATAATCCTCTCTGTCTGATTCGTTAACAATGGATGAAGCTACCAAATTATGTGAAAATGTCCCGTGAAGTATTTTCTCCTTCACCTCATACTTTACTCTTAGTTTCCTAGCCAACTTTTCAAGTTCGATCGTGAAATCTATCTTTTCTTCTTCATCAGGTGCTCTCACATGGAAGATGGTGATAGGGCTTCCGCAGCATTCTGAAATATAAAATGCAATTTTAACAGCGTTAATTTCGTATGGTGTATAAGATAGAGGAAGTAGTAGCCTGCCAGGACGCCAGCTTAGATCCTTACTCATTTTTCCTTCTCCTCTTTTTTAGGTGCATGACCAAATAGAGGATCGCCCCAAGACTAAACCACGCAAAGCCTAAGAGTCTGCCTTGCTCGTGCGTTATAACCATCATTACCCATATGATAAAGCATGATATAAAACCTATTATTGGGACAAGAGGGAGCTCTGTCTTCTTCCCGTGGTAAGGCACCCTTATGACGTAGGGGGTACGCCACCCTACTCCTTTACTTTCTTTATGCAAAACGACCAATGCTAAATTCACGTACATATAAGATATGAGTGCCCCAAAATTGTAAAGTGATGCGACAAGTTCTAGAAGGTCTAAACTCGAAAGGAATATGTTGGACACGATAATGGCGATCGCTATAAATGGGAAGATTATTATTGTGACATAAGGAGTTCTAAACCTACTATGAACTTTCCTAAAGATTTGTGGAGAAAGATTTAATCTCCCCATTGAAAATGTGACCCTAGACACGCCGATGATTCCTGTATTCGTTGAAACATAGCATATCATAAATCCCATGAAACCTATCCAAAGAGAAAGTAGGCCACCAATGTAGGGGATGGAGGACGCAAGAGCCACCATAGGATCCTGCGCTCTGCTCCCTATTGTAGACACATCTAAGAGGGTCACAGATAGCAATGAAGCAGTGAGGGCGACGATGAGGACAGATATAATAGCTGCCTTTGTTGCCATCGGAATAATCCTCTTAGGGTTCTTAGTCTCCTCAGCTGCCTGCGAAATTGACTCAATACCTATGTAAGAAGCCATACTAAGAGTGATTGCGTAAGCGAAACCACTCCAAGAAGGTGTGTCTCCAATATTCGAGAGGGAATTAAACCATGTGACAGCCCTCCCAGAAAGAATTAAAGTGACTATACCTGATAGTAGTAAAACGCCTACTGTAAACAAATCAAACATCACAAAGACTTCATTGAAACGTGAAGAATACTTTATACCAATTATGTTTAGAACTATTAGGGCAAGTATCAAAGCGATGGCACAAACTCCATAATACGGATTCATAAGGATGATCTCTGACCCCCAAAATGCTTCTACCAGAAAACCCAAGTACCCAACCGCAGCTAATGAGAAAAGAGCAATATCTACTGTATAGTCGAGCATCAACCCCCATCCCGCTAAGAAACCATTTAATTTACCAAATGCCTTGTAAGCGTAATAGTGCGCCCCACCTGCGACTGGGTAGGTCGAAGCAAGTTCTGCGTAGCTTAGTCCTGTTGTTATGTATGTAATCGAAGCTATTAGCAGAGCGATGGGTGCGGCTTGTAAGGCATAGAGCGCGATAAGGCCGAGTGATATGTAGATGTCAGCCCCAACATCTGCGTAACCCATGCTGAAAGCTCCAAAGGCTCCTATCTCCCTTTTTAACTCGCTCTCTTCGCTCAAACTCGTATCACCGTTCTTTTAACGGATGCGCTTTAGTCTAATATTACCCAGTGTAAGTGGCTTAGCCAATTTAAGTATCACTTGTTATAAAGAATATGTATTTATCTACACCATTATTCCTCTTTATTTACCAGTTCATTTATCTGATCCGCTAAATAATGATTCTTCAAATTTACTTTGATCGACTTGACGCCCTCTATACCTGAAACTGTCTTCTTTATGTCTTGGCCGATCTTAATCGCGAACATGGGCGGACAGTACGGCATAGATAGGTGGTAATCTACTACTATGTCTCCGTCGCGGATATCAATCTTCTCAACAAGTTTCATCTCTGTAATTGGGACGCCAATTTCTGGGTCGTATACCTTCTCTAAAGCCTTCTCTATTTTGTTCCTCAGCATGTTTTCCATGTCTTACACTCGGCTTTGGCTGGTATAAAAATCGTTTAAATACTTTATTTTAGTTATTATGTTCGTCTTTACCTTTATCTTTTAAGTCGATTTCCATGACGTAAGCATCTTCTCCGTCATTGTAATATCCTCTAACCCTTTGGGCGATGTGATAACCTAGCTTTTTGTATATGTTTATCGCGGGCTCGTTTGAAACCCTCACTTCAAGGAAGGACGTTTCACACCCATGCTTCTTAAACTCCTCTATAGCCTGTTGCATGAGGGCTGTTGCTAACCCTTTCCTCCTGTGCTCCTCTAGAACCGCGATTGAGATTACATGCCCCTTCTTTACTATTTGAGGCTTTGTTTTAAAAGAGAAACCGTATTCTATTCTCCCCATATGGTAAGCTACAATTCTCCCATTATACTCGATAACTAGGAACGTGTCGGGATTAGTTGAGAATATGGAAGTGTAAAACGAGTGAGTATAATGTTCTGGTAAGGCAACACTGTTCACGTTGATAACCCCATCGATATCTTCTTCCTTCGCCCTCCTGAGGATGTAACCGTATGGAATCAGCATCTGCATACTTTACGCATAGTTTATTACGTAGATAAGTTTTAAAGCCGCCCAATTAATGGCTTTTCAGATGCAAAGTTTTGATGAACAAAACGTTCTAAGTTACGAAGAAATTACCAAAGAAGTTAGTGAGAACTTCACAATCATAGACTCTTTTCTACGCTCTGATGGCGCAGTAGAGTATAAAGTTATGCGGACTGAGGACACGAAGGAAAATTTTCTATCCCTTTGGTCTACTTTAAAGAAGAAGAATTACATCCCTATCCTTCGGAAAGGTGAACCATATTTAACACTCTATGTAGCCCCTTATGTTAAAAGAAAGAAATACAGTTACAAAGTTGGGGTGGCCCTCCTAGCCGCGACAATGGCGTCTCTGCTTATAGATGGCTGGTTAAGGGCGTCATCTTCTGAGAGCCAAAAGATATTTCCAGACTGGAACCCTTTGGTTGTGACACTCTCCTATGCCATCGCATTCATAGGTATACTCGGCTTACACGAGGTAGGGCATCTTGTCATGTCCAGGAAACGCGGCTTATCTTCTACGATGCCATACTTTATACCAGGTATTCCAGGTTCAGGCGTTCCAACGTTCGGCGCAATTATATTTGCTACAGAACCGATGGTAAATAAAGATACACAATTTGATGTTGGTCTCTTTGGGCCAATCTCAGGGTTTATTGCAGCGCTATTTGTTGGCTTCTTTGGAGTTTTAACCTCAGTTCCTATGACGCTAGACGACTTCACTAAACTTTTTGGCGCAGGAGAAGCATCTTTTGTTGACGTCCCATTGATAATGAACCTTATGCTGATTGGAACTGGGAAGGTGTCTTCATCGCAGCAAATGGTTGTAATACTTTCACCTCTTGCTTACGCGGCATGGTTCGGCCTTCTTATCACGTTCTTGAACACTCTCCCTGCTTGGCAACTCGATGGAGGTCACATGTCCCGTAGTGTGCTTACTGATCGACAGCAGAGGATCGCCACCTTACTATCGGCTGTTGTGATGACATTGTTTGGCTTCTTTCTAATGGCTATGCTGATACTCTTCCTCTCGTTTGGACAGAACGAAATAAAACCTTTAGATGAAGTCTCACCACTTTCCAAGTCGAGAAAGCTCATCTACGGGTTGGTGTTGATTGTCACTATATTATGCGCTCCAATACCTCTTTAGTATGCCAGTAAAGTTTTATCTCCCCTTACTAAAACTGTTATCTTTTTCTTCCTTTCCGAGTCCTTCTCAATCAAGTAGTTTACTGCGTCGTTGCCGGTGATGTAGCTTTTGTAGCCTAATCTCTTTTCAATGAAAGACTTTGGCAACGTCGTTAAGAACCCAAGGTCGAATCTCGTTCCACAGTTTAACAAATAATAAAGGTTTTCAAGTCCTTCAATATATTGATTTCTCTTAATACTCTCTCTGGCGTCAAACCCATGATACATGTATTGGGAAAGAGCTTCTGAGCCAAGGCCACTAGTTGACTCTGTCAGAACGATTACCGACGCTCCTTCCTCAAGAGCTGGTAAGGTGTTCCAAAGCGAGTTAAGAGATTGGTCTAAAGTGGAACATTTGCTCTCTTCACCTGGTGTGATCACGGCTAATGGTATTTTAGCACCTACCTTCTTCGTTGCATATTTTAAAAGCTCTTGAGTTGCTGATCTATGCGCTTCAAGAATATTCCCTGTAAAGACCTTGCTGAAATCACCTCTACCAGGGAGGATCTCAATAGCTTTAAGCTCCTTAAGTTCCTCTGCTACTCTTCCTGCAAACCAACTTGCCGCAGTATCCTTTGCTGGATTAGGTTGCAGCTCAGTTTCTCTTTTTAAGGCTTCCAACTTTAGGTTGTCGCCTAAAATTTTTATTAGAGCTGTTGGTCCACCTGAAAATCCAAAAAGTGGGTCTAAACCTACTGATGAAATAAAATATAGGTCTCTTCTGGAAAAGACGGTTGGTGACTTCAATGCTACTCCATCTACTATCCCG